>Ga0315279_10000505_pt1 | contig 77119 bp, 72 predicted proteins | sample YL17G06_20_MG_FD_203694 | JGI IMG/M metagenome (GOLD analysis project Ga0315279, IMG submission 203694) | Sediment microbial communities from Yellowstone Lake, YNP, Wyoming, USA - YL17G06_20 | ecosystem: Environmental > Aquatic > Freshwater > Lake > Sediment | place: USA: Wyoming | collected...
CGTTGGGTTTTCAGCTTGGCGCAGGTGGAATAGGCGGGTTCATAGTTGGATATGCCGTTAAGAAAATCAGTAAACTCGTAGCCATCATACTAGGTTTGATCCTAATCGGACTGGTTTATCTGAGCACACAGGGAATAATCAGCATAAACTTTGAAGCACTCATGAAGGCAATGGGAAGCTGGCTTGGTCTCGCAGGCGAAGGATTCTCATGGCTAGTTGGTGTAATATCGCTTCTGCCGTTCGCCGGAAGCTTCATCGTCGGCTTTCTGCTCGGGCTCAAAATGGGATAGCGAAATAGTTTAAATGTTTGTGACTTGTTAATCCTTTGAAAATCTGCGGACAGCGTTATTATTGGAGTGTCTGAATGTTGGAAAGGTTTCCGGCTGAAGAGTATGATCTTCCGTTCTTTAAGGAGTCTGGTTACGTTAGGAAGCTTTGTCCCAAGTGTGGGAAATACTATTGGACGCAACATCCGGATCAGGAGACTTGTGGTGAAGCAACCTCTGAAGGCTGCGCCACTTACACGTTCATAAAAGATCCGCCCACGAAGAGAAGCTATAGTCTGCGTGAGATGCGTGAGGCTTTTTTGTCCTATTTTGAAAAGCAGGGTCATGCTCGCATTAAGCCTTATCCTGTTGTGGCTCGGTGGCGGGACGACATTTACCTGACGCATGCGAGTATAATTGATTTTCAACCCTACGTGACTGAAGGCATCGCGCCACCGCCTGCTAATCCACTTGTGATTTCGCAGCCGTGCATCCGTATGGTGGATATAGGGAACACGGGTCCAACTTTCGGCAGGCATTTGACTATTTTTGAGATGGGAGGAGCACATGCGTTTAACTATCCTGATAAAGAGGTTTACTGGAAAGACCAGACTGTTAGGTATCATCACGATTGGGTTACTCGTGATTTGGGTGTGAAGTCTGATGAGATCGTTTACAAGGAAGAGGTGTGGTCTGGCGGTGGAAACGCTGGACCCTGCGTGGAATCCATTATTCGAGGTCTAGAGGTTGCTACACTAGTTTTCATGCAGTACAAGGTTGTCAACGACGAGTTCATCAAGTTGCCCATTCGAACTGTTGACACAGGTTATGGTATAGATCGTTATGCATGGCTTTCTCAAGGAGTGCCCAGTGGTTTCCATGCCATCTATGGTGACCTGCTTGACAAAATATTCAAGATGGCAGGACTGACCAAAATCGACAATAAACTGTTGGCTAGGATAGCGAAGTTTTCTGGTTTGGTGAACTTGGACAAGACAGCAAGTCGGCTGGAAACGAGGAAGAAAGAGGCGGAACTTGCTGGGATGAGCTTGGAGGAAATGGACAGGTTTCTGGTTCCGATTGAGAACGCCTTCGCTGTTGCCGACCATACGAAATGCCTGAGCTTCATACTTTCCGAGGGCGTGGTTCCGTCAAACATCCAGGAAGGCTATTTAGCTAGACTCCTGTTTCGGCGAATCTATAGGTTGCTGAGAATGCTTGGAATCCCAGATAAGTTGTATGATATTGTGGATATGCAGATTGGCTTTTGGGGTAAGGATTTTCCGCAACTTGGGGAAATGCAGAATGAGATCATGGAAATGCTGAAGGTTGAGGAGGAGAAGTTTGAGGACACTATCAAGCGTGGAGAAGGCATGGTTAAACGTATCGCCGGTGAGCTGAAGGAGGAGAAAAAGAAGGAGATCCCGGTTGAGACTTTGACGGAATTGTATGATTCGCATGGTTTGCCTCCTGAGATTGTTAAGCAGACGGCTGAGAATGAAGGTTTGAAGGTTGAAATCCCTGATAACTTCTACGTTTTGATTGCTCAAAGGCATATGCAAGTTTCGAAGCCTATTGAGGAGGAAGCCAAGCAGCAGGAGGATTGGTTGAAGAATGCTGTTGCGAAGGTTCCTGAGACTAGGATGCTGTACTATCAGGATCAGTACATGAAGGAGTTTGAAGCCAAAATCCTCAAGGTCATCGATGATGAGTATGTGGTTCTGGATCAAACGTGTTTCTTTCCTGAAGGGGGCGGACAACCCGCAGACGGTGGTTATCTGAAGTTTGGCAAGAGCAAAGTGGAGGTTGTTGACGTTCAAAAGGTGGGTAAGGTTATTGTCCACAAGGTTAAGGGCGAAGCCGTGCCAAAGGAAGGTGGCACTGTTAAGGGCTTCATCGATTGGGATAAACGGTATAGCCTCATGAAGAATCACACGGCCACACACGTTATTGGTGGTGCGGCTAAGCGTGTTTTGGGGCAGCATGTTTGGCAGTTCGGCACACAGAAAGGTGTTGAAAGTTCTAGATTGGACATTTCACATTATCGCAGACTGTCCTTAGAAGAGGTTCATAAGATTGAGTTGCTGGCTAATGAAGCGATTATGCGAAATATTCCTGTTGAGACTGTTTGGCTACCGCGTAATGAGGCGGAGAGCCGTTATGGGTTTAGGCTCTATCAGGGTGGAGCTGTTCCGGGCAAGGAGATTCGTGTGGTTCGTGCTGGGGATTGGGATGTTGAGGCTTGTGCTGGAACGCATCTGAGGAACACGGGTGAGCTTGGATTCATCAAGATGATTCACACAGAACGAGTGCAGGACGGCGTGGAGCGACTGACTTACTCTGTTGGGCTTCCAGCCGTCAAAGCGGTTCAGGAGAATGAACGAATACTTTGGAAGGTTTCAGAGACACTCACGGCTCCGTTAGAGAAGCTGGACAAGACAGCGGAAAAGCTTGTTAAGGATTTGAAAGAAGCCAACGCAGAGAGAAGGAAGCTGATTAAGGAGTTGGCGGAACGCGAAAGCACAGGACTGGCGGGCAAAACGGCTGAAGAAGTTGAAGAAATAAACGGCATCAAACTCTTGAAGAGGGATTTCAAAGAAGAAATAGATGTTAACCGTATGGTTCAAACTGCCAACGAGATAATCAAGAGAGACGAAGCAACCGTCACAATATTCTATGGTTCGGATGGGAAGAATGCTAGGATAATGGTTATGGCTGGGAAGAAAGCGTTGGAGAAAGACGTGAACGCTGGCGAAACCGTCAGAGGAGCCTCAGCAATCATGGGCGGTGGAGGCGGAGGAAAACCCAACTTCGCACAAGGCGGCGGAACACAAACTGAGAAACTACCTGAAGCAATCAAAAAAGCTGAAAAAACTCTAAGAAAACAGCTAGAGCACTAAATCTGATGCTAAACCGCGTTTTACATTGTTACTAATGATTTTTCGTAATCGACGACTATGTAGTTTTTGCCTTTTGGAATTACTTTGTGTCCTTCTTTTTCCAGAAGCTTCTTTTGCTCTTCAACTCCGCCGGGATATTTCGCGTTTATGACTCCGCCTGTTTTGAGGGTGCGCCAGTAAGGAGTTGTGTTCTTTTCGCCTTTTTGTCTCTGTTCTTCTGCGGCGTTGGCTGCTATCCAAGCGAATATTCCAGTCGTTATAGGACAGCCTATGGTTGCTTTGTGTTTCTTAGCAAGTCTAGTCCTGATCTCGTTGATGGTGATGAGCTTTCCTTTTGGCACGTCTTTCATGATTTCGTCAACTTCCATTGGCGCAGGAATGACCACCGTTCCGGTACCCCATCGCGTACTCATCTTTCCTTTAATCTTCTCCACCTTCGGCAAATCCTTACTATCCGAGAGTTTCTCACACCAACTCTTCTTCTTAACCATAACCATTACCTCAACACTCTCTTCTAATGAATCCCTAAATAATTTTTCGAAAACTACGACTTTCTTTTCAGCCGACTTCCGGCTCAACCCACATGTAGGCTCGACTTCTGCTGAGAACCGGACCCTTGTGCATGTTTATTGCACTGTTTTTCAGCCAATACGGACCTACCTCCTAGGGTTTTTTGTCACCCTAGATGAGATGCATGCAAAATGATTATAGATTGGTTTGAGACTTTAATGTGTAAGGAGAAAGGAAAGAAGACCTGAGGAATTCGTGAAACGATTGTGTGAATGCATATGGAATTCTGTGATAAGTGTGGCTCTCGCATGGTCAAAGTTGAAAGAGGTTTTCAGTGCCCTAAGTGTGGGAATGTGATTCATGCTAAAGCTACAGTGCAGACGAAGAAAGAGAAGAGAAAAGATCAGGCTGATTACATTTTTGTCTCTGCAAACAAAAGAGAGAGCTATACGAAGGTTCTCCGGGAATGCCCAGAATGTGGAAACAAGGAGGCGATTCACTGGTTTTCTGGAGTTTCCGGGGAACACGCGGGTATTATGCGAGAAAGAACTGTGGAGCATATCAAGTGCACAAGGTGCTCATACTCTTGGGCTGAAGGCTCTTAATCATATGTAGAACGTTTTTTGGTGCAGATTCTTTCACGAAAGAAGGTGCTTGGTGCGGTCGCCGGGATTTGAACCCGGGATCGCAAGCTTGGAAGGCTTGTGTCCTAACCAACTAGACGACGACCGCTCCAACGTTCGGGCATTACATTATTCTGATTGAGCTAGATAAGATTTCTTTTCGACAAAACTACTTGGGCTTCTCATCAGGTTTAAACAATCTTTTCTCATACTTAGGCTTGGGCTTAAAACTGCCATGATAAGTCGGCAAACCAGTTCTTTGTCTTTCCAAGTTCTTGATTCGAGCATAAAGCTTTGATACCTTCGTCTTAGACGGTGTCTTAGGCTTTGGAAAACGAACCCGTACTGGCGTAAACGGCTTCTTAGCTTGGTTGCTGTCTCGAGCTTTTCTGCCAGAGGCTTTTGTTGGAATGATCTTTACTCTTTTGAAGACCACGTAGCCTTCTTTCAGGTTCACTTCCCGCGTTTCCCATCCCGCTTCCAGCCAAGCCTTAGCATGCACGTTACTGGGCACGTTATCCCACCACTTCATATTCTTGTATGCGTCCATCGGCAGATTGTCGCCAATGATTCCGTCGATCCGAGCGAAACCAAGCTTAACAGTATCCGTGAAGCTCCCTCTAAACTTCAAATAACCCCCAAGCCCACCATACTTGGAAAGGCTTCTGGGCGCGACAACTCTTCTAGCACAGTTGAGACACAGCATTTTAGTCGGATCGCCGGTCGCAACGTCTGGAGTCATACAATCCCTACAATAAAGCTTGCCACATCGTTGACAGCGCTTAAGATAGCCATATGAAAGAACTCTGCCGCAAATGCCACACTCATCCTTGAACGGCATCTCAGACCACTAACAATCACAAAACAAACGTAAAGCTTCTGATATAAACTTAGCACACCAAAGCCTCTCTGCAAGTATTCGGAATCCGTAATAAATCTTATAGAACTGTCTAGCCCATGCTCAAACAGTGGAAGCTTAATGCTTTTCAGCGAGTACTTGCATGAGAAAGCAGAGGAATCAAGACATAACGAAACCGTCGGATACTTCATAATGACAGCCGGCTCAATATACTTCGTAGGAGGCGAACTGATAACTCTGGCAAAAACGGAAAACCCAGCGTGGTTTCTCATAATACCATACAGCTTGACGTGGCATCCGGTCAATCTCCTAGGTCTGTCATTGACCGTCGCTGGCCTCGTTCTGCTTTTTGTAGGGATAGCTCTAAGCATCCATTACGCACGAGACAGATCATGGTACATGAGAGAACTGCAAAAAGCCAGAAGCACAGAAGAAAGAAAAATGATGGAAGAGAAAATAAAGCACAGCTAAGTGCTTAACCTTTCACCACCGCTATGGGAACAAGTCTAGCAACCTTCGTGGCAATCCCAAGTTTGTCACTGACTTCTGCAACAGCATCCACATTCTTGTAGGCAGGATCAGCCTCCTCAGCCAAAACTATCGAACTCGCAGCCCTAACGTAAATCCCCCGCTGCTCCAACCCCTTCTTGATGTCTCCACCCAAATAATTCCGCTTAGCAGCTGTTCTGCTCATCATCCTACCCGCACCATGAGCCGTCGAACCAAAACTCAACTCCATAGCCTTCTCCGTGCCAACCAAAAGCCAAGAACTCGTCCCCATACTCCCAGGAATGAGCACAGGCTGCCCCGCAGAACTATAATCTGGCGGAATCTCCGGATTGCCAGGCGGAAAAGCCCGCGTCGCACCCTTCCTGTGAACCCAAACCTTCTTCTTACCCTCACCATCAACCTTATGGGTCTCAATCTTCGCAATGTTATGAGCCACATCATAAACAAGCTTAAGCCCAAACCGTTCAGGATCCTCCTTGAAAACTTGCTTAAAACTCTGCCTAACCCAATGCATAATCGCCTGACGATTCACAAACGCATAGTTAGCAGCACAAGCCATAGCCTGATAATAATCCTCAGCCTCATTACTCTTCCCAGGCGCACACGCAAGCTCCCGATCAGGCAACACAATCTTGTACTTGCTTACTGCCCTCTCCATGACCTGCAGATAATCTGAACATATCTGGTGACCAAAACCGCGAGAGCCACAGTGAATCATAGCAGTCACCTGCCCCTCATGTTCAATGCCGAAAACTTTGGCTATGCCAGAATCGCAGATCCTGTCCACTTTCTGGATCTCTAGAAAATGGTTCCCAGAACCCAGTGTTCCAACCTGCTGCAAACCTCTGCTCTTTGCCGTCGATGAGACTTTGTTGGGGTTTGCGTTTTTCATGCAGCCGCGTTCTTCACAATGTTCAGCGTCTTCAGGCCAGCCTAACCCCTTATTGATAGCCCATCCAACGCCTTCGGTCATTAGTCTTTCCAGATCGCTGGAAGTAACTTTGAAGTCATTTCGGCGGCTTCCAAGTCCACATGGAACATTCTCAAAAATAGTGTCAGTCAACGGAGCAAGTCTCGGTCGAATGTCTTTCTCTGAAAGGCTCGTCGTCAATAAACGAACCCCACAGTTTATGTCATAACCCACTCCGCCTGGACTGATCACACCTTCCTCATAATCCGTTGCAGCTACGCCGCCAATCGGAAAACCGTAGCCTTCATGCCCGTCAGGCAAAGTTATGGCATACTTGTAGATGCCAGGTAAGTGCGAAACATTCACACACTGTTCAAGAGTTCTATCTGTCTGTATCTTCTCCAACAGGTTCTTATCAGCAAATACCATGCCTGGAACGCGCATGCCAGACTTGTACTTTGGGATACGCCAAGAATAATCGTCCAACTTCTCAAGTGGAATTTTCTCTGAAGGAGAATGTCTGTCTTCCTCGCTCACTTTCTCACCAGCTACACAAAAAGGTGGAAGGCTGAAATATAAACAATTGCGGCACTCACGACTAAGCAAAGTTATTCTGAAACAGCACCAAACTTGGCTACAAAATCCACCACGCCCTGAACGCTGTTGCCAAGCACAGTTTCGCCCAACACCGGATGGATCTTAACATAATCCAAAACCCTTTGAAGTGAAGCATCACTCTCAACTATGCGTTTGCCTATTGTCTCCAAGTTTTCACCTCTGTCCAAGCCCTGCTTCGCAATCCTCGCCCACAATTTGAGCTGGCGAACATAGATCTGCAGTTTCTCCGGGGCATCAGAGGACTTACCAAAATGACTGTAAAACAAGCTCTTTGGTTTAAGGCTCATCAACTTGTTCAAAGAGGCTAAAGCGATGTCCATTCGAAACGGTGCCGGCGTTGTCGGCACGATCAAATCAATATCGTTCAGATATATGCCCGCAGCATCCCCAGGAAAAACTCCGCCACACGACAGTTCATAGTAGCTCTGATGATGCGAAGCGTGTCCAGTGGTTTCTACCACTCTTAGTCTTACGTCGTTTCCGATGTCAAACGTCATACCATCTGCCAAAGCGATGATTCTTTCTTCAGGAACAGCCTCAGGCGCGCCATACAATTCAGTTATACTCCCCAGCACCATCTTCGACTGCGCCCATAGTTTCTCCGGATGCGCCAGATGCGGTGCTCCCTTCGGATGAACGACAACTCGGGCGTTAGGTAGATAGCGCAACAGCGCCCCGACACCACCAGCATGATCCAAATGAATATGCGAAACAGCAACATAGGCTACTTCTTCAGGCTTTATACTCAATTCCTCTAGGCCAGAGAGCAAATTTGGCACTGACGAAGTCGGACCCGTTTCAACAATCGCCACCTGTTTTCCTACCAGAACGTAGCTGGCGATGAAATGCTTCATTCCAGCCGTTTCAACGTCAATCAAATATATGCGATCATCGACTTTTGATGTGCGCATCCTTTTCCACCAAGAGATTGACTAGATAGAATGCTAGAATCGCTGTAACCTCTTTAAGCGTTTTCCGTTAGGTGGACGATATAGATCATATGTCAAGAATAAATCTTAAAGTCACGTTGTCTGGTTTTTTGACTATCTCCATTCGGTGGTAAGTCACAGCCTTAACGCCAACTTTCTGCAAATGCTTCCGGGGATCATATTTTTCTCCCCAGATTCTTGCTTTGAGTCTAAAGCCGTCGGAAGTTCTCTCTAAATCTGAAACCTCGAACTTTGAATAAAGCATGCCTTTGATCTCGAATTTGACAAGCAGTGTCTCAAGCCAATTGTAGAGAAGAGCGTATTCATCCCAAGCTTCCACTTCAACTGAATCCTCAACTCTTGGACTGATGCTCTTCACGTCTGTCATGACTTCAAACATTGCGGAAGCAGCATTCTCAAAAGCCTCTGCTAAGTCTTTTCCATAAGCAGCGATGTAAGCGTCAGCCGTGTGTTCCAGAAACTCGAAGCCTTTCTTGCTATCCATAAACTCAGCCACATGAATAATGTAAGATTCTCAACCTCTAGAATCATTCGGTGTCGTGCATAAAAGATTTAATCCCGCCACAAATGAAAATAGGTTGCCACATGGAGAATTAGAACCTTTGACTGCAGACGCTGTCTTCAAGATAATTCTTGTGTACTACGTTATTTCTGTGATAGTATTCTTGAGCGGATACCTCTTCCCGGCACAAACTCACCTTGTGACTTACGTTCCAATACTCCTCTCAATCCTGCTACTAGTCCCCCTTTATATATGGCAAAGGAACTACCGCAAAAAGACAGAACTAACCAAAGAACCAGTCATGAAAGATAAGAGCATGACACTCTTCTCGATATTTGCACTTTTTGCTTTAGCCCTCTCGATTCGCATTCCATCTGTGCTGGTTTTCGGCATGCCATACGAAAAGACGCCCATGATCTTCCTTCTTGTCTTGACGATGCTTGTCATCGAGAAAACCGATCTCTCCTTTTTTGGTTTCAAGACTGAAAAACTTGCAAAGTCACATTTGTACGGATTAGCGTGTTTCATTATCCTCGCTGGCTTAACATTGCTTATTCAGTATGCTCTAATCTTCGTCTTCGTAAAGCAAATGCCGGTTCAATCCTTTGACGTCAACTCTGCCTTGCTAACGTTTCCCTTCATGACTTTATGCGTAGGCATAAGCGAAGAAGCCCTCTTCAGAGGCTATATACAAACCCATCTTGAAAGATTCTACACCTCAAGGCAAGCCATTCTGACCCAAGCAATACTTTTCGGAGGCTGGCACTTCGTCTGGAACCTTTCGCCCTTCTCTCCCATAGGCATGATCCAGTACGTTGCAACCACCTTTCTGATAGGCTTGATATTCGGCTATTTCTACAGCAAAACTAGAAACCTGATTCCGTTGATCTTTGCTCATGGACTCTGGGACAGCATTCCACCATGGATAATAGAGAACACCCAAGCAATGAACCACTTTGGAACATTCCCATGGTACGATCAAGCCCTAGTCTTAATTCTGCCTTTCGCAATCTCGGCAATAGCAACAGTTATCTTCACAAAATATGTCGTGAAAGAAATCTGACAGCAACTGATACCTAGCTTGAGCGTTCATCGAGGTTAACCAGAATATTAACGACAGCGCGTATGAAGCCTGAGCACTTCTCTTCAAATACTTTCGTCTTCCGTGCGCTCTTCAAGCCCTCAGGATTTGAGAGATCATAGCCGATAAGTTCTCGACATAAAACGCTACCATATTGTTGTTCAAACTGTTTGTAAAGTTTTTTTGCGAGATCATAGCACTTTTGTCGCTTTTCAGCTGAAGGCTCATTAGTTCCATACTTGATTCCTATTGACATGATGCCGCCGGCTAAAGCTCCACAGACAGAGCCGCATCGCCCGATTCCACCACCAAAACCTGTCGCAATCTTGGGAATCAAATCGCTCTTGATATTCCAATACTCTGACATAGTCAACAAGACGCTCTGGGCACAGTTGTAGCCTTCATCGAAGCGTCTTACAGCATCTTCTCCGAGCAAGTTTTTGCGTTTCATGATCAACGTTTCCTAGAATAAAAAAATAGGGGCTAGAAGTGTTTGGGAATTCTTTGAACGGTGGCAACTAACAGCTTGACAGTGTTTTCCACATCTTCCAAGTCTAGCAGAGAGGTTGGACTGTGAATATAGCGCGTTGGAACAGAAATCACCCCACTCGGCACGCCTTCTCGCGTCAGCAAGATGCGCGCAGCATCCGTTGAGCCCGCCAAGCCCGTTTCGAGCTGATAGGGAATCTTGTTTTCTTCTGCCGCATCGATCAGCAATCGTAGAACCTTTGGAGGGACTACCATTCCTGCATCGGCGATTGTCAGCGCTGGCCCTTTCCGCATCGCTATCAGCGCCTCAATTTCCTTAACCCCAGGCGTATCTCCTGCTACAGTCACGTCAAGTGCAATCCCAATATCCGGGTAAATGCCGAAAGCAGAAGTTGCTGCCCCCCTTGAGGCGACCTCTTCTTGCACAGTCCCAACCGCGTAGATTGTACATTCGGTTTTCTCCAGACGCCTCAACGCTTCAATCATAATAACGCAGCCTATGCGATCATCCAAAGCCTTACCGATTACAATACTCTTTCCAATCTTCGCGAATTTGACGTCAAAAACCACAGTGTCCCCGATTTTCACGCCCATCTTCTTAGCTTCTTCTTGGCTCCTCGCTCCAATGTCAATGAAAAGCTCATCAGAATTGATCACCTTTTGCCGTTCTTCCGCCTTTTGTATGTGCGGAGGCCTTGAACCTATTATGCCGTGCAACGGTTCTTTTTCAGTATAAACAATAACCTTCTGAGCCAGCAGGATACGGTCATCGATTCCGCCTATCTTCGTGAATTGTAAGAAGCCTTCCTTCGTGATCGTTTTCACGAGCAATCCTATTTCGTCCATGTGAGCTGCAAGCATCACTTTAGGCGCATTTTTCTTTCCCTTCTTTATTCCTATTACATTTCCGAGTTTGTCTTCTTTGACCTCATCCACGTAGGGTTTCAAGAATTTCTTCATCAAATTGGCGATTTCCTCTTCTCTGCCCGTCACGCCGCAAGCGTTTGAAAGCTTTTCCAGAGTCTCAACAAGTGTCATGGTTGTTCCCTCTCAAGAAGTATGTAGAATCATGAAACTTCATATTAAACGATTGCGGTACTAGGTTCAGTCCAAGAAGGAGTTTATGAAAACTTTTAGCTAGATTGTCGTTATTGAGACTAGTGGTCAAATGCGGAAAAGCTTGCAGTTAAGCCTCACTGCTGTGTTTGCAGCATTGCACGTCGTGCTGTATTTCACTTCGTTTGGGCTGTGGCGAAACTGGGGAATCTACCTTGAAGCGATTGAGGGAATAATTTTGGGGCCAAGGATCGGCTTTCTAGCCGCATTGCTAGGCAGTTCAATCGCCAGAATGGCTAAACCTGACGCGTTTTGGATGTTTGGCATAATCGCTGAACCCATCGCCGTTTTAATGGCAGGATTACTAGCAAGAACAAAGTGGAAACCAGTCCTAGCTGCGTACATCATAATGCTTTCAGCATACTTCATCCATCCTTTCGGAAGAGCCCTTCCTATTTGGACAATTCTGGATATTTTGCTTGCCTGTTTATTGGTTTATCCAGCTGCAAGATTCAGCAAAAGCTTGTTCAAAACCGACATCAAACGCCTATCGATTGCAGTGGGTCTCATTTCTTTCGTTTGCATAGCCACTGACTCGCTAATCAGGGTATTCCTACTCGTCCCATGTGGCTTGTATAGCTTGTTTCCCGGGTTCTTCGCAAGCTTCGATGGGCTCTACGCGGTATTTGTTGGTGCCGCCGTTGATTCATATATTGAAGATGTCATACTTGTGGTTGTTTCTGTTCTTGTCGGTGTGCCTTTGCTTGTCAGCACGATGAAACTGAAAATACTTGAGAGTAGGAATAATGACTGAAAAAGAGATGACCTAGCTGTTTTTTCTTCAACAATGACACAATTATTGGTACGAACGTTACTTGGAAGCAGAAGGAGTTCAAGCATTATGAAAAGAACCCCAACTACCATAATAAACTCTGGCGGAACAACTATCACGAATACACCAAAAAGTATGCAGAGAGCGGGCCAAAGCTCTCCTGTAGAGCATGGCGCGTTTTTGTCTTGATCTTTCGACAACAACATTCACCAACTAACGTTCACAGCTCCCCATATACTCAAAAGCATGATTAGCGAGTGTTTAAGAAAAGCTGACGCAGAGCAGGCTATGGCAATTCTTAAACGTTCAAGCCGTGTTAACTGAAAGGGAGGCGAAGCGTTGTCCGATCAGCAGTTCAAGAAAATCTTCATTTTCTTAGATACAGATAAGCATGCAAGCCCGTTTGACATATTGACGACTACAGATATCTTTCCGTATGCTGAAATTCTGAAGTATGAAGACGTTACCGTTGAAGATGCTGAGCAAATAGTCTATGATGCAATGTTTCCAAGAGGACCGGAAGGCGCAAAGCATACAAAGATATTCATTAATGGACACGATTTCAAACGTGCCAATGACGTTCTGGAGCAAATCAAAAAGTGCATGTTTCCTCCTTTCGAACTTGCGGTGATAATTGATCCTCGAGGAGCTTACACGACTGCATCAGCGGCAGTTGCGAAGGCTCTGGAACTTTCTTTGGGAAAAGGTCTGGGGAATTTGGAGAATAAGTCAGTTACGGTGTTGGCTGGCACTGGACCAGTTGGACAAACAGCTGCAAGACTCTTTGCATCTGAAAAAACTGAGGTGATCGTCACTTCCCGCAGCCTCCAAAAATCATCGGTAATAGTGACCAAGATAAACGAGGACATTGAAGGCGAAAGAGTTCGAGGAGTTGAGGCTCAAACGACAGATGAAATCGGCAAAGCCATAGAAAAAGCAGACATCATTCTTTCAACTGGTGCAGCTGGGACTCAGCTTCTCACGTTGGAAGTGCTCAGACAGTTTGGAAAAAAATGCAGAGTGGTAGTTGACATTAACGCTATTCCACCGCTTGGTGTGGAAGGACTAGAATCAGAGGCTGATGGCAAGGAAATCTTGCCAAGCATTTTCGGAATCGGCGCTTTGACTGTGGGGAAGCTTAAAAACAAGACTGAAAAAGCTCTAATTCAGAAAGCAGCGGATGAGCCTAAGGGAATTTTCGACTACAGAATGGCGTATGAGATAGCCAAGAAAACTGTGCTTGAGAAGTTTGAAGACAAGAAAAGCCCTGAACCAGAACCTCAGAAATACTGGTTACCATAAAAACAGTCACCTGAAAGGTAGCACTACACTCTTTTCTAATCAGCCGTGAAAACGATAGTCATTCGCAAAAGAACTCGAACTTCAGAACATCATTTGTTGAAAATATAAATTAACAAGAAAGATGATCTTTACAGGCGTCTACGTTTGGTAGCGAATAACAGGCCGAATGCCGCAAAGCATCCTGTCAAGCCCAACACGGTTCCCATCCAATATTCTGGGACGACCATAATGCGTTCTCCAAAGTGCTGAGATATGATGAAGAGGTCTGTCAAGTCTACTTTGTTGTCCTTGTTAAGGTCTGCTTGAGCGTTCCATCGTGGATGGTCGGGACTTGTACCGAAGGCTCTGGCAACTATAACCGTGTCTTTAATGTCAGTTTTTCCGTCACCATTCAGGTCGTACATGATTGCACTTGCTTTGACTGGCAGAACTAATAGAAGTGTTACAGTGCACAGAACAAGAGCGATTGCCACGGCATTAATAATTCTTCGCAAAGACTATCCTTCTCCTTGAAAAATAGCGTTTTGCGAGCTAATAAATACTTAAGTAAGAATCCTACATAGCAAATTTCTAGAGCAATTGGAAACTGGCAGCTTCGAAAGGATAAAGCATTCAATAAACCTTCATAATAGTCAAAACATGTTTTTAGAGAAGCCATAAAGAGGATGAAAACCATTGAAAGTAAACCTTGAATAGATGACTGAGCTAAAGGACATTAGAACTCATAGGAAAAGGAAATGAAAGAATGCAAGCCAAGACCTTCAAGCATACAACGATATCAGGAGCTTCGGTGGAAATTGATGATACTTTCGCCGAGATGTTTCCTATGTGGGCTGGCCGCATCCTGATTACTGCTGATAGCGAAAAATGGGCGCTGACTGCTGCAACAGTGGCTACGGGTCTTGCGACAAGCGTGATTATGTCTCCAGCAGAAGCAGGAATAGAGGCGATGCTGCCAGCAGATAAGACGCCTGATAACAGAGTAGGTGCAGTAATTCAAGTGTACAATCGCAACAGGTTTGAACTGAAAAACCAGATGATACTTCGCATCGGACAGTGTATAATGACTTGCCCAACAGCCTCAGCGTTCGATGGGATGCCTAACGCTAAAAGAAAACTGAAAGTGGGTAGAAGTCTGCGACTTTTTGGTGATGGATTTCAAAGAAAAGGTTTAGTGGGAAGTAGAAAGGTTTGGAAAATTCCAGTGATGGAAGGTGACTTTGTCGTGGAAGATTCCTTCGGAACTGCTGAAGCCATTGCGGGCGGCAACTTTCTCATACTTGCTAAAGACCGAATTTCTGGTCTCAAGGCCGCCGAAGAGGCAACAAAGGCCATCAAAACCGAGACAAGTGAAGTCATTCTTCCCTTTCCGGGTGGAATATGCCGCTCAGGCTCAAAGGCAGGTTCACTGAAGTACAAGCTTAAGGCTTCCACCAACCATCCCTACTGTCCAAGACTGAGGGCGATTGTGGCTGATTCGCAACTGCCAGAAGACGTGAACTGCGTTTATGAGATTGTCATTGACGGCTTGACCGTTGAGGCGGTCAAGAGAGCTATGAGTGTAGGGATAAAGGCTGCTACAGATGTGCCAGGCATCGTTAGGATTTCAGCAGGAAACTACGGTGGAAGAATCGGACCATACAAAGCTTTCTTGAAAGAAATCTTAGAAGCACTCTAGCCTATTGTTCCCATGTGTTTATAAGACTTTAGGATGTCTTAACAAGCCACCAATCTGCGCTTTTCCCATATAACTGGAGCCTACGCTCAAAAGCAAACCTTACTATTCCACATACCAAACTCCGGCTTCGTTCCAAAGAGAAATCATGACCACCAATAACCCCACCTATCTTAACCTTCGGATAGTACATTTCTAAGTCTTGCCTCGCTAAATCATGATTTCCATCAATATAAACAAAATCTAAACAGTTTGGAACCAAACTCGTAGCTTCAATAGACGTTTTACGAATAAAAAGGACAGGTAATTTAGCCAAACGTAATCTAGCCTTTTGTTCAACGTCACTTGCAAGGTTGACATGCAAACCATCTTCAGTGTAACCGACGTAAGGATCAACAAGATACAGCTTACAAATGTTTAGGGTTTTGCAGATGCTCTCTGCGTTGATTCCTTCAAACACGCCAATTTCAGCACCTATGAGCTTCTGTTTTCCAAATTTTTCCTTCAAGAATAGCGTCATAGGACGAGGAACCTTGCTGTACAGATCAAATCCTAACGTCCATTTTAAAATATTATACAAATCACGAACTCTAGACATGGATAGAACCTTGTTGCGAAGACTTTAAAAAACCTTCCACACAATGGATACATGGGTATTCAGCCACTGTAGAGTTTGCACAATCATTCCTTCAGGTAAAAAGACTTAGCAGTATCTTGTTTCCAAATTATTTATTTGATGCGTTGTAATGTAGCTTTAAGATCAAGCTCTCTCAGTGAAAGCAATTGAGCACTCCGAAAAAAACGTCGTTGGAATTATTTAGGTTGAAAAAGATACTGATGACGCTGGCCAGCAAAGAAGGACGCGGAACTGAACTGGTTTCAGTGTATGTTCCGCCGGGAAAACAGATAAGCGATGTCATAAACATGCTGAGAGATGAATATGGCACAGCATCGAACATAAAGTCCACAACCACTCGAAAGAACGTCATGGATGCCATCGTGAAGGTTCAGCAACGCCTAAAACTCTTCAAGGAAGCCCCGGAAAAGGGACTTGTCATTTTCTGCGGTGCAATCCCTCAAAACGGTCCTGGAAGCGAAAGAATCGAAACCTACGTCATCGTCCCGCCAGAGCCTATACACATCTACCTTTACAGATGCGATGCAAGATTTCACACAGAATACTTGCAGGAGATGCTTAGAGAAAAAGAAACCTATGGCATACTTCTAATAGATGCTTCAGATGCCACGCTTGCCACATTGCAAGGAAGGCGACTCCAAATACTAGAACAAATGACATCAGGAGTACCTGGAAAAACTCGGGCTGGAGGACAATCAGCCAGAAGATATGAACGACTCAGAGACATGAGACTCACAGAGTATTTCACCCGAGTAGGACATCACGCTGATGAAGCATTCTTGCCCATTGAGAACTTCAAGGGGCTAATTCTTGCGGGGCCTGGTCCAACCAAGTACGATTTTGAAAAAGGCGATTTTCTGAATTACACGTTGAAGGAAAAAGTCATCGACGTGATTGATACTTCTTATGTTGAGGAGCAGGGTGTTAAGGAAGTTGTTGACAAGGCTCCTGAGATAATGCGTAAGGTACGATACATTGAAGAGAAGAAGATAATGCAGCAGTTTCTTTACGAGATCGGACATGACACTGGACTGGTGACATACGGAGAAGACGACGTAAGAAGGACTTTACAATCGGGTGCTGTCAGAACATTGCTACTCTCTGATTCATTGGATATTTCACGCGTCACACTGAAATGCAATGCTTGCGGCTATCAGGAGCAGCAAACGGTGAAAAATCAGACGTTGATGAGTTTCCAACAGTCTCTTCAGGGAAAGGCTTGCCCAAAATGCAAAGCACAAGCAGTGGGGATAACCGAGACGCAAGACCTTGTAGATGAACTCGCTCAACTTGCTGAGTACACCAACGCCGAAGTGGAAATAATATCGAGCGAATCAGAAGAAGGACAAATGCTGAAAAACTCTTTCGGTGGAATCGCCGCCATACTGCGTTTCAAGACACACGGCTAAACGAACTTCAAAGCTTGTTCAACTTCGTTCTTCTTAGCTTCTACAATCAATAACCGTTTCTGTCTTGAAGAGAACCCGGAAACAAGTTCCACTTTTCTGTGGAAGAGTTTGGAAAGTTCTTTGATAATCTCCTTGTTGACTTTCCCCTCAACTGGCTCTTCTCGACAGAAAACAACAATCTCGTCTGCTTCGATCATTATTTTGAAATCCCTAGACTTTGGCTTCACAAATATCTCCATGATTGCGCCCTCTTTTGTTTCAGTGATTTTCATAGAATCTTCGAACAGATGTTTGTGTCTTTTGCATAAAAGCATATTCAGGCGCGACTGGAAAGGAAAAGGATAAGGGTTAAACATTTTCTACAATGTCTAGGTGGTCGGAATGAAATATCCCTCCTCATACTTGGATTGGTACATTCATGTTTCAAACGTCAAATACGATTTCAGGTCAAGTGGCCTAGCTTATCTCAAGTATCATCTCGACTTGGGTGAACTCGACCTGAGTGCCAATTATGCGCATGGTAACCCTGAAACGGCAAAGGTGCTGGCTCAAAGATATCATGTGCAGTCTGAAAACGTTTTCATATCAAGCGAAGGGGCCTCAGGACAGAACGCCCGAATAATCAGATACTTAGCGGAGAGAAATGGGAAGAAAACAGAAGCGGTCGTGGAGTTTCCGACTTACGAACCGTTGTTGCGACAGGTGCAATATCATTTTCCACATGTGAAGAGACTAGATAGAAATGAGAAAGAAGTATACAAGCTTGATGCTGATAAACTCCGAAAGGTAGTTTCTGAGAAAACAGGTTTGCTTGTGTTGACGAACCCGCATGCTCCAAGTGGAGTGGTGGCGGACAAACGTGAATTAGAAGAGATAATGACCATTGCAGAGGAATTTGATTTCTATGTGTTGTGTGATGAGATCTACGCTGAATTTGACCGCAAACAGGTTCCAACCATTTTCTCGATTGATCCTGAACATGGGATAGTCACTACAAGCTTCACGAAGGCATATGGCTTGGGCGGGTTGAAACTCGGAACCGCGTTGGCGGAAAAGAAGCTTGTCGATGAACTCTATACAGATGTATTGAACACAGTCGGAAACAGTCCAAATGTCGTGCAGCTGGCCGCAATAGAATTGCTGACAAAGGGCAAGGAAAGCTTGGAAAGACACAAGCAAAAATGGATCAAACTCAAAAAGGAAACGGAAGAGTGGCTGAAACGAGCAAATCTGGAATATTCACCAAACGACATTAGCGTGACCTACTGGGTGAGATTACCGACAAAGGACACTTACAAGTGGATAAACGAACATGCACTGCCACGCTATGGTTTGGCTCCTGTACCAGGAGCGTTCTTCCTTTTCAAGAGTGATTACGAACTTGCAAAATCAAGCATGATAAGACTAGGCCTCGGTAGCATAAACCCAGACAAACCAAATTTGGCAGAAGCCTTTGAAACTATGGAAAAAGCACTGAAGGCTCAATAGCTTGCTTGTCAAGAAACATGTGGAAACATTGGATATCTTCAGCACATAGGCAAGAATTACTATCGAGTAAGACATTACATAGGCTTAGACGCAGTATCAGATAAGCAAGTTTGAATATCATAAACAAAACTTAATACATTAGCCAAATACAGAACCTTGACTCAAATGGTCAAGATAACATTGGCTTAAATAAGCCTAATACGAGCCTTAAATTGAATTTAAGATGGACCGGTGGGGATTTGAACCCCAGACCTCCTGAGTGCAAGAGACCTTATTCTGAAGAGATATGGACAAACTTTACCTGCTGGTTGCTTAAAACACACAGAGAGAAGCACGCAAAAGAGATTCTAAGATATGCTAAGAGATTTGCAGTTATTTTAGAAAAACCAAGCCTAGCATCACAGCTTCTAATGCTAAGCAAAGATGTTAGAAGAGTAGCAATGAGCTCTCTAAGCAATTTATCCAAGTACATGGGAATCTATGAACAATGGAAACAGACAATAAGAAACTATGGTTTGAAATGGGAGAATACTAGTAATCTTGAGACTTTTCTGAGCATCCTAAACAGCAACTTAGATGAAACAGAAGCATGGCTAAAACAGATAATTCATAGATTACCAAAGGAATACTCTACAGTTTTAATATTTGATACCTTAACTGGATTGAGACCCAATGAAGCAGTATTATCATGCAATTTGATTACAGAACTCTCGAACAAAGATAAACTGGACTCTTATCTCGACAAAGACTTGATGATGCTTCAACATTTTAGATTTCCAGACCTATTTCTAAGAAAGTCAAAGAATGCATATGTTTCTTTCATTACTCCAGAGCTGTTGAAACTTGTGCTAGACACCAAGCCACAAATCAAATACACAGCATTAGACACAAAGATTGGAAGATTAGGCTTCAATAACCAAACAAAACAATTAAGAAAACTATACGCTACAAGACTAAGAAATCATTTGCCTCAAGAACTCATTGACCTACTACAAGGAAGAATAAGTCAAACAGTATTCATGAAATTCTACTACAAACCACTTCTTCAAGATATCCAACAGAAAACAATCAAATCATCACAGCCACTACAATTGGAGTTACTAAGTCAGATTCAGTAATACTTTTTTTAAGGCATTACTGGAGTCCCAGCTTCAAAGAATTAAGAGGAATAACATTAAACTTGAGAAGATTCTTAAAGAAACTCCTGGGTAACTATGATTCTATCTTTGTTTCTAATGTTAAAAGATACTTGGCTAATGTGGTGAGAGTTAGGGGGCGATAATGAATCTTGTCACTTAAACTATCAGAAAACTGTCAGCTTCTTTCAGCTCCAGAAAGGTAAACTGCCTCAGCCACTTCTTTAATTCCTGATATGATGAGTAGTCTTTATGAATTGATACAATCACTCCATCATACCCCAGACCTATTCCTCTTTCAAGCATGATGATTTCAAATGGTTCTCCATTCAAACTCTGCTGAGCCGCCTTCCTTGCTTCGTCAATCTTTTCTGCATCAAGTGCTTTTCTTAGTTTGGCAAAAGTCAAAGCCAATATTTCCAATCCAAGTTTAAGGAAATCAGGTATCATCGTGTATTCCTTGATGACCCCTTCCTTCTCCAGTCTCTTGATCATCCTACTAACTGTAGGCTGAGAAACACCTATCGCTTTGGCAAGTTCTCTGTCACTTCTTCTGCTATTCTTCATAAGCTCAGAAATCAGCCCCAGCTCAACATCCTTCATTAAACAACCTTCAACAATGCTCTAGCACAGAAAAGACAATTTAAGATTTACCCATCAAGATCGCATGACAAAAGATTTTAGAAGCCACAGGTCTATTTGGCTCAGCAGAGCCGGGATGGCAGAGTGGTTAATGCGCAGGCCTTGAGAGCCTGTGGACCTTTCAGGTCCGCGCGGGTTCAAATCCCTCTCCCGGCGCCAACCCAATGCCCTTGTGAAAACCATCCCAATCAATTCATAAACAAACACAGATCGGCTGTTGACTCGGCTCATAGCTGTCAGGGTTTTCATCGTCTAAATCTTGAGACCAGAATTGATAGGACCAAAGAGATTACAATAATCACGGCGCTTACCTCAGTTGTTGTGACAATGTTCTGGTTTCCACTTTGCTTGACGGCAATGCCGACAAGAGCCCATACAAGGACAAGGCAATATGCAATATCTCTTCTTGTGAATATAACCAACAACGTGACAATCAAAGCGATGACAATGACGACAATAGCCCACGTAACATCACTGAGACCGAAACCGCCCCAGTTTATAGAAACCAATGCAGCGGCAACATCAGCAATAGATGCTACAGTAATCCAACCTAAGTAAACGCTAAATGGCAGATGAACACTCAGCTTCTCTTTCAACGAAACATTCGATTTACCGATGTTCAAACGCAAATAGGTCGCAATCAAAGTTGCCAAAAGCGCAAACATTGGAAGAACAGACAAAGTGATATACCCATACTGCCAAAGAAAAAGCCATACAACATTGAAGACACTGCTCAACACAAAAAGAACGCCAACCTCTTTTTGAAACGCCTTCTGCTTTTGACGGGGCAACGCCTGAAAAACAACAAAGACAAACAATAAAACGTAAATCAAGCCCCAAATGGAGAAAACGTAGCCCGCAGGTGTAACAAGTGTTGGATATAAATCAGATATTTCCCCAGTTGTCTTGCCGTTCAGCACTGATGTATTAGCCAACGCATTAATCAAAATAGTAGTTATAAAAGCGATCACATTTGCGCCCTGCAACAAAGCAACATTTTTTGATTCTGTCATAGTATCAGTTGAATACAGAGTCCTTAATGTCTATATAAAACTTGCAATTGCTTCTTTGCGCGCACTCACTCAACGTTTTCACTTGATATGCTTTCAAGAAGACATAAATAAGATAAAAGAAATGGAAGAGGCAGGTTGGGGAAAGTAGGAGCGTAGAAAATGAGGTCTAAATCAGTAGACATATCGGTTCCTGATGAACTCGTCAAGAATATCGTAGAATTTCATGGCCATCTAGGTCCGTTTCTAGTTCTAGGTACAAAGGCAGGTATTCTGGCCAATTCCTTGCTTGGAAAAGACTGCTTCAAAACAAAAACTATTGTAATGACTGACCCTTCACCTCCGAATTCATGCTTTATTGACGGCATTCAGTTTACAACTGGCTGCACAATGGGAAAAGGCAACATAAAACTCAAGAAAGGAAATGGCCTGTGTGTGCTGTTCGTGAAAGAAGGCAAAAAACTCCAATTAACACTAAAGAAAGATGTGATGGACTCTATCAAAGACATCTCATCTGAAGAAAAGTCTAAAGAAGCCTCATTGACCCTCTTGAACAGATCTGCATCTGAATTGTTTGAGATAGAAAAGTGAACAGGGACATGCCGTGCAGAAGATACCCATCTTGCAAAATCTGCTTTTCCTGAATATCTGTAACCCTCCCCCCCCATTTAATGAGAAAAAAAAATTGGAAGCTGTGTTTTACATGAAAAGGTGTTCATTAAACGCCAATATATGTTAAACAGAGATTGACTGGTGCGCTTTAGCGCTTTGAAAGTCTGATTCGTTTGGGACTCATTGAGTGCGTTAGGTTTTGAACACTATTTCTGTGCCCACGTGGCAATCACGGACTATTTCTGATCCAAATCTGTTTCTTAGTCGCTCAATGGCTTTTTTCCCGGTGCAATGATTCAAGTACAGTTCTGGAGTTCCGTAGACCTTTTCTAGGACCTCTCCTACGTGTTGGATGTCTTCTTCTGAGTATTCCAACATATGAGTGCCTCCAAGTATGGCTTTAATCTTGTTGTTGAAGAGCTTCGTTGCTTTTGCGCACGTGTTTAGCAATCCTGCGTGGCAGCAACCAGTTATCAGGACCAATCCATCTCTTGTCTGAAGAGTCAAGGATAAATCATCGATGACTGGATCCCATTTCCATTGTCCACCTACTTCGTGAAATGCAACTTTGACTATTCCAGGCTTTTCCAATCGCTCTTCTATTGGAATTTCGCCTGTTGTGAAGAGTTTCGGTAAGACTTCTACCGAGGTTTTTGCCAGCTTGAACTAAGCTTTTTCCGCTAGTTCTTTGTTTAGTTTTGGCAATCCCATTGGAATATGAAATATCCATTTCGTTCCTTGTTTTGGTTCCAGAGCATTTGGATGCGCGTATATCGGTATTTGTGTCCCAGTAGTTCTTGCTTTGAGAAATGATTTCAGGCCACCCGTATGATCTCTATGCCCATGCGAAAATATCAGCATGTCAATGTCATCAACGTCTATTCCCAACGTTTTTACGTTATGCATTAATTTTTTTCCTTTCCACCCAATGTCAAAGAGAACTTGTTTGTCATCTATAGTGATGTGAAAAGATTCTCCATGTCCACTCTTGAGACCCTTTGTGGGCAGAGCCTCATTGTTGTAGATATTCAAGACTCTAACGTCCATTACTATCGCCTAACAGCACACTAATCCATATTCAAGTTTGGACATATTTAAAATGCGTGACACCAATCGATCGACTAAGTAGAAGACTTCAATGTATTTTCGGATTTATTTTCAACATGCTTGGACACAGAATGGTTGCAAAATAGAGGAATAAAAAGTGAGATTGTAGGCTACATGCCTACTGAATGCCTAGCAGCTTGAGCAGGTTGTAGTTTACGATCAATACGGCTAATAGTGAAGCGATCAGAGACATCACTGTAATCATGGTGTTCAGTGAGGGCCCAGCTGTATCCTTGAATGGGTCACCAACTGTGTCGCCTATCACGGCTGCCTTGTGAGCATCTGAACCCTTGCCACCGTGTTCACCTGATTCAATCAGCTTCTTGGCATTATCCCATAGACCGCCAGCGTTAGACATCAACAGAGCCAACAGCAAGCTGGAGAATATAGCGCCTGCCAAGAAACCTCCCATCGCTTTTATTCCACCGACGAAGCCAATGATCAGAGTTGAGACAATAGCCATGATGCTTGCAGGCATAAGCTCACGTAATGCTCCCACTGTTGCGATGTCAACACATTTCGCATAGTCAGGTTTGACGCCCGGTTTTCCTTCTCTGAGTCCTGGAATCTCTCTGAATTGTCTTCTGATTTCAGCGATCATTCTCTCTGCATTTCTGCCGACGCCAAGCATGACCATTGCCGAGAATACGGCTGGAATTGCTACGCCTATGAGTGCGCCGAGCAGAACTATCGGGTCCATGATGTCAAAAACAACTGTGTAGCCGGCCCTTGAAGCTATTTTCTGAAACACAGCCAGCAATGCAATCACAGTCAACCCCGCAGCACCTATCGCAAATCCTTTTGTAATGGCTTTAGCAGTATTTCCTGCAGAATCCAACTCATCCGTTATGACAATTACTTCCTCGCTGAGTCCGGATTGTTCAGCAATGCCTTTGGAGTTGTCCACGATTGGACCATAAGCATCATTTGAAACCGTCAGTCCGACGATTGAAAGCATACCTAGAGATGCAAGTGCGATTCCATAGACAGCGTATTCTGTGCCTAGCGGTTCACATATCTTGTATGAGACAGCTGCTGCAACGGCTATTCCGATCAAGGGAAAAATAACACTGCGTAGACCATATGAGAAGCCAGTCAGAATGTTCAGTGCAGCTCCAGTCTTAGATGCTTCTGCTGTCTTCAGGACTGGTGCTTTATCTTCTGAAGTAAAGTAGTCGCTCGTGACTCCGATTATTATTCCGGCTGCAAGGCCCACAATGGCTGCTCCCCATAGCGCCCATTCATATTTGAGATACCACGTTGCCAATGCTGTCAGAATCCCGAAGATTATGCACGTCACGTATGTACCGTTGTTCAACGCGGCTCCAGGGTTGCCCTTTGGCCCGACTCTGACTGTCAAAGCTCCCAAGACTGCAGCTAAGATGCCTAACCCAGCGAACACGAGTGGTATCTGTACGTAAGTGCTGGTGATGCCGAGTCCCACGCCTAGAATCATGACAGCTACTACGCTTGCGATGTATGAGTCGAACAGGTCTGCGCCCATGCCAGCGACATCGCCCACGTTGTCTCCGACATTGTCGGCAATGACTGCAGGGTTTCTTGGGTCGTCTTCAGGAATCCCCAGCTCCACTTTACCGACAAGATCTGCGCTGATGTCCGCTGTTTTTGTGAATATGCCTCCGCCAGCCTTAGCGAAAAGCGAAAGCGAGCTTGCTCCAAAGCTGTAAGCCAACACTGCTGGAATCGTTCCTTCCATCCCTGTGAGCCAATAGACGACGCTAATTCCGGCCAACCCGACGCCTACTACTGACAGCCCCATCACTGCTCCGCCGCGGAAGCCGATTGTGAAGGCTTTGTTTAACCCACCCTGCGCAGCATTAGCCACTTTGGCGTTCGCTTGTGTAGCGATATTCAAACCTAAGTATCCGGCCATGGCTGAGCAGAATGAACCGAACATGTAAGCTATGGGCAACTGCAGATTTAGCGAGAGGTCGTGGTTTCCGTCCCATATCGGCTGCGGCAAGAATATGGCAATCAAGATTGCTACGACAGTTATGAAAATTGCCAGTGTTGTGTATTCTCTTCTTATGAAAGCGGCGGCTCCTTCTTTGATGGCTCCAGAGATCTCCTTCATTCTTTCGGTTCCACTATCTTGTTTGTGAACGTAGTTGTAGAAGTATAATCCAACCAGAATTGAGACCAATGCGGATAGTGGTGCCAAAACCCATATTCCAGTTTCAATCATTTGTATCTACTTCCTTCTCCACCCATTTTTTAAGGAAGCTGTAGTTTGAATCGAAATCTCTTATAAAGCTATTTGTCAAACTTCGCCCTCTCTAGGAAAAAGATATAACTCTATTGTGTTTACACTTTTAGCTCTTAATTAACTAAAGAGAGAGGAGAAAATGTCAAAATCTTGGCATGCGATGGAAATTGAAGAGACAATGAAGCAATTGGAGGTCAAAGGAACTGGTCTGAGCCAAGAGGAAGCACAGAAGCGCATTCAACAGTATGGAACTAACGAACTGCAAAAGGAGAAAGGAACCTCATCGTTAAGAATGTTCCTTGAACAGTTCACTGACATCCTTATCATAATATTGCTAATTGCAATGTTTCTATCAATAGGTACTGCCATTTATCAGGGAACGGTAGAAGAGATCTATGATGCAATCGTAATCTTTGCCATAATCTTGGCATGCGCAGTTTTGGGCTTTGTCGAAGAGTACCGATCTGAGAAAGCACTGGATGCCCTGAAAAAAATGACTGCACCCACGGCCATAGTGTTACGCGATGGAAAAGAAGTCAAAATTCAGACAAGCGAAATTGTTCCAGGCGATATCATCCTACTGTACACGGGTGACAAGATTCCTGCAGACGCTCGACTCGTGGAAGCATTCAACTTGAAGGTTGATGAAGCTTCACTAACAGGCGAATCTGCACCCGTAAGCAAGGATATAACTGCGCTGCCAGAGGAAACACCTCTCAATGATAGACGAGATATAGTTTTCACAGGAACTGTTGTTGTCTATGGACGCGGAAAAGCAGTAGCCACTTCTACAGGAATGAACACCGAATTTGGCAAGATAGCCAAGATGGTACAAGTCACAGAGGAGGAGCAAACGCCACTTGAGAAGAGAATGGCATCTGTCGGAAAATGGATCGGAATACTGTCTATAGGCGTCTGCTTATTTGTGGCCTTAATTGGAATCATCGAAGGTCGTAACATCCTTACCATGATCATGTGGGGAATAAGCCTTGCAGTCGCAGCAGTCCCAGAAGCTCTACCAGCAATCGTTACAGGCGCACTTGCAGTCGGCATGTATCGCATGGCAAAGGTACACACCATAGTCAGAAGACTCCCAGCCGTTGAAACGCTGGGATGCACAAGTGTCATATGCTCTGATAAGACGGGAACGATGACCAAAGGTGAAATGACAGTTCAAAGAATCTACGTTAATGATCAGGCAATCAAGGTTTCGGGAGTGGGATACGAGCCTGAAGGAGACTTCCTACTTGAAGACAAGAAGATCGACGCGAAAGATGAAGATCTCCAAACACTTCTAAAGATCGCGACGCTCTGCAACGATGCAAAGCTAGAGAAAGAGACTGAGACTGAAAGATGGATAATCAAAGGCGACCCTACAGAAGGAGCACTTGTTGTCGCGGCAGCTAAAGCAGGATTGTGGAAAGAGGAATTGGAAAAAGAAGCACCGCGCATAGGTGAGATCCCATTCTCATCGGAAAGAAAATGCATGACCACAGCTCATATTGCTTCGGGCAAAAAGAAGATGGCTTTCATGAAAGGCGCACCTGAAATAGTCCTGAGCAAATGCACAAAGATCTATGCAGGCGGCAAGGTTCGAAAGATTAGCGAAGAGGACAGGACAGAGATGCTCAAAGTGACTGAAGCGATGGCAATGCAAGCACTGAGGAACTTGGGCTTTGCATACAAAGAACTACCCGAATCTGTGACAACATTCGACGAAAAGATTGAGAAAGACATGACTTTCGTCGGCATAATGGGAATGATTGATCCACCTCGTGAAGAAGTCAAAGACGCAATCTACCTTTGCAAGAAGGCTGGAATCAAGGTTGTGATGGTTACAGGCGACCACAAACTCACGGCGACAGCAGTGGCTAAGGAACTCAACTTGCTGGGCGAAAATGAAACAGAAGGCAAAGTGCTGACAGGAGTGGAACTGGATCAGATAAGCGATGAAAAACTGACGGAAATGGTTGAGAACGTCGTAATCTACGCCAGAGTCTCGCCAGAACACAAAATGAGAATCGTCAAGGCTTGGAAAGCCAAAGGACAAGTTGTTGCGATGACCGGTGACGGAGTGAACGATGCACCCGCACTCAAGATGTCGGATATTGGCATTGCGATGGGAGTGACAGGCACAGAAGTTACCAAGGAAGCTTCAGACATGGTCCTGACCGACGACAACTTCGCATCGATCGTCAAAGCCGTCAAGGAAGGACGCGAAATCTATGGCAACATCAAGAAATACTTGACCTATCTGTTACGCTGCAACGTTATGGAAATCATCGTAATGTTCGTGGCGATGATTGGCGTGCCATATTTGGCAGGCACACACGACATCGAAACAGATTCAGTCGTGGCTCTGACGGCTATACAACTTTTGTGGGTCAACCTAACAACAGATGGTTTACCAGCAATAGCCTTAGGAGTGGATCCAGGCGATCCAGATTTGATGGAAAAGAAACCAAGGGACCCAAACGAGAGTGTGTGGACAACTGATGTCAAACTCTACCTTACAGCGACGCCGATACTGATGAGTGTACTGTTGCTTTATGGCTACTTCATGTATCAACCATGGTTGGGAAAAGCACAACTATTTGAGGCACGCACACAATTGCTGACTGCCATGATATTGATGGAGCTTGTCAATGCTATCTCAGCAAGATCGTTGAAATATCCGGTGTCTAAGGTGGGTATCTTCAAGAACAAATTCCTCTGGTACGCAGTGCTTTCATCATTCGGTCTTCAGCTCTTCGTACTTTATACACCGGGCATCCAAACATTATTCGGTGTAACTTCACCCGAACCTATTGACTGGGCATTTGCAATACTGTTTAGTGCAATAACCTTCAGCGCCCTAGAAATCGGCAAATACATTGCCTCCAAGAGAAGAAAACCAGAAACCTAGAAAACTTGCCTGAAATAATATGAAGAAAGCTCTTTAGCGAGATACTGATTAGATCCGGCTGTTGGGCTTTCTTCAAATACTTCTCTATTTTAGACATTATCAATTCTAACGTGGCAACTCCTGTCTGGCAATCAGCTTGCAGACACAGCAGGAACCACGCCGAAAACGTTTCCATTATTTTTGCGATGTCTTTATTTCCAGCTCTTGGACTATGTTTGAAATTGAGGTATTGGTCGAAGTTGACATCTGAAAATGGACGCATCACCATGTTGCATGGTGCTGGCGGAACAGTCATGCATGATCTAGTCAAGAATTACGTGGTGAAGTATTTTGGCGGCGTTGGTGACGCGGAAGTCCCGCTTGAAGCAATGGACGACGCGGCTGTTATTGGCGATATAGCCCTAAAAAGCGATTCGCACGTCGTTAAACCCATTTTCTTCCCAGGTGGGGATATTGGACGTCTGGCAGTATCGGGTACGGTCAACGATATTGCCGCGGTAGGCGCTGAGCCGTATGCTCTGGCTTGCGGCTTCATCTTAGAAGAAGGCTTGGTCATAAGGGATTTTGAGAAAATCCTAATCAGCATGCAACAGACATGCAAAGAAGCTGACGTGAGCATTGTGACGGGTGACACCAAGGTTGTTGAGAAAGGAACCCTGGGCGGTTGTATAATAAACATGTCCGGAATCGGCAGAAGAACAGCAGCCTTAGAAAAGAATTTCGAAGTCGTGCACAAGTTCAGAAGAAGTCTTACAGCGCGCTGGACTCTCGACTCAAACCTCCGAGCTGGCGAGAAGATAATCTTGTCAGGAACAATCGGCGATCACGGATTAGCCGTCTTATCCGCACAGGAAGGCCTAAGCTTTGGAAGCGACATAAAATCCGATGTCAGACCCCTGAACCGTTTGGTTCAACACCTACTCGGCAAAGTTGGCGGAATAGTATCAATAAAGGACCCGACTCGAGGCGGTCTAGCTGACGCATTGAATGAATTCAGCGAAAAATCCAACGTGGGCATATTGCTCCGTGAGGATAAGGTTCCAATCAGAGAAGACGTCCAAGCTGCATGCGAAATGCTGGGCCTAGACCCATTTGAAGTTGGGAACGAAGGGAAAATCATCATGGGTGCCGTGAGAGAAAAAGCGGAGGATGTCTTGAATCTTTTGAGAACAACCGAAGAGGGAAAAGATGCAGAAATCATCGGTGAAACGACCAAAGATTTCAAGGGTGTAGCAATGCAAACAGTCGTCGGAGGCAAGAGAATAATCGCTAGACCTGTAGGCGACCCTATTCCTAGAATATGCTGACAGAAAACATTACGGCAGCAATCTTGGGTTCGCTATAATTGGCAGATACAACAGAAGTAAGAGAAGATAGAATATTGGAAAAACTTAAATTCAAAACAACATGAAAAGAACATCTAACAACAAGAATAAAAGGATTGGAAAGAAATGAGCGAAAAAAAGGCAAATCCAGCACCACTAGGATTGCTGGGCTTCGGAATAACAACAGTTCTCCTCAACTTTGTCCACAACGCACGACTAGGACAAGTTGACGCAGTGATTCTCGGAATGGGCATATTCTACGGCGGTCTAGCGCAAATCATCGCGGGCATAATGGAGTACAAGAGAGGCAACACATTTGGAACAACAGCATTCTCATCATACGGATTTTTCTGGCTATCCTTCGTTGCCTTAAACTGGTTAGGAGTAGACAAAGTTTCAAAAAGCGTAGTTTGGCCATTCTTTGGTGGCGAGTATTACACTACACCATGGCTCGTTGGCAGTGAAGCACTCATGGCCTACTTTTTCATGTGGGGACTATTCACACTGTTCATGTTCTTCGGCACGCTTAAAAAGAACCGCGCAATACAATTCGTCTTCGCCAGTCTAGCAATACTCTTCTTCCTATTGACAACCAAATTTGCACTTCTTGCCTATACATCTATGACCGCAACAGATCTAGAACTGTTCACACGCATCATCGGAGTTGAAGGCATAATCTGCGGGCTAAGCGCATTCTATCTAGCCATGGCAGAAGTACTCAACGAAGAACACGGAAGAACCGTACTCCCGATATGTCCGGTAGGCCAATAGCCGCCTTCACCCTTTTTTATTTTTCAACCGAAAAGCTTTATATTTTCGAAAGAAGGTCTTTCCCAAAACTCTTAGAAGGTTAAAAGATGTCAGAAGCAAGTTTACCGTTCAATGACAAAGTGTTTTCTGGAAAGATGCTCAAAGAAGAATGGGAAAAGTCAATAAAGAACCCAAAGGAGTACTGGACTGAAAAGGCAAAGGCTATCGACTGGTTCCGAACATGGGACACAGTGTTGGACGACTCAAACCCACCCTTTTACAAGTGGTTCAAAGGCGGCATCTTGAACATCTGTTACAACGCGCTAGACAGACACCTAAAAACACCAAAAAAGAATCAACTTGCCTACATCTGGGAAGGCGAAAGCGGCGAAGTCAGAACCTACACCTTCTACCAACTCTACAGAGAAGTTAACAAACTAGCCAAAGTTCTCAAGAACTTCGGACTCAAGAAAGGCGACAGAGTCGCAGTATATTTGCCAATGATTCCAGAACTACCAATAACACTACTTGCAATTGTAAGACTTGGTGGAGTCCACACCGTAGTCTTCTCAGGATTCAGCGCCGAAGCCCTCGCGGACAGAATAAACGATTGCCAAGCCAAAATAGTCGTGACCGCAGATGGAGCCTACAGACGCGGAAAAACACTCACACTGAAAGACACAGCAGACCGCACACTCGCAAGCTGTCCAACCGTCGAAAAAGTAATCGTCGTAAAGAGAACAGGCCAAACAGTTCCAATGAAAGAAGGACGGGACTTCTACTATCACGAAGCAATAGCCAAAGTCGAACCAAACGCTTACGTGACACCAGAACCTATGGAAGCAACCGAACCACTCTTCATACTCTACACTTCAGGAACGACAGGCAAGCCAAAAGGAGTTCAACATGGAATAGGCGGCTATCTAGTCTGGGCATACTGGACCCTCAAATGGGGTTTCAATCCGAACGACGAGGACATTTGGTGGTGCACCGCAGACGTCGGCTGGATCACCGGACATACATACAATGTTTATGCTCCATTAGCTCTCGGAATCACATCGTTCATCTTCGAAGGCACACCAGACTACCCTGCGAACGACCGATGGTGGGACATAGTAGAAAGACACGGAGTCACAATCCTGTATACCACACCAACGGCAATCAGGATGTTCATGAAATTCGGCGAAGAATGGATCAACAAACACGACATAAGCACACTCAGACTCCTAGGAACGGTGGGCGAACCCATAAACCCCGAAGCATGGAAATGGTACTATCGCGTGATTGGAAAGGAAAAACTCGCAATTATAGACACGTGGTGGCAGACCGAAACAGGCGGATTCATGATAGCCCCACTATCAGGCTTAGAGCTTGTCCCACTCAAACCAGGCTCAGCAACAAACCCGCTACCAAGCATTGACGCACAGGTCTACGACGAAAAAGGACAACCCACATCAGCAGGAACCAAAGGCTTCTTGGTTATCAAAACACCGTGGCCAGGAATGCTCGAAACCCTATGGAAAGACCCAGAGAGATACAAGCAAACCTACTTCGGAAGATGGCCAAACATCTACTACACAGGCGACTACGCAGTCAGAGACCCAGACGGATACTTCTGGCTCCTCGGAAGAGCCGACGAAGTATTGAAAGTAGCTGGACACAGAATAGGAACTGTAGAACTTGAAAGCGCACTCGTTTCGCACCCCGCAGTCTCAGAAGCAGCAGTCATGGGCAAAGAAGACGCACTCAAAGGCGAAGTACCAGTGGCTTTCGTAACATTAAGAAACGGCTTCTCACCATCAGAGGAACTGCGCGCAGATCTCGTGAAGCACATCAGAAACACAATCGGCCCAATCGCCACCCCAGACGCAATCGTAATCGTCAACAAACTGCCAAAGACACGCAGTGGAAAGATCATGCGAAGACTCCTCAAAGCAGTGCTGGTCGGCGCAGCCTTAGGCGACGTTTCAACACTGGAAGACGAAGCGTCAGTCGAAGATATCAAAGCCACATACGAGGAGCTAAGGAAACAACTAGAAAAGAAGTAAACACAAACTTCTTTTCACCTTCACTTTTTATAAAACTGATTCTCGTTGCCAGTTTACCTTTTCAGCAAAATAGGCTGGCACAGTAGAAATATTGGTGGTTGTATTATAGGTTTAGGAAGAGAAGTATGCATCGTGTGATTATGGTGCCAACCACCGTGATTACTATGGCCAAGAACCAGTTGAGCATGAGTGAATCAATTAACCCAATAAGGAGAGTGCTCCAGTCCACGGAAAAGCCTCATCAAAGACTCTGAAAGCACTTATTCACCATGAAAAGAACTAGCAGCATGATGAAACAATGATTGCCGTTGGATAGGTTAGACTTCTTTCAAGCACATCTTTATGGATAGAATCTTCTAGTTGTTCTTGGAAATGGGATGGAATCTATTATGTTTTCCAAGTCAAGAATCCACGTTAGCACCCTCTCTAAGCCCATACCGAAACCGACGTGTGGAACAGTGCCATAACGCCGCAAGTCAAGGTACCAATCATAATCTTTCTCATTCATGCCCATCTCCCTGATTCGCCTAATTAATGTGTCTTTGTCGTCTTCTCTTGCGCCACCAGTGGATATTTCTCCTATCCTCGGGACAAGCATGTCAGCAGACATCGCCACATCGGGCTTGTCTCTGTAAGTCTTGCAGTAAAACGCCTTGATCGCCGTCGGATAATCATAGATGAAGAGAGGTCTGCCGAACTCGTCCGCCAAAGTCTTCTCATCATCATAGCCTAGGTCTTCGCCCCACTTCTTGTTAAAGCCTTTGGCGTTCAGTCTGTTGATTGCTTCAGCGTATGTGATTTTCGGAAATGGCGTTTTGACCAAGGCTAGTTTTGAAATGTCTGCGCCCAGCTCTGCAAACTCTTCCTTACAATTCACGGTTACCCTCTCGCAAACGTGAACCAGAAGCTCTTCCTCAAACTTCATCAAATCGTGCATATCCGCAAAAGGCCACTCAGCCTCAATGTGCCAGTACTCAGTCAAATGCCTAATCGTCCTACTCTTCTCAGCGCGGAAAGACGGGGCAATACAGTAGACCTTCTCCAGCGAGTAGATCAGAATCTCCAAGTAAAGTTGAGAACTTTGGGTCAAGTACAAGTCTTGGTCGAAATACTTCAAGCCGAAAAGCGTCGAACCACCTTCAACAGCGGCTGAGATGAACATGGGTGGAGAAACTTCAACGAAGTTTTGGGTTTTGAAGAATCCACGTGTGGCTTCTAAGACTTCAGCGCGCACCTTCATAACCAGGTTCATTTTGCGACTGCGAAGCCACAGATGGCGAATGTCTCGCAAGAACTCCTCACTTTTGTCCTTGCTGATCGGGAAAACCTCAGCCAAACCGATAATCGAAACTTGGGTAGTCCCGATCTCAAACCCGCCTGGGGCACGTGGGTCTTTTTTAACCAAGCCTTCAAGAGTAAGCGAAGATTCAATCGTGATTTTCTCAGCGTTAGCCCACGCCGGACTATCTTTCTTAACAGTGCATTGAATGACGCCTGTCGAATCGCGGAGCACCAGAAAAATGGTTCCCTTTCCCTCTCTCTTGCGATAAACCCAGCCCCGAACGGCGACTTCTTTTCCTTCACACTGTCCTTCTAGGATTTCCCGAATAGGTACAAAGGACATGAACATGAACCCCTTCGTTGCTTGCTTTCAAACCTAGAAGGTCTAGCTTCTTTTTAAGCTTTAAACCTCTTTAGCCTCTAATTCAAACACTTTGAAAAACACAAAAAGAGAGACAGGCACAGCTCCTATGGCAAGCATAATAAACGGTAAGGGTCGCCAAACGTAAGAATATAGTGCACCAACTAAAAGCTGAGTAAATGCTTGACTGAGATACATGAAAAACTGGCTACAGCCAACGACCTTGCCTCTGGAATCTCGAGGAGTCAAATCCCCTAAGAGGGACTGATAACTGCTTCCCTGTAGCATTTGTCCGAGGCCAAAAAAGAAGAAGGCTACCAACAGCAAGTAAAAGTTCGCAAAGATGAAGATAAGCATAGCTGGAATGTAACACAAGTAACCAATTATCAGAAAACGCTTTCGCCCAACTTCATCCATCCTAAGACCTGCAATAATTGTAGGTATAGCAACCGTTAACGACATGAAAGCCATAACAATCGCCCACTGAAACCTCGCAATTCCAAGAACATCTTCAGTTGCGTACAACACAAAATACATTTGACATCCTACAATGAGACTATTGATAACAGTGTTGGAGATGAAAAGATAGAAAACCGCCTTCGGAACTTTTCGCCAAACATGCAAACTCTCTTTCACAGACTTTGGATACTCTCTCAATGCATCCAGAATACTCGGTCTATCTTCTTCAGTATTAGGTGGCAATGTCTCTTTAAGTCTAGCTCTTAACAGTGCAGCAGCAAAATAGGCCACTGTAACTATTGCATAAGCAATTCGCATACCAAGGTTCAAATCAAAAATCAGTATTAGGTATCCCGCAATGATTGAAGCGGGCAACCCAACGAGACTTGTTATGACTTGCTGAAGCGTGAACCCCGCTCCACGGTCTTTGGGCTTCACAGAATCAACCATAATTGCAAAAAGCGCTGGCTGATAAAGTAAGCAAAGATTCTGCACCATCATGCCCAAGGCTATAAATTCCCAAGAAGGAGCAAGAACAAACAAGATGGAAGACAAGGCGACACCAAAAGTCATCGTGTAAACAAGCCAGCGCCTTCCATGCTTGTCTGCGAGGTAACCGCCTGGAAACTGCACAAGTGCAATCGCGATTGACCCTGAGAACCCTATTACTCCAAGAAGAAAATCAGTGGCACCCAAGCTTCTGTAATATGAACCCGCATATGTCTGAGGTATAGGCTGGGCGAAAAACATGAGAATCCAAGTTATAGTAAGAAGTAAGAAATTGCCTTTGATAAACGCATATCGACTGCGGAAACGCGAAAACAGATTCATTGCCAAGAAGCGAAGCAAAACAAGCATTTAAGCTGTAACTCGCCCACTGAGGAAAAAGCAAGGATTGAAAGCCCATAACTCTTAAATCTCCCATACTGTGCAATATAGGGAAGAACAGTAATGCAAGGCTCTGCAGAAAGCGACTACAAATTGAGGACGCTTAAGCGTTCTACCGTTGCAATTTCAACCGTAGTTTTTGTGGAACTAATTTTAGGCCTAGCTGTGAATAGTTTGGCCATCATTAGTGACGGCTTGCACGCAACACTTGATGCAGTAACAACACTTACACTATTCATCGTCACGCGTGCCTCTCTCAAGCCTCCTGATGAAGAACACATGTACGGACATGAGAAATTTGAGGCAATAGGTGGTCTGGTAGGTGGGATCGCACTGATCGGTGTGGCGATTATGATCATGTATGAAGCCATCATGAAGATAATCCAAAACCAAACGATTGATCTTGGCAAAGAATACATTGGCTGGATCGCAATCGGCTACACGTTCTGTATAGATTTCTTCAGAGTAGGAACGCTGATGAAAGCCCGTAGAAGTGAAAGCTCAACGATGAAGGCTGGATTCTACCACGCCATCGCAGACCTAAGCTCAACAATAATCGCCTTTTTGGGATTTGGGTTGGCAACCTTAGGATTCTTCTACGGAGACGCCTTAGCTTCTATGGTTCTAAGCGTCTTGTTGTCCTACTTTAGCATAAAACTTGTTTGGAGCAGTGGAATGGAACTCAGCGACACAATAGCGAAAGATGTAGCCGATAAAATCAGAAAAGCTATCCTTAGAACAGAAGGAGTACGAAAGTGCGAAGACCTGAAAATACGAAGAGCAGGGACCAAAACCTTCATTCGAGCCACGGTTCAAGTTCCAGATTATATGGATCACGAAGAAGCGCATGGCTTGGCTTCAAAAATAGAGACAAACATAAAAGGTCTCTTGGAAAATTCAGAAGTTTTGATTCACACTGAACCGGCGGAAACAGAGATGCCCACCGAGAAACTGGTGGAGAGATTGGCAATGGAGACTGAAGGCGTCAGAGGAGTTCATGAAATTGACACGGCTTACTCTGAAGGCAAACTGTACGTCACGCTACACGTCTATGTAAACCCAAAACTTTCAGTTGAAGAAGCTGATGACATAGCTGGGAAAATTGAAGACAAGATCGAGAAAAAGATGAAAGAGATTGAAAACGTGACAGTTCACTTAGAACCGGACAGCATCAAAGAACGCAAAGGCCCCATGGTCAAAGAAGACGAAATAGTCAAGATCATTCACGAGACAGCGCAGTCTGACCAAGAAGTTTTCCGAATCAAAAGAGTCGTAACCTACGTAGCAGACAAGAAACGCTACATCAACATAGACTGCAGTTTCACCAAGCAGATTTCTGTGGAGAATGCACACAAAATTGCTTCCGAAATAGAGGAGAAAGTGAGAACGCACTTTGCTGAGACGATTGTCACAGTCCACACGGAATCAGAATAAAAGACAACTCGAGCATAGAATGAGCAGCGTACGCCTGATAGGAAAGGAAAACCGTTGGAAAAAGGTTAGGGAAGCTCAAGCTCGTTTATTAGCGTCAAGTCGTCTAGACTGTTCATCTTTATTTTCTTGTTAGAGACTGTGTAGAGCACGTTTTCGATGTAAAACGACCTTTCAACCCAGTAGTTGCTGTTCCAATCGTTTGTGCTTGTATTCTGATGAGCGACGCTACCTCTTAAGATAAGTCCATCGCTCAGCGTCACGTTAAAGACGTAGATTCCTTGCCAAAATGCATAGTGGTCTGGACTCCAGTTGCTCACAGACACGGGGATTGCGAGCAAGTCTTTTGACCTTTCAAACAGAAACGCCTTGTGCTCTGACAAAACCGACGAATCGGACCAGCTTCCTCCAACCGTGTATTCGCTTCTGTTCTTTGGGTCGCTCACGTTGCTGACATCGAAAAGGGAGACTTTCAAGTTGTTTCCATCCTTTCCGATGCCTATCACGTGATCACCATCGTAAGGATGCAAGTATCTCGTGAATCCTGGAATCTTCAAGTAGCCCAGTATTTTCGGATTAGTTGCGTTCTCAACGTCGATAACGAAAAACGGATCTCTGCGCACTATTGATGTTGAGAGGTAGCAGCGATTTCCGATGAATCGGGTTGAGTCCAGCGTCTCGCCGGGTGCGATGTCCTCGAGTTTTCCAACAATGCTCAGGTTCATGTCTAGTATGTACAGGTTGTTTCGGTTGGTTCCGTTCGTCCACGTTGTTGTCGCTATTCTGAAGTAACCGTCATCCTCGTCCATCGAGAACTGATTGAGTTCGTGTCCAAGCACGGTGCCGTTGGCTTCGCAAGTGACATTACTGTCAACTGTATGCAGGCGGTAGATCATTGTATTTCCTTCCCATTCTTGGAAAGTCACGTAGATGTTGTTCAAAGATACGTACATGCCGCTTGTTCCACCAAGCATCAGGGTCATATACGTTGGCGTTTCTGTAGTGTTTCGCATGTTCAGAGCGACAAAGGTTGTGAATTGGAAGTAATTGTCTGAGACATTGGTGTAGTGGATTTCGGTTGCACTGATCTCTTTTTGTCCGTCAGGTGAGTAAATCATTGGAAGGGCCACTGCGTCGGAATAGACGTAAGCCGGTTGGCTTGCTATGAAGTAGACATAATTCCCTATCATCCTGGAACCAAAATAGCTGCCAGTGATCTTGTAATCTTTCAGGGGCACTGGATGGATCCTGTCTGAGATATCATAAACCTTCACAAAGGTTTTAACGTCAACAACTCCCGGTGGCCTGTACGTCGGCGCAAAAGGAAGGATAAGCGGGAATGTTTCAGGATAAGCGTATTTACCCCCCAGTACTGCTAGTCGATCACCACTCACGAATATTCCAACTGGATACATGTCCTCAAAGGGTATCCTCGAAAGCACCTCAGCCTGTTCAGGCGGATAAGCCCTCAGAATTGATACGTTTTGACCTGACAGTATATAGATGTACTGTCCATCGGTTTTCACCGTGTCTGCTTCGTCCACTCCTGAAACTTGTATGTTTGTGGCTGAATAGCTTGGCGTAGAACCCTGTGATTTATCTTCAAAACCGAATGTTTCAGGGTTCAAGATTGAATTATCCAATGGTCCGCGTATTTGAAATGCTCCCTGAGTCTTAGAGTTGGCTAGAAGAAAGCTCTTTAACTCTTCGTAGGATGAAAACGTCTTGAACAAAGCTGCAGAGGTTTGGGATGGCAAAGCGATTTGAGGATAGACTCCAAAGTTGTAACATAACGTGCCTAAAACCAATGCAAGGATAATGGCGGCGACTCCGTAAAGCTGTGCACGACTTTTAATTTGTTTTTGCATTACATAATTCACCTGATACACACTAATTCTTCAGCATACTTTATCCTAAGCCTTAGTACAGTCCGTCCAGAAGTTAGAACGGTCGCAAAGACCATATGCGGACCGCTTCGTACCAGAATATCGCTGAAACTATTGCGCCGAACAGAAGGATAAACAGGTTTTCACGTGTGAAGCCATGTATCAGCGTCAGGACATATACGAGGTAAAATGTAGTAGAGAAAACTGCATAGAAGAAGTATCTTGGAAACAGAATTTTGCCCAACTTGATAAAATGTCGAAGAACACCGATCTTGACTTCACCAACTAGAGAGTAATCGCCACCTATGTCTTGCTTCTGCACCAAGCCCAATTGACGCAACTGCTCAAGATGATGCTGTGCCACGCTCGGGCTGCTGAACCGTAAGGCTTTCTGAACCTCACGAACGCTCATCGGACGACCATTCTTTAGAAGAAGCCAATAAACGTTCCAGTCTTTCCCGCGAAGCGCATACTCAAACTCCGCCCCATTTCCTGCACTCAGAGGATAGCACTCTTCTCTTGATAGAATTAGCAAGCATGCTGCTTATAATTCCAAGTTTTAGAACAAAGACAAAGAAACATTAGAAGCACATTAGCGGAAAATCACTAAGCATCGATTCACCCGAATGTTCCCGCGACAAAAGCTAACAAACCGGTGATGAACCACAAAAGAACAATCTTTTTGACTTTCCTAGCATTTTCTCTCGAACAATCTTTGACTAAGCTCAACGAAGAAAACACAAAACCAATATCAGTTATGACGACAAACGGGATAAACCAAAAGTAAACAACATTCAAAAGCCAAGGTATCGGACTCGATAGAATTGCAGAAAAGTAAAAGAACACGGCTATGATTGCGGCTGTTTTTTCCCCAAAGCGCACAGCCAAAGTCTTCACACCTTGATCCCTATCGCCTTGAACATCTGCGATTCCTTTAGTTATCTCTCTTCCAGTGTTTGAAAGAAAAGCCATTGAAGCAAAAATCAAGACATTCAGTCTAATGGTATTGGCAATAGCGATGCTTCCATAAATGAAGGGTATTGCTACACATGTGCTTACTAGAAAGTTACCGGGCAATCCACTGCGTTTTCCGACAGTAGTGTAAACTACGAAAATTAACCATGCCACTATGGCTGCTAAAAGACAAAGCGCGTTCGTTAAAAAAGCGGTCGAAAAACCCATTATTGTGAGGACAAGCGCAAAAGCCAAAGCTTCTCTTGACTTGATCGAACCACTTGGAATCGGACGATCAGGTTCATTCACAGCGTCGATTTTCTGATCATAATAATCATTAATAGCCATAGATGCTGCCGTCAACGTAAAGCCTGTGATGAACCCATATACGAGTTCTAGCCAAGACGCGTTCAAACCATTCAAGTTTGCCAGTGTCGCACCTATAATAACGGCAAACCCCATCATTGCACAGTTGACGGGGCGCATTAAGCGGATGAAGCTGATTATTTTGCTCATAACCATTCAAATCCTGAAGCCATTTCATAAAGTTTTCATTACAGCAAGTTATAAAATGTACGTATAGGCTCGAAAGTTTAATACGCATCAAATGAATAACTGAATGAAAAGTTCGTCGGTGGTAAGCTTTTGAACCCCAATTACGCGCCAAACAGGTTGAGAGTAATAATTCCAGTTGGCGGAAAAGCAAAACGTCTGCTCCCCCTTACAGCAGAGACTAGCAAGGCGTGTGTTCGCCTCATGAACAGACCAATAATCGAATTCTCATTACTGTCTTTGGCACGTCAGGGCATTCGTAACTTCATTTTCGGAGTGAAAGGCTACACAAACTACAGGGACCTACACGATTATTTTGAGTCAGGATATGGGTTCTCCGCAAGATACGAAATAAAACCGCGAGTCCACATAAAATACCAACCCAACGTAGATGACCTCGGAAGCGCAGACTCCGCAAGAATAAGCATGGAATACTACAATGTCAAAGACCCGGTCTTCGCCGTGCAAGGCGACAACATCTTCGACGTAGACGTGAAGGAAATCGCGGACTTCCACGAAAAGAAGGGAGCCACTATGACAATAGCCCTGAGAGAAGTCGAAAACGTTGAAGGCTACGGAATTGCGGACATAAACAAACAAAGACGCATCGCCAGATTCGTTGAAAAACCAACACCCAAAGAAGCCCCATCAAACCTTGCCAACACAGGCTTATACGTGGTTTCTCCAGAAATAAGAAAAATATTCAAAGAAAAAGGAGTCAAACAGATAATCAAAGAAAGAAACCGCTTAGATTTTGGTTTTGATTTCATTCCCTACTTGATAAAAACGGGGAGACCAGTGTACGGGTATACGTTGAAGGGAAGCTGGTACGATGTTGGCACGCCAACGCATTATCTGGAGGCCATGCATGACATGCTCAACGGACGCTTCTCATCGCTGACAGATTTTGGCGGACGAATAAGCGGAGACAAAAAAATCTGGGTTCAAGGCGAAAGCTCAGAATCCATGAAAAGCAGGAAGGAAATCATCAGAAAAATCAAACAGGGAAAAATCAAGATCGAAGGCGCAGTTCTTATAGGAAGACACTGCAGAATTGCCGACGGCGTCAAAATAGCCAATTCATGCATCGACAACTATACACAAATTGGCAAAGGCGCAATAATGGAAGACTCAGCCATAATGGACAGAGTCATAATTGAAGAGAGAGCAGAGATAAAACAAAGCATCATAGGCAGACACGTAACCGTCCGCTCAAGCCCAAGAAAGCAGACAAAAATCGGCCAAGTCTCGGTCATCGCAGACGACGTAATAATAGCAGAAGGCTGCAAAATGACAGCAACAAAAGTCTATCCGCATCAATACGTGAGAGGAGAATTTGAAGATCAGACAGTGATGCAAGGCTGAAAATGAGGTTTTATCGTTTATCGCCTCTCAGAGACAAACTTTGAGCCACAAACAAACATCATAAATTTGAAAAAGAACTTCCTCGTGATGAACAAGGACAAGCTTGTGGAAGCTTTCAGCGAAATGTATAGAATAAGATGCTATACTTTGGCTGAATTGCAAAATTATCTCAGCAGTAATGGTTTAAGCTGCTTTCAGCATACGATTGGGACACAGAAGCAAAACAGAATTGGCCAAGCCCAGAAGAGAGAACTTGAATCCTTGCTGTTGCAAGAAAAGGCCAAGTGATTAGGCCTTGAACCACTTGAATATCAAATATCTTATCTTTTCTTTCTCAAGATCGGGCACCGCGATAATGAATCTCTTTCTTACAGTCGTTGCGAGTCTTCCAGTTCTTACTATCTCTGTCGCGGTCATTACAGATTTGGCTTTCTTTACGGAAACCATGTAAGGAGCATGCTCAACGCCAGGTCCATGCTTGTAAACTGCAAAATCACAGCCGAACTTTATCCCAGGCGTAACAACCAACCCTTTATCACGCAAATCACGATAAACAGCATATTTCTCATCAAACTCCTCGTACAGTTGCTTGGCCATCTGACGGAGTTTTCGAAGATTCACCTTCTTCTTTTCAGGGCTTTCGTGTACAGAGATTATTCCTTTTTCAGTCAGGTATAGGCCTTCCATCAAGTCCAAGATAAGCGGAACGTTAAATTCAGGGATTTTTGGTTTTGCAATTCCGAGGGGTTTTCCATAGTAGCCTTTTTTGTAGAGTTCTGAGCCGTCTGTTGGGTTCCACACGATAAGAAAATTTTCAATGAATTCGGCGGCGATTTTTTTAGGCATAGGGTTTTTCGCCCTTTACATGATGAGCGACAATATGCGAGCTGCGTCGGCTGCGTCCTCACATTTGTCTGCTGAGTCTTCTAACAGTTGCAGAACATCTCTCAGCAGAATCAAGGCTGGAAAGTCGATCTTGCTACTGAGCAGCTTTATTTCAAGTTCGCGGTAAACCTCGTCAACGACACGTTCAGCTATTTCGACATCCTTGGCCTTTTCCATGGCTTTGCCTGAACCATAGCTTAGAACCATCATGGTTTCCCTGAGCCGGAGCACGGTCTCCAGAACAGCTTCCGAAAGCTTCAACAGATCCTTCTTTATATCGCTAGGAACGCTCCAATTGTGCTCCATTATTTCGACGAGCCGAAAGGCTATGCCTTCAGAAAAGTCTGCAATCGCACTCGTTAGGTTTGTAAATCTAAGGAAATCTTCTCGACTGATAAGGATGGCACCTATTTCTGCGAGTTCCTGGGAAACAAGTCGCCGAGCTTTATCGACTTCGTCTTCACCACTTCTGATTTCGTTGAAGAGCGTTCTCGCGTGCTCCTTGTCGTTCCTCATGAAATAATCCACTAATTGTGGAACCTTTCGGGTTAGATCCAAGACTCTTCGTAGGTGATCTTGACAAACGTTCAACGCTCTTCGTTTCACTCGTTCCTCGGTTTCTGCTGGAAGCACCAAATTTTTTCCCGCCCGCAAAAAGGGGCTGCCCTTTCCAGCATAAGATAGGAGGCAGTGTTAAAAAAGGTAACGAAAGCCTAAGTCTCAATTAGTGTGCCCAAGTCTTCGAAACTTATCTTTCGTTGGAAATACTTGTGCAGAAACTCTGGCAAGTCTTCAATTCTGCTTCTGACCTGCTTCCAAGAGTCACGATCCCGAATGGTAACGGTGCCGCCTTTTAAAGTATCATAATCCACGGTTATTCCCAATGGTATACCGACTTCGTCTGCACGGGCATACCGTCTACCAATCGAGCCAGCCTCGTCATATTCCACCACAAAACCTTCGTCTAATAACAACTTGTGCAATTCTGACGCCTTTTCTGGCAAGCTGTCTTTGCTCATGAGAGGGTAAACACCCACCTGTATCGGTGCAATGGTTGGTGGGAAACTCAGCACTGTTCGGTCTTCTTTGGTCTGATAAGCGTATTCTAGAACCACATGAACGAGGCGATCTATGCCGAAACTGGGTTCGATCACATGGGGGATGAAGCGTCTGCCACATTCCACCATCTTCTGACGAACCACATCCACATGTTCTCGCAGTATCTTGTATCTACTAAGCAGGTAGTATCCATTCTTCCGCATGGACACCTCAACTTCTGCAGGATCGGCTTTGCCGAGCATCTCCGCAATCTTTCCGGCTTCTCCTTTGAAGATAGGGCCGAGTTTTGCCATAATGGGCTTTATTACTACTTGCTCTTTCTCGATTGGTTCTTCATATTCCTTGAAAACGGTCATGTCGACGCCGCTTGAGCCCATGTGACCCTTGAGGTCATAATCGGTTCGGTACGCATGACCAGAAGCTTCTGTCCAGCCCCAACGTTCGAGGATGACCTCTTGATCGAAAGTTTGTTGCGAATAGTGGGCCCTTTCCCATGGGAGTTTTTCGATGAAGCGTTGGCACTCAGCAGGAACGCCCAAGTCAACCAGCAGTCTCTTAGCCAATGCCAAGAAGACGGCTAGCCACTGTTTTTTGATTATTCCTCTGCTCAGAGCTTCTTTGACAGTTAGCTCGGTGATTTCTTCTGAACACTTCTGCCTTGTTTCAGCTAGGAGAAAGCGCAGCTTCTCGTTTTCAACATCTCCCAGTTTATCGCAACCCTCTTCCTCGGGGTCGAAGAAGAATTCAAGATCGGCTATCGTGAATTCTCTCAGTCTCATCAAACCTTGTCTAGGTGAGATTTCGTTTCTTTGAGCATGACCTATTTGAAGAACGCCGAACGGAAGTTTCTCGCGAGCCATGCCGTATAAACGGTTAAATTCTACGAATATGCCTTGTGCAGCTTCCGGTCTGCCATAGCCTACGGCTTCTGAGTATGGACCTATGGTTGTTCTGAACATCGTAAGAAACTGTTTGGGTTCGCCAAAAGTGCCTTCACAATCGGGACAACGAATATCGTTCTTGTCGATTGCTTCTTTTAGTTCTTTAAGAGTGAGTTTTTCAGCTTCTGCTTCACTCATTTTTGTACATTCTCGAAGCAGATGGTCGACACGAAAGTTTTTCTTGCATTTTTGGCATTCAATCATAGGCTCTTTGAAATGGTCTATGTGACCTGAGGCTTCGAAAACAGTTTCAGGCGTGATGATTGGCGATTCTATTTCCAGAATACCGAGCTTATTCACGAACAATTCGCGGAGCTCGTTCTCGATGTTTTGTTTCAGCTTTGCACCTAACAAGCCGTAAGTGACGAAGCCGCTGACACCGCCGTATATTTCGTAGGATTGCCAGTAGAAACCTCTTCTTCGGGCCAGCTCAGTTATGAGGGTAAGTTTGTCTGGAGTTTTGGTTTCGTTTGCCATTTTCGTGTTCAGCCTTCTGTTCTGATGTATGATGGCGTGTAAACCTTAATCTGATCTAGGATAAAAACTGTTTCAAGACAGCTTGACTCCTAACGCGAACAAGACAGTTTTGATAACTTTAACATGTCTTTGAACTGTGCCTTTCTCGAACAAAAGACGCTGATAGCAATGTTATTACGGTGTTATTTCAAGGAGCATGCATTTTAATAAGGCAATCCTAGAATAATGAACTGCCAAATGGTGTCAAGACTTGCCAAGTATAAGAATTGCTCTTGTAGGTGTTGGCAATTGCGCCTCAGCCCTTGTTCAAGGCTTGCAGTATTACGGTAGCTGTGGAAGCGAAAAAGATTGTGTTGGACTGAGCCACTTGTTCTTGGGTGGTTTCCACCCGAAGGATATTGAAGTGGTTGCAGCCTATGACATTGACAGTAGAAAGGTTGGCAAAGATCTTTCCGAAGCTATCTTTGAAGAGCCAAACAACACACCAAAACTAGTCGACGTCGCATTAATGAACGTTATCGTCCACAAAGGACCAGTCTTGGATGGTTTGGGTGAGTATACCAAACACGTTGTGCATGTCAGCGACAAACCAGAAGAAAATATTGTGAGAACATTGAAAGAAAGTGAAGCGGAGATCGTCGTTAACCTGCTTCCCAGTGGAGCAGTGAAGACCTCACAATACTATGCTGAACAAGCATTGACAGCTGGTTGCGGTTTCGTAAATGCGACACCCAACTTTATTGCAAGTGATGAAGCGTGGGCCAGACAATTCGAAAGGGCGGAGTTACCGCTTGCAGGGGACGATCTGATTGATCAGGTGGGCGCAACCACACTTCACAAGACACTACTAAGATTACTATCGATGAACGGCGTTCGTATTATGCAGACCTATCAACTTGACGTTGGTGGAGGCACAGAATCCTTGGATACGCTGGAGCGAACAAAGGATATTAAACGAACCGTGAAAACAGAGTCTGTCGAATCTGCCTTGCCCTACAAGGCTGAAGTAGTAGCTGGCTCCACGGACTACGTGGACTTTCTGCAGAACAGGCGTGACAGTTACTTCTGGATCAGAGGCGTGCACTTCTGCAACGTGCCGATGCAGATAGATCTGAAGCTTTCAACGATCGATGCGCCGAACGCGGGTTCGGTTTTGTTCGACGTAATAAGAGCCATAAAAATCGCGCGAGACAGACAAGAAAAGGGAGCCATACTGCCGATCTGTGCTTACGCTTTCAAACATCCGCCAAAACAAGTACCGCTTGAAGTTGCAGAAAAAATGTTCACCGAGTTCATAGGTTGATCAATTAGCTTTTCGCCATCTTCTGCAATTCACGGATTACCCTGCTTTTCACGTCGCTTTTCTCAAGCTTGTCTTTCAACAGGTTTATTGTTCTCACTGGCGTTGGATCAATCCCGCGTAGTACAGCCAAATAGACGCTCACGAAGTCACCCACACAGATGACTGAGCACATCCGAGCCATAGTGCTTTTGCCTTTGCTCCAGACCTCAAAAGCCTTCAAGCATGCTTCATGAACAAGTTCTTTGGTGATTTCAATTCTACTCTGCATTTCAACTGGTTCATTTATGTCCCGAATGAAAACAACTGAAAAACACTTCGCAAGCTTGCCAAGCTTTTCCCAGCCGACGATTTCGTTGTGGTTGAGTTCTGAGAAAGTCTCCCATTTTGCTGGAACCTTGCTGTTCTCGTTAAACTGCGTCTTGAAACGTTGAGCCACCGCGCGATAGATGCCAAAACCATAAATAACTGGAATCGTTCCATTGACTGCTGAAGCCAGTGTCTTGGAAAAGTTTGTGTTCAACAGTTTTCTGGGCGAGTTTTCATCACTAACAGATCTCAGAATTTTAACAGTTTCAGAAACCTCGGGACTTATATTTGAAACCAGACCTACCTTCTCTAGAATTGACGGTAAAGGCATGAATAAATAGGGGAGTGTTGCCCGCGGAGCCATGCCTGAAGGAACCAGAACGTGTGGCACGCTCAGTTTCTCAGCGAACTCGCGCAATCTTCCACCCGAACTTATACACGCAATCATACATTTCCGCTTGATCGCATCGAGAAAAACGCTTAAGGATTCTTCAGTTTCTCCAGAATAGCTTACCACAAACACAAGAGTATTATTATCAGCATATGCGGGCAACGAGTATTCCCTGCAGATCTCTATTGGGACAGCTATCCTGGTCCTAGTCCAGTCCTTCAGAAGTTCCCCGCCGATTGCAGAACCACCCATACCTGAAACAATAATCTTCTCTGGCTTAGGAAAATCCACTGAGACTGCTTTTGCAAGCTTGCTTGCGTTCTCATAGTGCTTGGAAGCGTCAACACAGAACGAAAGCATGCCGCTCTTGTCAACCTTCCTAATCTTGCTTTGATCGTCCAAAATTGACGTTTTCTCCAACGGAATCGATCTCCGCTCTATCTTGTTGCAAATTTTATATTATGCTTTCTGCTTCTAGAAGCACTAAGGCGGAAAATAAGCTTTGAATAAAAAGAAGATTTCGGTTGCTATACCGGCGTCTGTTGTTTCAGATACGCCACATCTTCGTGAGAAAACTTCCAAAATAGGTTTGATAGGAAGAGCCGTAGCCATCTTCAGAATCGATGAAATTCTAATATATCCAGACATACCCGAGGCAAACCAGACTAAGGACATGGATTTGATTGCACTATTGCTCTCTTACGTGGAAACACCGCAGTATCTGCGGAAAAGACTCTTCAAGCTTAGACCAGAATTGCAGTTTGCAGGCATACTTCCACCACTACGCACTCCACACCACCCGCTAAACAGTCAAATGAAAAAATTGAGAGTCGGAGAGTACCGCGAAGGCGCAATTGTGTCCAAAACCAACGACGGCGTCCTTGTCGACATCGGCGTTGAGCAGCCAGCGTTAGTTCATGATAGACAGCTGCCTGTGGGCAAACGAATAACCGTAAAGATCACCAAGATTGACAAAAGAGTTGAGGCCGAGCTTGCAAACAGAGATGAAATCTCGGAGTATTGGGGCTATTCAGTTGTTATGGAAAAGCAGCCATTTGGAAGAATAGTGGAAAAGCGAGAGTTTGATTTGACGATTGCCACTTCAAAGTATGGTACACCATTCACGGAAATTGTTGGGAAAATGGTTGAAAAATGGGAAAAGGCAAGTATGATTCTTGTAGCTTTTGGTGCGCCTACACACGGCTTGAATGAGATAGCTAGGGAGGAAGGACTAAGCCTAGCTGATATTGTGGATTTTGTGGTGAACACTATTCCTGAACAGGGAACAGAAACCGTTCGAACCGAAGAAGCACTGATAGCATCTCTGGCTGTTTTGAGCAATTCTGTGTTTAAGGCTTAAATGTTCGTTTTGCTATTGTGCGGTTATGCTGTTTGATATTGCGATGCCGTTGACGCTTCTTTTGGTTACGTTAGTTTCTGCGTTTTTGAATGAGAAAGCTGAAGGCAAGTTGAAGACCACTTTGGAAGAACGTGAATTTACCATGAAAGATATTGTTTTGCTTGTGACAGGAATGGCGATCGTTGTTTCCATCATGGTATTTATTCCTCAGATGGCCATAATGGTATTGTTCTTGTTCTCTTATTCTTCGCTACTTTTTATAATCACATATATCTTCTCAAATAAACGATGGCACGTGTCATGGATACCGCCAGCAATGTTCTTATTGCTCTACGTGTTTCTGCGCGACACTGCGATATGGTCTAACTATCTAGTCAATATCTATGGCCTTGTTTTCGCTGTCCTCATCACTCTATATATGGGTAGCATATTCACATGGAAAACAACACTAATCTTTGGCGGAATCCTAACAATCATGGACATTATTCTGGTCTTGGTAACTGGCTCAATGATCACAGCAGCACACCAAACGGCAAGTCTCAAGCTCCCTGTCATAGTTCAAGTACCAATAATTCCACTGACATTCAAGGAAGGACAACTACAGTTAATGGGCTTAGGATTGGGAGATTTTTTCTTTGCAGGGCTTCTTGCCATTCAAGCATGGAAAAGGTTCGGTAAGAAAACAGCAATTATGTCAGCTGTAGGAATGACAATATCTTTCTTCATCTTCGTAACCGTTCTAATCAATTATGGCCCAACATTTTTCCCAGGCACTGTAATGATCATCTGCGGATGGCTACCAGTTGCGCTGCTTGGAACCCCGAAAAATGCTGAACACCCAACTCCAGTGCCACAAACGACTTCCCATTTGTGAAAAAGATTATCCTGAAGAAAACGGAAAACTGCCAAAAATGGGAAGCCTAGGTTTTCTATCCGAATAGTGCTCCTAGTCCTTCGAGTGCTGCTTCTTCTTTCTGTTTTTCGTCTTCTTTCTTCTTCTTTTCGTCCTCTTTGGGCTTCGCTTCTGCTTGTGGTGCTGCCACAGCTGGTGCCACTGCTGCTGGTGCAGCCATCATCGTTGAAGCAGATTTGATTGCCTCGTCAATCTTGACCTCGGCTAGAGAAGCTACTAGTGCTTTGACGCGAACTACGTCGGCGTTTATTCCTGCTGAGGTTAGAACTTGCGTTAGATTTTGTTCGTTTATTTCTTTTCCTGCTTTGTGAAGGAGCATCGCAGCGTAAATATATTCCATACCTTTTCACCTCTCCAATCAGCTATTTTAACCTTTTTCAGTTTTCTGTTCAGCTTGAACAGCCTTTTCCTCTAGGGTAGGCAATCTACTACTTAAACTTAGCATCTCTGCATGGGCTTTCCTGATTAAATCCTCTATCGTGTCCTTTGTAGGCACAGCAGCACCCACGGAAAGTGCGTAAGTCTCACGGTGGGCAACTTGTAAGAGAGTCACTATGTTCTCCGCTGTTGGATAGGCTATGCTCAGTGATAATGCAAAGGCATCTGCTTGAGCTGACCCAATGGTTTGTGTGGTTCGGTCAACGTCTATCTTGAGCTGGTCTTGCATTATCACCAGCCCCTCATCATAGACGACATCCATCGCAAGCCCACTTTCGACAGGTTTTATTCCCAGCTTTGACAAGACACTCGCAAGCTTCTCTTCTATCACTTCACCCGTTCTAACGACCAACGTGTCCTTGCTAACCCAGACACTTCCAGACTCGATTCTTGTAGGCAAGCCTGCAGCGTTCAGCTGGCTGATTATCGGACCTGGTGATTGCCCAGTGTTTCCCGCTGGAACAACGACGTCGAAAGCAGCTATATCACCAGCCTTAGCTGTCGTCTTGACTTTGCCTTTTTCCAGTGTCAAAGCAAGCTTGAATGGGTTCAGGTCGGTGAATAAGTAGACGTTCGATCCTGTTAGGTGTTCCTCCAGTTTTTTCAGGTCTGGTTTGTCTTTGCAATTCGCAATCGCTAATCTCATCAGTCTATTCTTTATTACCCTCATGTAAACTTGGCCTGCTAAGTTCTTCTTGAAAGCTTGCAGTTGAGCTGCTCTGACCTTCTGCAGGCTGGCGATTCCAACGACTTTGTGCTGATTCACCAGCTTGGTCAGCTCTTCAACTTCGCTCATTTTCTCTTGTAAGACCTGTTCTGACGGCATTGTCTTTCCCTCTTTACGGTTTAACCCTTACGGGTGTTCCCATGGAGGTTTTTATGCTTGCAAATTTGATGTTTTTCATTCCTTTTTTCAGTTTTCCTTCCATAACTCTCAAGACGGCCTGAATATTCTCGGTTAACTCCTCTTCCTTCATGTTTTCTGTTCCAACGCGAACCTGAACGATTGGTTGGTTTCGCAGTCTTACGATGACTGTTTTTCGATGTTTCGTCATCAAACTTGCTATATCTGCCGTTGGTGGAATGGGTAAAGGCATTTTTCCTCTTGGACCTAGAATGGGACCTAAGACCTTACCTACCAAAGGCATCAAAGGAGCCTCAGCGATAAAAACATCATAATCATTAGCTATCTTTCGCAGTTCCCGCTTCTTACCAGCCAAGCTATCAAGCTCGGCCTTCTCAATGACATGATCTGCATTAGCCTTTCGTGCCTTCAGAGCTAATTCCCCGGATGCAATAACACATATCTTGTTTAATTTCGCTGGGGAACACGGTAATTCCACCACTTCTTGAATCTTGGCCTCAGGCGACTTCATGTCAATCTCTCTTAGACGCAGAACTAGCTCTACAGATTGGTTGAAGTTTCTCTTTTCAGATTTCTCTTTTGCCTCTTTGACGGCTGTTAGTATGGTTTTTTGATCTAAGGGCATCTTGAGTGCCTCGTGCCAATAGGGAATGGAATGCAGTTATAAAAATATTCTCTTATGTTTAACTCTTGCCAAATATCGCGTCGTATTTGCCTTCGTCAATTTCTTTTTGCACTTCACGTGGGTTCTTGCCTTCAGCTGTGACTCCCATGCTGAGGCAGGCGCCTAGAATTTCTTTTGCAGCACCCTTGAGGTCTTTTGCCAACATCTCTGGCTGCTTCATCTTGGCTATGCGTATAACCTGATTGATGGTCAAGTCTCCAATCTTTGCTGAATGTGGTGTCCCAGAGCCTTTCTCAACCTTCAATTCGCTGACGATCAAGGCTGAAGTAGTGGGCGTTCCGACAGTGACTTCAAAGCCTTTGGTGTCAGGATCAACGATGACCTTCACTGGAACCTTCATTCCAGAATAGTCCTTCGTAAGCTCGTTGATCTTGTTCACTATCATCATGACGTTGACGCCTAACGGACCCAAAGCAGGTCCCAATGGGGGTCCAGCATTTGCTTGTCCTCCGCTTACTAGTAGCTCTATCACTTTTTTGTCAGCCATTTATGTCTCACCACTTTCACTTCTTGATTTTTCAACCAGTTTAACATAATCGGAATTAACGGTTATGGGCAGAGTGAAAGTTGCTTCCAACAGCTCTAGTGTAACTTCTGCCTTAGCTTTGTCGATGCGCGTTATTTTTGCGCGCATGCCTTTGAACGGGCCGCCTATTACTTCCACTATGTCGTTTTCGTTTAGTTCTTCGATTATTGACTTTCTGACGATGTATCTTTCAATTTCCGAAAAGCTGACGATGCCTGGAATTCTTGATCGCACATGTTTTACGCCTGTGATTGCCTCTTCAACGAAATGCGGTCCTTCTGTCTCCATGAAGACGTATCCTCTGAGGGTTTCAGGCACGAGAATGGCTTTTATGGGGATCTTGGTCATTTCGACTTTCGCAGCAACAAGCCTTGCTACATTCTTCTCCTGCCCTGTAGTTGTTTTTACGGCAAAAATCTTTGTTGCAGACTCTTCGTTCTTCTCCATGGAGGTTTCTTCCTTCTATGCTGTCGTGGTTCCGCTACTAGCGCCTGGGTTCAGGACAGAAGACAACAGCTTGATGACGAAACCGATTATGCCAACCGCACCTATGCCGAGGAAGCAGATTTTTATTGAGAGCCAAAGCTCGTCTCTTCCGGGTTTTGTGGCTAGCCGTAATGTTTTTGCGCATTGAGCTAGGAATGATCTTAAGCCCATGTTTCATCGCACACTCAACATTTTGGATCGGATATAAACGTTGCTGTATCCGCGAGCTTTGAAAGATAAGCGGGATCATTTCTATTAACTTTTCCCCTTTCTTTCCAACGCTAGATCTTCTCGAATGGCAAGCCAACCTCATCCAACATTCTAAGCAGCGGTTGCTTGTTTTCTCCCTTTATCCCTTTCCAATCTAAAACCGCATGATCGACCTTTTCCAGTGTTCTCTCAATGCATTGTCTAAGGATTCCTGCATCAATTGCTGGAATGGCGTATTTTGGGATCATGTGACCGAAAGCTATGTCGTTTTCCAGCGCCATTCGAGTGAATCTTGCATTGTAATGAGTGCCGCCTATGCCTAGCACGATCTTGGCGGAGGAACGGCTAAAATTCGAGATTGCCCCAATGGCTGCGTGGGCAACCACCTCTGCCGCCTCAAGGTCGTTCCACTGTTTAGGTGAACTTCCAAGTTCGACAAACATGGTTGGCGTATCTAGGGATGGTCCGTGATGCGTACCCTCGTAAGAGACTTCGTAATCAATCTTCATCTCTTCTTTGAGATGCATCATCGCTTTCAGCGCATCTCTCATCGCATTCGCTGGGGAAAATGAGACTTTCCGTGGAACTCCGCCCAATTCTGCGTCGCCCAAGTTTCCGGGTGTGTGCACTGATAATGTTGGAGTACCGCTCTCGCTGCTGTGTCTTGATATGAATATTACAAGTTCTAGTTCGGTAAAGGAATCTGTGAGGTTTTGTGCGTAAACAGATTCTTGGTTTAAGGTCAAGAATTTGACCTTTTTTTGACTGGTATAGGCTTCAAGCACAGTGTTTTCCTGAAAGCTGTCAGTTGTTTTTTCGAATTGATAGTGGTCCAGTACTTGCTTCTTGATGCTCATGCTGGCGATGTCCTTGCTTGAGGCGACGAGCAGGATCATTTTTTATGCCTTCTTCAAACAGAGTTGTGGTAAACGATAAATACAGTCAAGTTGGTAATGAAGTTGATGTTAACTCTAAGGTAGAATAGTCTAGTGAAGTTTTGAGGATGCAGAAGAATGAAAGACGAGTATGATTTAGAGGCGAAAGTCTATGATAAGATTTGGGGAAAATACGATTATGACACTGATGTAAGATTTCTGGATGAATTGTTTAAAGAACACCGTTGTAGGAGCGTCGTCGATATTGGATGCGGAACAGAAAACCATTCCTTAAGATTGAATACGCTTGGGTACGAAGTGACAGACATGGACATAAATTCCACAATGCTGAAAAGAGCCAAAAGCAAAAACAGAGACAGAAAGATAAGGTTCATACAAGGCGACATGAAAGAACTCAAAACGATCATTCCGAAAACTCGAAGATTTGACGCAGCGATTTCACTTGGCAAGTTTCCTCTCATCTCTACACAGACGAAGAAAAGCCACATAAATGCATGGAAAAGCTTTATAGTTTTAGAAGTAAGGTTTGATCTGAAAAGGTGAGAACATGCATTTACTCAACTTCAAAGATTTAACTGGCCAAGAGCTAACGGAAATAATCGACAAAGGTATTGAAACTAAACGTAATCCGGAGAAATACCAAACTGCTTTGGAAGGCAAGTCGGCAGCGCTGATCTTTCAGAAAACCTCCACACGGACGAGGGTTTCGTTTGAGGTTGCAATGACACAGCTTGGTGGCCACGCCCTATTTATAGATTGGAGAACCACAAACTTCGCCTTAGCGGATATTTCTGACGAAGTGCAATACTTGTCACGCAACGTTGATTACATTATGGCGAGACTGATTAAGAATGATGACTTGCAGAAGATGGCTAAGGCCTCACGTGTCCCAGTGATTAACGGTTGCGACGAGAAGTATCATCCGAGCCAAGCAATAGCTGATCTGATAACTGTCAAAGAGAAGAAGGGCAAACTGAAGGGCACAAAGCTTGTCTACATAGGCATCCACAACAACGTTTGCAACTCGCTTGTTGAAGGATGCACAAAGACAGGAACCGAGATAACGACGGTGACACCGATCTTTAATGAACCGACGAGAGATGAGGAGCTTCTGAAAGAAGCAAAAAAGACTGGACTTTGGGAAACCACGTTGGACGTTAAAGCTGCTGTTAAGGATGCTGATTTCGTCTATACGGACACGTGGGTGGACATGGAATTCTTCACTGATCCAAAATACGCGGCAGAGAAGGAGAAACGCGTCAAACTAATGATGCCCTACCAAATAAACAAAGAGCTACTGAAAGGAAGCAACGCCTACGTAATGCACGATATGCCCATACATAGAGGATACGAAATAACGGCGGATATCATCGAAAACCCAAAATCAGTAATATACGAGCAAAGCGAGAACAGATTGTACTCAGCAAAAGCAATATTCCTTAAGCTTCTAGAAAAATAAAATCACTATACTATTTCAATATCATTTGCACAAATTTTTCGGGGTCAAACTCTTCTAGGTCATCATATTTTTGTCCTGTTCCGATGAACAGGATAGGTTTTTGTGTTATGTAGGTCACGCTTAGGGCTGAGCCACCTTTGGCATCTGCATCTACTTTGGTTAGTATTGTTGCGTCTATGCCGACGCTTTTGTGGAATTCTTCTGCTTGCATGACAGCGTCGTTTCCCGTGAGTGAATCCACTGTCAGAACGGTTAGGTCGGGTTTGACGACGCGTTTGATTTTTTCAAGTTCGCTCATTAGGTTCTTGTTTGTTTGCATCCTTCCGGCTGTGTCGACCAGGACGACGTTTATTCCGTGAGCCTTGGCATGGCTTATCGTGTCATAGGCTACTGCGGCTGGGTCTGCCCCGTACTTGTGTGTGATCATTTTTATGCCAAGCCTCTTGGCGTGTTCTCCTAGCTGTTCTATTGATCCAGCTCGGTAGGTGTCGCTGCATGATAGAACAACTGAGTATCCTTTTTTGTTAAAGAAGCGTGCCACTTTAGCTATGGTTGTGGTTTTTCCTGTGCCGTTTATGCCGACGAAAACTATGACGAAAGGTTCGCCTTTTTTGCGCTTTTCTTCTACAGATTTTAGCAGATCGATTTTGCCGTTCGTGAGCATAACTTCCATGAGCACATCATGAAGGCTTTTCTCCACAATTTTCTTGCGGTCTTCAAGCCGTTTGATCTGAACCCCGTCTAGGCGTTTTTCCATTTCGTCGCATATGCGCTCTGCGACTGGAAAAGCAACGTCGTTCTCCGCAAAACTTATTTTGAATTCTGAAAGAACTGGACGCAAGCTTTCGCCTTTGAGCTCGGTGGTGGTGACTTTGCTCACAAGGCCTTTCAGCCCAGATTTGAGCTTCTCAAACATTTTCCGGAGCTTTCCCCTCTCTCAACTCGGCAACCAGCGACTCAAACTTTCGCCTGTCATCGTTGATCTTGTCCACAATTTGAGCGAACTGCTGCTGAAGCGACATTCTCGTTTTTTCAAGTTCTTCAAGTCGTTTCTTGATAGTTTCTTTTGTCTCTGGCAGTGTTTTCTCAACTGAGACTCCTGCGCCGATTCCGACTATTAGTCTGTCTGGGTTTGCGAGTTTCGCCTTGGCGTAGGAGTTGCCGCCTATTGGAACGAGAAGCTCTGCATTTTCCTTTTCTTTTTCCAAGCCTCCCAGCGTCATGGTTGCGTAGGTCAGATCCGTTATGACTGCGTTCAACATGTTGAGTCTAGATTGTATGGTTTCGGCAGTTTGTTCATAGAATCGCATCTCAACGCTTAGCTTGCGGAGTTCTTCTTCGCCTTTACTAGCCAACTTTCTCTTCTCCAACGACCAGTTTCTTAAGAATTGGATTGACTATTTCTTCTGGCGAAACTTCTTCTATATTGGTTATTTTGATGTGATAACGCTTCACACGATGCCTGCTGCCTAGTTCGGCGTAAACCTTCTCCTTCGCATGTTCAGGCTTGTCAGCTACTATTTCCTGATTGAAAGACGTTTTCAGGTTTGGCTTGTGAATTTCACCTGTTACTCTGAAGACTTTCAACTTCTTCGTCGTCCTCCTTCACCACATCCAGCGCGTTCCCAATTATAAACATCTCGGGTCCAGTTGTCAACGAACCAGCAATGGCTGTGTGGCTATTGCAGATCAAACCAGTTCCAACGTGGGGTATTCCACAGTTGATAGTGCCTACGTCAACAGGAACCTTCAAGACATCTTCTAAGAGTTTGCGTTCCGAGTCCTTCAACAGAGGATGGGCTATGACACCTTTGTTCGTGGCAACCGCCGCTGATCCGACGAGCGGTATGCCAGCGATCTCGCCGGCCACGGCTTCAACGCCTAGAGTCTCAGAGATTCTCTGGATTTCAGGCTGTTTGAGTCGTGGGTCAACGATCGCGCCATGATCGTTTGCGAGAACCATGTTGCCATAAGCGTTCTTCTTGGTTTCCATTATTGCGATGTTGCCCTCGAAAATAGAGTGTATGGCTTCAACTTCTTCGTGTCGAGCATAGTTGGGGAGCAGGATTCCGTTTGAGTTTGCGCATGCAAGAGCGCCGATAAGGACTGAACCGCCGATCATCGCGTGAATAAGCTTGACCTTGAGCCATTCCGCCATCTGTTCAGCTTTCTTTTGTGAAACCAGTTTGGGAATCATGACAATGTTGTCTGTGGCGAGAGAGTAAACGCCTATGCTCACGATCCCCTCGAGGCTGACGAGGTAGATGGCCAAGGACTAGTCTCCTTCAGCCAAATAAACAGTCACGTTGCCCTCTTTGTCTTTTGCAGCCCTTACACGGATTTTTCTCGGAGGTTTTTCTATTCCTCTGCTCCAGATTTTCAGGTTTACCTCATTGCTGACTAAGAGTTTACCAGGTTCTTCTTCCTCTTCGCCTTCCGTTTCCTTCTGGACGCCAACTTTCATGTGTTTGGTTATGAAACTCTGCAGTATTCGAACTGCGCGTGGCGCTCTCTTGTTTGCCGGCATTATCCAAGCTCTACTGAGCGGAACTGTATAGATTCTTTCTTCAACTATTTCTTCTTCCTCTTCTTTCTTCGCTTTTTCTTCCTTGGAAGGCTTCTCCTCTCCTTCCTCAGCTGGCGCAGCTTTTTCTTCTTCAGTCTTGGCTGCTTCTTCCGCAGGTTCTTCTTCATTCTGAAGCTCTTCAACCAGTTCTTCAGTTTCCTTTTCTTCAGCGGTCTCAGCTACTTCTTTCTGCTCTTCTTTTGGCTTTTCTTCTTCAATTTCTGGCTCTTTTTCTTTGTTGTCTTCTTTTTTCATCATTTGCTCCTCCTAAGCTCTGAGTTTTCTACTCCGCCATTGTCTTTTCTTTGGGTGCGTCCTGAATTTTCCGCCTGTTTTTGCTATGACCCATGTTGGCACTGCCCTTTTCTGTTTTCCAGCTTTCGCTATTCTTCGCTTTTTCGCTGTGGGTTTGTTTCGAGTCATGTTCACTTCCTTCTTATTTGTGGTTCCCGTTTGACCGATTGCAACTGCATGAGTATTCTTCTTAAGTGCTCGTCTGACAAGGGTATTGGTATTTTTCCCTGCTGTGCGAGCTGGATCAGCTGTAACTCAAGCTGTTCTGTGAACTCGGGTTTGACCATTTTAAGGTTCGTAAGTCTTTGTCGTGCTTCGGGTGAAAGTATGTTTCTTAGCAGAGTCTGTTTCTGCTGTTCCAGTTGCTGCTGCATCTGGGCACTTCGTTGCTCGTCAGAGACCTGCTGCCGTAGTGCTGAAAGCTTCCTTCGACGAAGCTCTTCCAGCTCCTCATCAGACACTACTATTCACCTTTCTGATACTTCTCCAATTCCGGAAGACTCTTCACCAATTCCTTGCTGAGACCTTCAGTCACTTCTTGAAGAAGTTTTCTGCCTTCCTTCGTAACTTTTCTGCCCTGTGGTCTAGCCGTTTCTATCAGACCTGCGGCTTCTAATTGCTGAAGGGCTTTTCTTATCACTGATCCACCTGCTTTGGAGGCGTGCTCAGGAGTTCCGCGGTAATTCTTGGCTCCCCCATAATCAGCCCTTAACCTTTCAATTCCCATTGGTCCGTGAACGTAAATTTTTCGAAGTATGGACGCGCATCGTATATACCACCAGTCAGGGTTTTGCGGCTGTTTCTCGACGTGCGAACCAGTTTTGGCTACGCTTGCCCATGCTGGTGGGGTGACTGTGTCTATGTTCTCTCGTAGGTATTTGGCTGTTTTTTCGATGAGCTTGGATGCTGGAACGTCGTAGGGCGTTATCAAGACTCTTTATCCTCTCGAAGTTTCCCTCAGTAGAATCTGAAGCCTAATATAAAGGCTTTCACTTTTTGCGTCGCTTGTAGAGCATGAAAGTATGCCCTCTAACCTCGACTAACGTTGATTCAGTCTTTTCAGCGATTCTTGAAGCAACCTGTTTAGCTTCACCTTCTATGAGGGCAGTTTTCAAAATCTTGACCTTGACCATCTTATTCTTGTCCAACTGTCTCGCAATTTCCTTCAACAGTTCGTCCGAGGCTCCATCCTTGCCAATCCATATAGTTGGCCTCGCGGCACTCAGGCGGCGTTTAACGAAACGCTTCTTTCCTGCGGTTATTTCACTCATGAGTGGGTCTTCTCTTTCTTAATGGTAAGCGCATAGTTTTGCCGCAGTTTTGACAGGTAATCACGACGTGCGGTTCTCTCCTTTGCTGTATTCGCACACGACAATTCACGCCGGGCAAGATAAAGCTTTTACAATGCCGGCAAACTTGCCGTCTGTATTCTTTTGGCAAACGCATCCTAGTAGCCATGGCAATTTTCCGGGCTATATCTACGTAGCGCTGAGCCAGAGCAGGGTTTTCGTTGAAGGTTTCATTTGCCAAACGGAAAAGTGTTTGAATACGTTGCATTGCGATGCGCCGAGTTTCAGAATCCATCTTCTCACACGTTACTCTATCAGCAAACTATTAGCATTGAACAGATTAGCCTTTCCACAACACAAAACCCAAGACCTAGTGCTATTAGGAGGCTTTCTTTCGCAATATCAGAAACGCGATGCCCCTTTTTCTGGTGAACCCCAGTTTTTCGTACATGTGGATTGCCGGCGCATTATCGATCCTAACGAACAGGCTTATAATTCGCCCTCTAGAAGCCAAGGCTGTTGCTAAAGCACTGGTGCATGCGGTGCCGAAGCCTCGGTTTCTGTAGGCTTCGTCCGTGATTATGTTGCCAAGTTGGGCTATTTGGGGGGTGACTATGTGAACTCCGGCGGCGCTCACTATGTTGCCGTTGTGCTTTACGCAGTAGTATGGTCCAGTTTTGAACTGTATTGGCGCCCATGCTTCAGCATTGTGTCCAACGTAGAACCTATTTAGAGATTCCAGTTCACTGCTACGGACTCGTGTTGCCTTTATGTTGCCATGTTCAATGTATTTTGGTGAGGTTGTGGTCATTTGCTGCTCTGAACGTGAATGTGTAATGACTGCATGTTCCTTGAATAGATCAACATCTTCTGGCGGACAGAGTGAAATGAACTCGGCTAAAACCTCAGTCAATGCTTTCCTGATGAGAGCTTGCTTGATTTCTGTTGTCGCAGCGCTTAGAACTAGGCTTGGTGTTGAGTAAGCGTGGTAAACAGAACATACGCCAACAACTGTGTTACTCTTCATAGCGCAGTAAACATTACTAACACTGAAAAGGGGCGAGTAAAGATCGCCCAATGGCAGAACATTAGTAACCGGGTCTTTCGCCAGAAAACGTCTACAAACGGTAACTAAGTCCTTTGACGTTACTCTTTTTATGTCCAATCGTCAAGTCTCCAAGTTCAAGATGATTTCGGTCGTCTTGGAACTAGGGAATCGCATCTTGATCTAGATATTTGAATATTAGCCATTTGCCATTGAACAAATGTAAAGGATGGGATTCGAACCCATCGATAGAGTGAATGTCTCCCGCAAACTGCCTCTTTTTGGCTTCTGTCGTTAGTGTTAGTGTCATAAACAGTGGTGAATGGAAAATAATTCAAAGTGCAGGATCACGATAATTGGCACTTTGATTAGTGCGCTTACTTGGCATTTTTGTGCAGTTAGGTGATATAGAGAAGGCCGCAAGTGGAATCCACCAGCAGATCTTGACAAGTAATTTCTGCTAGGATATTTTTCTAGAGGTTCGTTCCATATACTCATATAACCCACAGGACTAGCATTTTACTATGAGAAACAATGCCTAGCAATAGGGACAGAGAACTGCAGACTGCTCGTGATGATGAAAGCGCGCGTGTTGCATGTTATCTGGCAACATTCTTATGTAGTGTTGATGTTTTTTGTTGTTGTGGGGGAGGGTGAAGGGGAATGAAGAAACTGGTTCTTGGAGTGGCGTTGTTTTTGATGCTGATGACTTTGGCGGTCTCAGTATTCGGTATTCAACAAGTTGAAGCGTTTGCAACTGTTTCCGCGTGTGGTAAGGGTTTTATTGACAGTCAAGTTGTGTCGATCCAAGCTGAAGGAGATATGCATATCTCTGCAGTTCAGCAGGGCGCAACTTCCTCCTCGGATTGGCCAATGTTTCATAATAATCCAAGGCATACAGGGCATTCATACTCAACAGTACCAGACACTAACACCACGTTGTGGAACTTCACCACCGGCAATCCTGTGAAATCTTCTCCGGCAGTTGCGGATGGCATGGTGTTCGTAGGATCATATGATTACAGAGTTTACGCTCTAGACGAGAACACGGGAAAACAAATATGGAATTATACGACAGGCTATTGGATTCAATCTTCTCCAGCTGTTGCAGATGGAATGGTGTTCGTAGGATCATGTGACCAAAACGTTTACGCTCTGGACGAAGGCACAGGCCGCAAGATTTGGAGCTACATGACAGATAGAGCTGTTCTTTCTTCTCCGACTGTTGCGGATGGTACGGTGTTTGTTGGCTCAGCTGATGGCAGAATCTACGCTTTAAACGAGAACACAGGAGAACAGATATGGAACTCCACGGTCTCTGGGACATACAATGGAATGTTAGGTTCTCCGACTGTTGCGGATGGCAGAGTATTCATAGGCTCACCTGATCACACGGTCTATGCTTTGAACGAGAGCACAGGAGACCAGATTTGGAGCTATACGACAGGCCATTGGTCGCAATCTTCCCCGACAATTGCAGACAGCATGGTGTTCGTAGGATCACATGACCACAACTTGTACGCTTTAAACGAAAGCACAGGAGAAAAAATCTGGAACTACACTGCAATCGACAGTGTGGGATCATCTCCAGCCGTCGCAAACGGTATGATATTCGTAGGATCGCACGACCACAACGTGTATGCCATAAACGAAAGCACAGGCGAACAAATATGGAACTACACCACGGGCGCAATTGCGGAGTCTTCGCCAGCTATAGCTGATGGTGTGGTGCTCGTGGGCTCAGCTGACGGCACAGTTTACGCCCTGAACGAGAGCACGGGTGACCAGATTTGGAGCTATGTGACAGGTGATGCAGTGTGGTCTTCTCCAGCTGTTGCAGATGGTATAGTGTTCATAGGCTCAAATGACCACAATGTGTACGCTTTTGGCGTCCCCATGACGGGTGTTCATGATTTGGCCGTGGCTAATGTCTCAGTTTCTAAAACAGTGGTTTGTCAGACGTACAATTGCACGATAAAGGTGACAGCCACAAATGAAGGCGGTTTCGCTGAAAACTTCAACCTCACCGCGTACGCCAACACAACCCTTGTTGGAAGACAGGAAGTGGTCTTAGCAGAAGGAAGCTCCACCACCAGAACCTTCACGTGGAACACTGTTGGCTTCGCAAAAGGCAATTATACGATAATCGCAGTTGCAGAACCTGTCTCAGGTGAAACAAACACGACAGACAACACTTTTGTCGGTGGCTCAGTCCATGTCACGATTCCAGGAGATGTCACTGCTGATGGAGCTGTTGACGTGAGAGACGTTTACAAAGTCGCTAGAGCTTATGGATCCTTTGGGCCAGACTTCCTGTATCCTGGCTCGCCGCCCCACCCAAGATGGGATCCTGTCTGTGACATCAGCAATGAAGGCAGCGTTGACGCAAAAGACTACTACATCGTATGCAAACACTACGGCGAAGTAGACTCATAGACTCCTTCTATTGCTTATATGATGTTTGCGCCACGAACATGATTCAGATCATCACAATAGAAACCTTATCCGCAAAGCCTCGATTTCTGCTCTTTTGTACATTCAAAACGCGTTTGTTTATGGACTCTAATGGCGCGAGACAACATGAAATCGCGCGCCACGCCACTAGGAATCGCCGACTCATGGAGTTTTTGCCGTGAAATCTACGTGTTATGATGGAGAATTACGAGAGAGCGCATGATTAAAAAAACTATCTTTTTTTTCAAACACCCGCTCACATGCGATCGTAACCCTTCTTCCATTGTGAAGAGGCTCATGCGATACCAAAATCGTTCCCTCAGGTCATGCTTTCTATCTGAAGCTACAGAACAGTATCTTTCATTTGCCAAGTGCGAGGGGTGGGATTTGAACCCACGTAGGCCTTCGCCAGAGGATCTTAAGTCCTCCCCCTTGTCTTAGGCTGTTTTCTGGCCCTTGCCTATTTAGACCTGGCTCGGGTACCCTCGCAATCGCATCATGTTGAATGTTGATGTAATAGTTTAAGGTTTTTGCAGACATGTGGCATTAAGTTGAAATCTGCTGTTTGCTTAGCTACTAGTTAGAAAGAACGAAGACATAATGTCATTTAACCCAATAATTGAGTTGTTCAAAGAAGGCAGACTTCAAGATTACTTCAATGAAGAACACTCAATGCTTGAACACTACGAATACGAGCAATTATTACTCTGATTCTTCTTTTCCAAAGCTGTCAGCTAGGTATCTCATGGAAATAGGCCTTAGAACATTATCACTGCCAAGGGATATGAGAAATGAGCCTGTTAACGTCATGAGTTCTGACCATTCTGTTTTGACTTCTTGCATATATTCAGAATAGTCTGAATAGTTCTTGTGCACTGAGACAGCAACCCTGTCTGAATCAAAGCCTCTTCCAGTGGACACAAATATTATGTTAGGGTGTTTTGCTATGAAATCTTTGGCTTTTGGCACTTTGGTATCCGGATACTGTTCACGTTTCCAGTTTCCAAACGTAATTGCTATTATCTCATAACCCAGTTTTCTCAGATTTGGAACTCCACTATACTCTATAAGTCCTTCCTTCTCAAGCATAGCTCTCATTCTACTGACTGTAGGCTGGGAAACACCAATCAATTTTGCAAGTTCTCTATCACTTTTTCTGCTGTTCTTGATGAGTTCACCAAGTAGTCTAAGCTCTACATTTTTCAAACAGATTCCTTCCTAGACAGACAACTGTTTACTCTAGCCTTTAGGTTGTTTAAGAAATCTTCCACAAAGAGCTAAGAGACAGAACCTTAGAAACACTCAGACAGCTTAAGCAGGCACTAAGTTTTTGATTGAAGTTTCTGCTCTCTCTTCTGCAATTCATTGTAAAGATACTCAAACCATTCAAATACTTCTGGCTGGTTTCGTAATCTTCTAGCTTCCAATGTTATATCCCTCATTTTCTTCCACGTTTCCTTGATTGGTCCGGTAAAGAGATCGTCAACCAATTCTATGTCTATGATTTTTCTACGTAGGAGAACACCGATTCCTTCAAAGAACATTCCAATCTCAACTGCGTCAGCCTGGCCATATTTTTTCTCATAGTCATCATAGTCTTTGGCTTCTCTCTTCAAGACTTCTGCCCATGTCTTCTGGAATTCCTTGCTAGAGAAAGTTGAGTATAGTTTAAGGATGATGTCTGTATGTCTTGTCTTGGTTTGATTACTGATCTGGAGACTATAGTAGATGACTCCAGCCACAACGCTTGCAGAGGCAATAGCAATTGATATTGTCTGAACGTCAACCATCATTGACACCCAATTATTATATCATTTGATTATGTATTAAAAACTAAGTCATGAGCAGCTTCTTGATAAGAAATGCCGCAAGCGATAAAAATTCAGAGACCAGAGCTATTGAATGTGTGATAGGAATTGCTTGAAGGAAAGAACGTTAACCTGAAAATAATGGAGAAAGAAGATTTGCCAGTCTTACAGGGATGGGATAACAATCCTGAGTTTATGGGTGAATATGAGCCTCTCAGACAAGAGACTAGAACGGACTTGGAAAGAACTTACGACAATCTTAAAGATGCCCAGTGGTTTTTCGTGGAGAAGAAGGATGGAACTAGAATTGGCTATATGGCTCACTTTTTAGCAGCAGGGGAGATAGAGCTTGGATATTTTATTGTACCAACTGAACGAAGCAAGGGTTATGTTGGCGAAGCCATCAGGATAATCGTTGACTATTTATTCCTCTCAAAAGACGCTGTGAGGATTCAAGCGAAAGCTGACCCAGAAAACATAGCATCATGGAAAGCTCTTGAGAAGGCTGGATTCAAGAGAGAAGGTGTCCTAAGAAAAACCTTCTACTGCAGAGGAAAATGGAGAGATGATTGTATGTATAGCATTCTCAGAGAAGAATGGAAAGAACCAAGAATAATGACAAAATCAGCTCCAAAGAAAACGTAACACAGTGTGAACAGAATACTTAGCTGATTAGCCTTACGAAATCAGTTCATGAAGTTTATAGAAGGAAACAGCGGAGATTAACCCAAACAATATTGACCCAAATTTCTTAAATTCAAGTAGCTTTAATGAAAAGAACACAAGGGCGTGTAGCTCAGTACGGACTGATGAATCCGTCTTGTTAAAGGGTGGTGTCGGTTCTAAGACGGTTCTCACGGACAGAGCACCAGCCTCCTAAGTTGGTGGTCGTGGGTTCAAATCCCACCACGCCCGCCACAAACAAGCCTCGCACATCCTGTTAGTATCTGTGTTTACTACACCAAATCATGATATTTTCGTTCTCTCATGCTTCGTTTGCCTAAATATATATATAATCCAGAGACTAAATAAATATTACATTAGAAGGGGGAGAAGAGTTCATGCATACAAAGGGGTGTATTTCGCCATCTATTCTGATAAGCTTTCTGCTAGTTTCCTCTATAGCAATATTCGTTCCAGTTTCAAAGGTTAACGCTTCACTAGGCATGTTGACGGGAAGGATCTTCGATGGAGGGATTGACAAAGATGGTAATGGACTATTTGACTACCTGCAGGTCAAAGTGGAAGTGAACATAACTTCTGGAGGTGGTTACACCACCAGCATTTCTGGTCTAAACAATATCACACAAGAACCCTACTCCTACGTGTCTGTCTATGACTCCATCCTGCTTAATCTTGACGCGGGCGTGCAAAACGTAACCTTGTCTTTTTACGGACCTACTATCCGAGCCTCCGGTCAAACAAACTTGGACTCTGTGAGTTATGTTTCCATATCTTCACGCGACTACTACGATTCCAAACAAAACGTTTCTCTTTCACGACCCTATTCTTATCTGGAATTTGACGCTGCCTTCACAGACATGGAAGCTTCATTCCAAGTCTTTCCCAACGGCACAGTTGGCATGGCTGGAATGCTGAACTCCAGCCGTCTGACTTATCCTGCAAAGGGTCTGAACGTAAGTGCATCAGTTGATGCTTCGACTGGTGACAACCGTACGACTGTATCGGCAAGCGAAAACTTGACCCTGCCAAAGTGGGTTGCATCACAATGGCCTTTCAACGCGTCTACAGTTTCCGCGCTTGCACAATACTCGAAGCAAACGGGACTCCTCAATTTGGGATTGAATGGAACTCTTGTTCTCTCTCCAGACTACCCAGCCCTGTACTATCCGAATTTTGGCTCCTACCCGTATCAATATTTCTATGGTTCACAGTACCCGTGGAACACCAGCGACTTCACGCTAAACCTAGCCTATTCAAACGGCATCGCCAACGGCGAACTTGACGCCTCAACCATCCTGCCCACAAGCGCAACCTCAGCTTTCCCATTCAACGCCACAGACTTCACACTTAATGCAGATTACAGCGAAGGCCTACTGAATGGCAACATAACCTTCCATATACTGCCAAGCTTTCCAGCCGGCGACTTAAACCTAGGCTTTGTCGCAACAAGAACCCAAACCACAGCCACAGGAGCAATAACCGTGATCTACGGCACATATCCATCTTATCCAAACCCATTGATCGTGGATGAAGCATACGTTGACATGATAATAGGAAACATTACAATACTCGAAGGGACTGGGCCAGACTCACTTTACAACATAACCCAAGGACTGATGGAACTCAGCCCAGCATCATCCATAACCAAAACACCGCTAACCGAACTAGCGGGAGTCACCGTAGACTTCGACATAATCCTTCATGGAGACCTGATTGCCTACATCGCCTACATGATGTCAAGCCCCAACACTAATAATATAACCTATCCCGGTGTCTACCATCTCCTGAACGTAACCGCAACCTCAGTCAACAGCGCCTCACTGCACCTGTCATACCAGCATGGCCCACAGACAGCAATCTTGGGCTTGACCTTCGTTGACAACTTTGAACAGTTGCTGATAGATCTCTTCACTTTTCCACCTGACACAACGCCATACGCAGTGGATTTTTACAGCATGAGACCAACATTAGACATAGGTGATGTTGTCCTAGTAAGAAACATTACCGACGTATCTGAAATCAATGCAGCCCCATATCCAAACGGTGACATCATTGCTTTCTATAGCCCAAATGACCTGAGAAACGTCATAGTTCACAGGGCCATAAACTCGACCTTCTGGAACTACACTTGGTATTTCCAGACAAGAGGAGACTACAACTATGGCCCAGACTTCTGGAATGGAAATGACACGTACATGGGAATGATATCTGAGAAGCTTGTCTTCGGCAAAGTGGTGGAGAGAATACCATGGATGGGCAACCTGTTTCTACAGCAATATATTTACGCATTCGGTTCCAATCCTCAAATTCAATTCAAGGACATCCCGACTCTAATTGAAGACTTTCTGTCTTCGGTCAAAACATTCAACTTACACCTCACATACGCAAGCGCTACACAGACATTCGACCTCAAATCAGACTTTGCCTTTGACATCCTAGCATACAGAGACAAGACAATACCTCGACTTCCAGACCTTGTCGACCTATCGATGAAGACATTCGTAAAAGACCTGTTTGCCAACACCTATGCAGAAATCACGTCAGGAGAAGTTCAGTTCACCTATCAAGACGGCCAAGAAAAACTTCTAGCTACACTTGAGATCCAAGGAGATCCAAGCCGCGAAATCAACTACATCAAGACCCTCTACATGAACGAAATCGCAGAACAAGCCCCATTCGTTCCTCCAGAACCATTCTCTTTCATAAACGCCACGTTGTTGGACATCAACGACCTAAAACTAACGTGCAAGATCGTTGAGGAATCGGCGTTTTTCAGTTTTGAAGGATTCAGAGCCTCACCTCCAACAGACCCGGTTAACGAGACAAGTTTCAATCTTTACCGATTCTTCAACCTCACCGCACCCACTGCATCATACGTTATAGAAAGCCCGAGAAGCGGCGAAAAACTGAAGCTGACAGTTCAAGGCATGAACAACGACACACACATTCTCACGTTGTCCAGGCCCTCAACGATACCGGCTCCTGACTACGTGTCTGGCGATCAAACGCTCATGTCATGGAACAACTTGAGCATTAGCACACTCAAGAACTTGGTATTCAGCCTTCAATACTACACAGGCTTCACATACAACGGACAAACATATTCAGTGATCACGAATAGCAACGGCTCAGTATCACCGGTGACGTTTGATCAACCTCGCAAACAAATAAGCCTAACAATAAACGGACCAGAAGGCACACAGGGATATGCCAACATCTCAGTTCCAAAGGACCTAATCAATGCTCCATACGACCAATGGGTCATTGTTATAGGTAGCAGAACAATAGTTTATCCAGACTATCAAGTCAACGAAACGGCCACTAACACCTTCCTGTACTTCACCTTCAATTTTAGCAGCCAAGTCACTGTTCAAATCACGGGAACAGAAGCCCTTTCAGAATTCCCAACCCTCCAAATCCTACCAATGCTCATACTAACAACCTTGATAATAGCAGCCGGCGGAAAAATCGTGATGAAGATCCGACGCAGACCAGATAAAACTGAGGACTCCAATCATTCGACTTGATGTCAATATCAAAAGATAAATCGAGGATAATCAAGTTCCCATATTGTCTGCTTACTAAGAGACGTTTTAAGTGTTGTTCTTGTTTGTTGAATTACCGCCATAGATGAACGTCGGGCCATTTGATGTTCCAATGCAGATGTTGTTGACGATTTGGTTACAATCGCTCTCAGTTCCTGTTTCTTTTATGGCGAAATTCACGTTTTCCGCTTTGCCGATAGAATGGTCAATTTGGCAGCCTTCTATCTGGCAGTAGTGTGAATCGTTCAGCTCTATGCAGTTTCTTGTTCGATTGCTCAGGTTCTTAATCAAACAATCGTTCACTTGCACGCGATAGGCATTCTCAAGATGCACTATTGTTTGGTTTGATTCACTCAGTTGGCTTGTGGCAATGTGACAGCTTGAAACGATGACGTCTTGCGCGTTCCGCATTGAAATTGCCGATTTGTACGCCTTGATTTGGGTGTCGGTCACGGTAAGCCACAATGAACAGGGATTCTCGAAGTTTAGAAGTATTCCGTTTTCGTGGCATTCGTCTATTTGACAGTTACGAATCATTAGAGGATATGAAACAAAACTTGCAATGACTATGCCGTTTCCGCCAGGCTCAACAAAATATATAGATTCAAGAATAACAGCATCGACACGTGTCAAATACACTGCATCGCTGCGTGCATGTGTGATGATGACATGGTTGGTTTGAAGCTGCACAGCGCCAGCAGTCTTGTCGATCCGTATTCCTTGATTACAGTAGTTAACGTAAACGTCAGACAAGTACAAGTCCCAAATGTCGTACGTTCCTGTTCCGTAAATGGCGTAGTAAGTGTCTGCGATCATGACATCCTCAATGTCAACATTCTGGTTGAGAGCGCTAGATGAAGCGTCCAGATGAACACCATAACACCCCGTAAATGTTTCCCCACAACCCCTCAACTGCAAATGGCTTATCCGAACACCCGCGGAAACTATCCTAAAACCCGACGTATTTCCGAAACTTATTTGCGTGATGCCTTCTGCTGGATGACTTCTCCCAGATCCTTCCCCCTCAATAAAGCAAGGCTTGCTCAGAACTATCGGCGAAGAAATCTCGTATTTTCCTGCTTTAAGGTAGATTCTGCCGCCGTAGGCTGGCAAAGCATCAATCGCGGCGCTCATCACTTCAGCAGTATCTGCAGACGAAAACTCGACAGCGCTCGTGTTTACGTTCGAAGCATAGGTGATTACGCCATCGTTTGAAACAGTATATGAGTCTTCTCTGCCTGCTGGCAGAGTCTCTTTGTTAGTGGCTGAAGGGAAGCTGAGCAGACAGAACAGATTAAGAAGGAGAATACAGAATAGGAGAGTCGAACTCGAAACGTGAACATTAGACCTGCCTTTCTGCACACCGCTCAAGAGAATCAACTTGATGTTACTTTCACTTGAAGGCGCTCGTGTTTTCTAAAAATGATTAGCGTGTCTTTTCAACACACACACACACAACCATGAAAAACTTGACCCAGTCTTAAACCAATATTCATTTTTCTGTTGAACCTATATATGCGTAAGTTACAAGTTGCGTCTGTATGTTGAAATTGGTATGATTCTTGGCTAGATTCTTGCTCTCTTTGATTCTTGTTCATGTGGCGTTGAGTCGGTTGTGAATAAACAAGTCTCTTAGAGCTATTAATGCAGGTTTATCGTCTCTTGTAAAACTGCTTCAGAAACTTTATGGGTTCAATAAAATCCCGCAAAAAAGTGGAGGTTTATGGATCCACTTTGCCGTAGTTTTTGCACGCTATGTAGTAGTCTTTCAAGTCGTCTTTGCCGTCGTTGTTTATGTCGCACACTGGATTCCATCTATGTAAGCCGGGCCATGTGCCGTATGCTAGGGCAATAGCGTAGATGTCTTTCACGTCGATTTTTCCATCACCATTGATGTCGCCTGGAGTTACAACGCGAATCGTTCCATCTGTGTAGGTGTTGTTGGCGGTGTCTATTTCGCCTGGAACTGGCTGAACGTAAGCGCTTATGGTGTAGTTGTCCTTGGTAACGCCGGAAGTGTCCCATACAAAAATGATTGTTTGACTTTGGCCTGAAAGCAAGTTCATCGTTTGGGTGCCTATTACTTTGTTGGCTGTTATGTTATAGTAGAGGATGACTGTGACGTTTTCGGCGAAGTCTCCCTTGTTTAGAACCGTGACACTGACGTTCGAGCCGTATCCTTGGTTGGCCAATGTGCGGTTGAGGGCAACATCGATTATTGCAACGTCGTGCATTGGTGTGTATACAGCTAGCATCGTTGTGGCGTTGGTGGTTAAGCCGTCATTGTCCGTGACTGTTAGCGTAACTCTGTAAACGTTTGTGACAGCGTATGTATGGCTTATCATTGATCCACTAGTGGTTGTGATGTTTCCGTCTCCGAAGTTCCATGTATAAGACACTAGTGAGCCGTCTGGATCGTAGGATTGTGAAGCATTGAAAAGTACTGGCCGGTTCTCTAGCGGATATGTGGGTGTGTAGGTGAAGTTTGCAACGGGTTCGATGATTACTCTTATTGAGTGGTTGGTTGTACCGTTGAGTCCTTCGCTATCAGTAACCTGCAGATTTACCAAGTATGTTCCGTACGTTGCATAAGCGTGGGCGGCTGTAACGCCTGTTCCTGTTTGCCCTTCTCCGAAGTCCCAGAGGTAGTTGACGATTGTTCCACCTCTTGGATTAGAGGCTGTAGCATTGAATGTCACGGTTGCGTTGACGTGTGGCAAGCTTGGCGTATAGGTGAAGCTGGCTGTGGGGTATTGTCTCACGTTCACTTGTTTTGAAATTATGTCGCTGAGGTTTTCACTGTTGGTAACGTTAAGTGTTACGATGAAGCTTCCATATGTAACATATACATGAGTTGCTATTTGGCCTGTGCCGTAGTTCCCGTCTCCGAAGTTCCAGGAGTAGCTGATGATAGTTCCGCTATTAGCTTTAGATGCTGAAGCATTGAAGGTTATTGTCTCTCCTACCAGTGGGTACGTTGGTGAGAACGTGAAGTCAGCGGAAGGAGTCTTCACGACATTGATTGATTCTGTGCAGCTGTCAGACAGTCCATAACTGTCCGTTACTGTTAATGTTGTGGTGTAGTTTCCCACAGCCAAGAAGGTATGGGTTGTGGTTGGGCTGGTTAAGTTGGCTGTGTTCCCATCTCCGAAGTTCCAGTAGTAGCTGACAATTACTCCACCGTCTGGAGTAGAAGCCGAAGCATTGAATGTCACGACTTGATTAACTAGCGGTCTTGTTGGGGTGTACGTGAAGCTGGCGCTTGGATACGAATGAACAGTCACTATTGCGCTGGTGTTGCCTTTAAGGCCGTCGTTGTCTGTTACCGTCAGTGTTACCGTGTAATTACCGGTGGTGAAGTATGTATGATCTATGGTTTTCTCTGGCGTTGAAAACGGAGGTGTTCCGTCTCCGAGGATCCACTGATAGCTCATTATTGTTCCATCAGGATCGTAGCTTGCCGAGGCGTCAAATGTGACCGATTGGTATTTGAGTGGCAATTGTGGGGTATACGTGAACTGAGCGACTGGTGGTTGCAGAGCAAGCACGCGTGCCATCTGAATTGGAGTTAGCAGCACTGTCGAAATCAACACGAGAGCCGCAAGAGAAAATGCTTTCCAATAATTAGACATATACGATTCTCCTTTCTCATCTAAAAAGGGTCTTCGAAAGCCTTAAACATTATGGAGTTGAGTTCTATAACAATCTAGAGCATACTACGGGGAGTGTTTTAGGGATCCACTTCGCCGTAGTGCTTGCATACGATGTAATAGTCTTTGACGTCGACTTTGTCGTTGTTGTTTATGTCACATATCGGGCCCCATATTTGGTTCCAAGGTGGAATATCTGGAGGCAGGACTGTCCCGTAGTTTTGGGCTACCTTGTAGACGCCTCGGACATCTACTTTTCCATCTGGAACGCTGTTCAGGCCGGTTACGTCATCAGGCATAGCAACGATAATCCGGCCGTCTTCTAATGTGTTGTCTGAGGTGTCTGTTTCGCCTTCCACCGTACTTGCGACAGCGCTTATGGTGTAGTTGCCCTGGGCAAAGCCAGTAGTGTTCCAAGCGAAAGAGGCAAAGGCCTCGGCACTGAAGCCGTCAACATTATGGTGGACTACTTGTTTCTTTCAAAAGACATGATACGTATTCAAGCTCATACTGAACTGAGAAATATAGCCTCTCAGAAGGTTTTACAGGAGGCGGGGTTTAAGAAGGAAGGAGCAATTCGTAAACTCTTTTTCATCAGAGGAGAATGGAGAGATGCTCTTCTCTACAGCATTCTCAGGGAAGAATGGAAAGAACCAAAAATACTTACAAAAAAAGCTTCAAAATAGCACAGCGCTAGAATTGTTTCTCACATTGTGTGGGAAATGTCACAAATCATAAAAACTGAAGTAATGGTTTTGCCAAATCTGTGCTTCAGCTTACTTGCTTAATGGAAAATGTTTTATCTTCATAATAAGTAATGCTTGAAGAGTGGAAGTTATGGCTAAATGTCCTAAGTGCAAGAAAGAAGTCAGTAAACCCAAGAAGACATGGAAGATGGCTGGAAGAAAAGACAAAAATGGCAAGAGAACCGAACTTACGATTGGGCTTTATGAATGCTGCGGAAAATCCTTCAGATCAGTTTTGAACAAAAGAAAAATCTAAGTCCACAAAATCACCCAACCACTTTTTCTATTTTCGTATTCAGTCATTTCACGGAGTCCTTAGAAAGAAAACTTCAAACATTCATCAACATAGATAAACTCCTCTTACACCAAACATTGAGCCAAGCCTTAGCAACTCTTAAACTGCAGAGACCGGACTTGTTCACCTTAACCCCACAAGATCAAATGATTTCATTGATCCGGCTCTTCTTTGGCAAAATCGTTTCTTAGTAGCTTGAAACGAAGCTCCTTTTCTTGGTGTATGAAAGCCCCTTTTGACACTCTACACACTATCTCTTAACCTCTTTTCAACTTTTTCTCCGCATGAGCCGCATAGCAAACCCCAAGAATCGTCATGGCGCGTTATTTGCCAATCCATTCTACCTTGAAGACCACAGACTACACAGCGATCCTGAAAGTCTGGGGTTAGCCTTTCGAGCTTCTTTGTCTGAACCGCTAGGCCTTCTAAAATAACTAAGTTTGAGTCTTTTTCACCTACGGTCTTTTTCTCTTCAGAATTTTCTATTATATTTGATGTAGGAGAAGCCTCTTCCTCACTTGTAACCAAGTAACTAAGTTTATTGAGTTGCTGAGGTGCGTGATTGTCTTTTTCAACATTCTTTTCCTCCATTTTTTCCATGCTTTTAGGTGCTTGCACACCCTCGGAACTCGGTAAACTCGGTAACTTGGTTACAAACTCGTAACCGTACTTCTTGGCAATTCGTCTAAGCTTCTCAGGGTCAAAAACATAGGCTTTGACGACTATATTATTGCCTTCTGAATCCTTCTCCCTTATTGGTTTAGACTTGCCGCTTAGAACCTCTCGCAACCGATATCCGATTTTGTTCTTTGTTACTTGGAAAAACTCGCTTGTGTCCATCACGTTGGGTTTCTTCTCGTCTATTTTGCCATCCAGCTCCGCTTGCAGACAACTCCAGATAGTCTGAAACGGAATGCTAGAAGAGCTGTCTTTGGCTTCATTGAGAAGCTCAGTGACCACTTTAACGATCTTTCCTTCCAAGGTGTCCTGTCTGACACTCAGCCTTTCTTTCCTTTGTTCTTCAACAAACTTGAAGAGGCTGTCATAAACAGTCAAGCCACTTGTGACCTGCAGGATCGGTTTCCACAGCTCTTTTAGCCTTCCTTTCATGCTGAGTCTAATGTCAGGCAGTTCCCATTCTCTGCTCAGCATTTTCCATTTCAGGAGCGTGTTTCGTAAGTTTCTCAGTCGTTCGAAGTCTTCTTTGGTTATGTCACTCCATTCTTTCTCTGGAGAGCCTTCAACCATCGGAATTTCAAGAAACCGTTCTCTGAAGCCTTTGACTGTTGGAAGCTGCTCACTTGCACAGGCTTTCAGACAGAAAGTCCGAAAATACTTGATAATTCTGTCATTTTGTGTTATGATGGTTCTCGGAACAGAGGCTCCTCTCTCGTAGCCGGCCTTGTAGATCTTGATTTTGTCCACGTCTTTGTGGATACCTTGGATTTCGTCTTCTAAGACGATACCAACGCTGTCACTGTCTTCAAGGAAACCGTAAATGTCTGCTGCAGGAATCGTCACACCATACAAAGGGCGATAGCACAGAAGATTCATCAGCTGCAAAACTGTGCTTTTACCGCTTTCGTTGTCACCATAAAGAAAAATGTATGGAACCGTCTGCAGTTTCTCTTGTTGATAGCTCAAAAGAACAAAGGAAGCCAAAACCTCTTTCCAGATGCTCTCCACATCTATAAAAGACTGAAACTCATTCCTGACCTTCCAAAACAGCTCTTCTCTGTTAGGAACTGTCGCTTCATAGAAGCCATAGCTTTCGTATAGAATGCTTCTTTGTTCCTTAGGGTAGGAGACTTGTCCATCAATCTCCAAGCTTTCAACAATCTTGAAGCTTTCACCGTTCTCAACCAAGAAGCATGGCTTTCCATTGTGGTAGATGGCTTCAAAACAGCCGTCAGCAGTGATCCCTGAATCTTTCATCTGCTTCTTTGTCTTCTTGTCTCTTGCCTTTCTTACCTCATGAAAATCACTACAGGCCGCGCAGTGTGCATCCATCAGAGGCCTTCCATCAACATACTCCGTGAAAGATTCATAGTTTGGGCATCCGGCATCTGGAACTTTGAACCTTACACAATCACCACATCTCTGAGTAGCTTTGGAAGCCTCAGCCATGCAGAAAGACACTCCTTAAACTTGTTTTCGTTCACTTTTCAAAAGCTCTCTGCACTCATGGATCCCTTGCTCGAGCTTCTCCAGAAACAACCGAATCTTCTGCAGCTTGGCTTCAGCGTTTTCTTCCCACATTATCTTGAGCCTTCTTTCCAGCTCGATACTTCCGCTTTTGCTCTCGCCAAAACTTCCGCAATTCCGACCCATGTTTGAAATTCCGAGTCATTTTCCGTCACAAAGAGTCTTAGGACAAACCTTAAACTTGAACACACACTATCATTTCACTGTCAAAACGCTACCAAAACACTGCTAGAGTGGTTCAGTCATGTCAAGTCAATATCCCTTCAGCGTAAGGCAAGAAAAAGAGATTCTTGACCTGCTTGAGAAAGAAGGCCCTATGCTTCATGATGACGTAATCAAAGCTTTGGAGAAAAAAAGCAATGGTTTCTCTGAATCACGGCTCAATGACTACCTAAACGGAATGGTTGCGAAAGACTGGGTTTTTAGAATTGAGAAAGACGGCAAAATATGGTACAGGCTCAACAATTTTCCATCAAACATCAAAGTAATAATAGCGAACCTAAGGACCTGGGAACAACATGATCCAACCGCAAAATCTCTTACTCACAAATACATAGAAAATCTTTGTTTGTTTCATGGAAAGTGGCCAGACGAAGGAATATTCAAATTGACAGTTCTGGAATTGGCGGCGGAGATACAGGCAACGAGTGAAGCAATGAACCCGAATCTAACACAACTTCTGACGCAAGCACCTACAGAAGCACAAGTTCTCAAGGAGTTCTTAGAGAGGCTCAAACGTTAGCGAAGGGCAGGAAACCGAAGCTTAGCTGATATATGTAAGCTGCCCCATTTTTGTGCAGAAATAGGCTGTCATACCAGACGACAAAGAAAAAGAGGAATGATGCTAGTTTGTTTTTTCTAACGCTTGCCTGGCCAGTTTTTCCAACTCTGCAAGCTTCTGCTCTGTCTTTGTTATCCTTTCCTTCAAGTCCACGTTCTCATTCTTAATTGTGATATTTCCTTCGGAAATGGTGTCGGTTATCAGTTTCTGCTGAGTCAGTTCTTCTTGCAGCTTGCTTATGGCACTCTTTAGAGATTCGATCTTTTCAGCTTCTATCTTTGGTTGTTCCTTTATTGTTAGGAATTTCTTTAACTGGATAAACTTCTGTCGGAGATTAACGGTCGTCAAGTAGGTGTCGTCAGACTGGGCTATGGCTTTTCCACACAGCTTCTTCCCTGCTGTCAAGCCAATTCCAGAGTCTATGGCTGCAGAGAGAAGCATCTTTCTGAAACAGTGAAACGACAAGCTCTTCCTGTTCAGGTCGATCTTGGCTTTTTCAGCTAGTCTTTGCAGTAGTCGGTTTAGCCATTCGTCTGAGATGTGACTGCTTCCATTAGAGGGAAAAAGGTAGGGATTTCCGTTCTTCTTCTCCAATGTAGGCAAGTAAACTCTCAGCAAATCGGCAGTTTCTTGGCTTAGGAACCCATGAGCTACGACATCTTCTTTGCCTGTCATCGTATCAAACGCAATCGGCGGTTCTTGGTTCAATGATGGTAGATCGGTTTTCTTCAGCGTGATGAAGTCGCTTATTCTAAGCCCTAGATCTGTAGCCATGCTTAAGACTAGTCGTTCTCGTAGATCTGCAACTTGAAACATAGCCCTCACATGCTCGATTGTTAGGGGAAAGTTCTTTGTCGTCTTGACTGTCTTTGACACTTTGCTTCCTGTTCTGAATCGTATGCCCATCTCATAGAACCTGAAGAGCTGTCTTATTCCTAAGGTTTGGGTTCTTGCTGTGTTGATGCTGCATTTTTGACTTATCAGGTAACTATGGAATTTTT
>Ga0315279_10000506_pt1 | contig 77054 bp, 103 predicted proteins | sample YL17G06_20_MG_FD_203694 | JGI IMG/M metagenome (GOLD analysis project Ga0315279, IMG submission 203694) | Sediment microbial communities from Yellowstone Lake, YNP, Wyoming, USA - YL17G06_20 | ecosystem: Environmental > Aquatic > Freshwater > Lake > Sediment | place: USA: Wyoming | collected...
CGCTTTTTGTATTCGCTCGGGCGTGGCGGAATTCCCCCCAAACCCCCCTTCCGCCACGCCCTCGCTGGGACGATTCTTTTTTTCGGCGGAATTTGAGGCTGTATTTTGCAAAGCAAAATGCGCCACCAAAGGAGATGTTGCCCTTGACCCACCCAACCCATTCGCGGGCAACGCTAAGGAACTCCCTTTTTTCTTTACTAATATCAAATATTTTGGTAATATTAAATTGTTGGAAGTAAAATTGCTCATATATAAAGATACCACAATATAATATTACTAATAAATTATGACAGAGTCAAGTAAAAACAACATATCAAAAATCGTAAAGCAATTACGAGAGAAAACGGGCTTATCTCAAGAGAAGTTAGCTCGGCTTGCTGATGTGTCTAATAATACGATTATTAACATTGAAGCAGGAAAACAAAATAATCCTACGATTGAAACATTGAAAAAAATCGCCAAAGCGCTTGAGGTTGGTGTTGATGATTTAATAAAGTAAAAATTATGCCAAAGATTAAAGATATTCCAAAAGTTGATAGGCCACGGGAAAAGCTGATTAAGTCCGGAGCAAAATTTCTAAAAGATTATGAACTTTTGGCTATTCTTTTAGGCACTGGCACAAAAGGCAAAAATGTTCTTGAGGTTGCTCAAGATATTCTTTCAAATTTCCCCAAAAAAAAGTTGCTTGGATTAGATTTTGCGCAATTTAAAAAAATCAATGGCATTGGACCAGCCAAAGCAACACAAATTTTGGCCGCCTTTGAATTCGCTGGTAGAGTTTTAGAGGTTGATTCTTCAAATACTCTGCCGTTAGTCCAGACTACAAAAGACATAATTGCTCAAATTTCCTTTTTGCGTGAACATAAAAAAGAAAATTTTGTTGTTTTATATTTGAATTCACGCAACGAGCTATTAAATAAAGAGACCATTTCTGTTGGGACGCTGAATGCGAGCTTGGTACATCCGCGCGAAGTGTTTGAACCAGCGGCACGAATTTTTGCCGCTCAAATTATTTTAGCCCACAATCACCCCTCCGGGGATTCGACGCCGTCAGAAGATGATTTAGATTTAACAAAAAGAATGATAGAAGCTGGTAAAATATTAGGAATTGAAGTCGTTGATCATGTTATTATTTCAAATTTAAATTCATTCAGTTTTAAAGAAAAGAAATTGATATAAAAATACTATGGAAAATAATCAAACAAAAGAAAAACTCCTTGCCGAAATTGAACGGCTGAAAAAGGAATTAAAGAAAAAAAAGAAATACGGTTTAGTTTGGGAAAACAAACCGGAAGATGTTGTTGAAATGTGCAAAGAAAAATTGCCGGTGCTAAAAGAAGTAAAGGGCAAGGAAATAATCACAGACAAAAACAAGCCAGTAAATCTACTTATTGAGGGCGATAATTATCATGCACTTTCGGTTTTAAACTATACTCACGCCGGAAAGATAGATGTAATTTATATTGATCCACCATATAACACCGGTGCGAGGGATTGGAAGTATAACAATGATTATGTTGATAGTGAAGATGGATTTAGGCACAGTAAATGGATAAACATGATGTCTTCACGGCTAAATTTAGCAAGGAAACTTTTAACGGAAAAAGGCATAATAGCCATTGCAGTAGATCATAACGAGCTCTTCAATTTAGGCCTGCTGTGCGACCAAATTTTCCGGGAAGAGAATAGATTGGGCATTGTTGCAGTAGTACACAAGTCGGAAGGCAGAAATCAAGAAAAATTCTTTGGCACAAGCCACGAGTATATGTTTTTTTATGCGAAAAATAAGAAGGCGTGTGATTTTCAAAAAATCGTTTTGGATGATTCGGTCGCCGCTAGCTTCGATAAAGAAGATGAGAAAGGCAAGTTTAGATTAAATAATTATATTAGAACGGGCGGAGGAGATCAAAATTTAAAGATTAATAAACAGCATTTCTTTTATCCAATTTATGTAAGTAAAGAGTTAAAAGACATTTCGTTAGAGAAGAAAACTGGATACAGCAAGGTGTTGCCGATTACGGGGAGTGGTCAAGAAAGAACATGGAAAACAACAAAAGAAACATTCCAAGACAGATTGGAAGATGGTGAAATATTGGCACAGAAAGATGATGGTGGTAATGTTCAAATTTACGAAAAATATAGAGAAGACCAAGTTATAAAAACCCATTGGATAGATGTCAGGTATCATGCCATTCATCATGGAACAAAGGTTCTAGAAAATATATTAGGAGCAAAAATATTTGATTTCCCGAAGTCATTGTATTTGATATTCGATACATTGAAATTGACAGCCAAAAGTGACGCCATAATTTTAGATTTTTTTGCTGGCTCCGGAACGACAGGGCATGCGGTTTTAGAATTAAATAAAAAAGATGGTGGTAACAGAAAATTTATATTATGCACAAACAACGAAAATAATATTGCTACGGATGTTAGTTACCCAAGAATTAAAAAAGTGATTGAGGGTTATAAAAATTTAAAAAAAGAAAATATTGTTGGTCTTGGTGGAAATTTAAAATATTTCAAAACTGATTTTGTTGATTATAAAGAATCAACCGACAGAAATAAAATTAAACTAACAAAAGAAGCTGTAGAAATGCTTTGTGTTAAAGAAGGAACATTTGAATCAGTATTAAATAATGAAGATTTTAAAATCTTTAAAAATCACAACCATTATACCGGAATAATTTTTGAGCAATTAGCGATTGAAGATTTCAAAAAAGAAATTAAGGGTATAAAAGATAAAATCAGCGTTTATATTTTCTCTCTTGGTGATGATTCATTTGAAGATGAGTTTGAAGATATAAAACAAAAAGTAAAATTATCGCCAATTCCCGAAGCGATCTTGAAAGTTTATAGAAGAATTTATAAATAAGGAATAAAAATATGCAACTAAAAATATATCAGGAAGATGCCATAGCCGATTTATTGGATAAAGCCAAAAAGCTTTTAAGCGCGGACGGCGGTAAGAAATTGGTTTTTAAAGCACCGACCGGTTCGGGCAAAACAATAATGATGGCGGGGGGATTGGTATTCGAACAAGTGTGTCTTGATTTGGAAGCCAGTGGTTACGAAGTCCAACCGTTTATTATTCCAGCTGTCGCCGTCAATGCTCCCCACCGGAGAGATAGGGTCTGGTTTATTGCCCACCGCAAGGACGACGGAGGCAGAGGGCGGGACGGTCAAAAATGCGGAAATGATAAACGGAAGTTGGAGCCGGAAAAACAAGGACGGAATACGCCACGGCGTGAAAGTCAAAGACGCATTAGCTGGAGCGAAAACTGGCTTGAAGTTGCAACCAGCCTTTGTGGAATGGATGATGGGCTACCTATTGAATTGGACGGATTTAAACTCACCAAAGCAGGGCATAGAACGGAAAGATTAAAAGCGTTGGGAAACGCCATTGTTCCGCAGGTGGCGATTGAAATTTTGCAAGCAATTAAAAATTGTCAATAAAAATATGATTTGCAAAATTTGCCATGTCAATCAAGTGGATACCACTGAAGGCCGGTGTCGGTTTTGTTTTAATGAACAGGAAAAAATAATAAACCGTACGGATTTACCGTACAGTTGTACGCCAAGTTCGTACGATGGTAAGGGCAAGGATACCTTGGCTTTGGCTGGGCGTATTCCTGCCCTTGCCATTAATCAGCGGTTATAATATACTGTTAATATTAAATCTATTTTCACGGACGCTCGGTGGAGAAACGGCATCTCGCCTCGCTCATAACGAGGAAACAGCGGGTTCGACTCCCGCCTGAGCAACTAACCTTAAAATGGTTTTTTGGAGTGAGTCGCAAGAAAGTCCTGACGTTTTCAGGGCTTTTTTGTTTGCCTATTGACTTTTTTTCAAAGATGGTATATAATGGTATTATAATAATTTAAACTTCTAAATTTATGACCGAAGTAACCGGCACTTTAAGCGGAGCGACCGTGTCTTCTCCCCGAGAAGAATTGGAGAAGGCAGTCGCCGAGCCCAGGGAAAGAACTAAAAGATATTATTTTACTCTGCGACCGTCGTTTATCAGGCAGGTTGACCATTACCGCAAGATTTGCGGAAAAAAATACACTAGCCGCTCCCAACTGGTGGTTGAGGCGATGAAAAAATTTATGGATATTTTATGAATACTTTTTTAGTGTCTTTTATTCATGGTATTGGATTTGTATTATTGTGGGTAATTGGGATGTTCCTTATTCCGCTGGTTTGTACAATAGGTTATATTTTTTTTGTTGAATCTCATGACGAAGAATTTAATCACCTAATATTTTGGTCGCTGTTTATTCTCTATTGGATTGCCACTGCTTTGTTTTTAATTTTCTTTAAATTATAATAGCAATATTGCTGGATAGCATATGTACATCATTTCTCCCCATTCCCTCCGCAGCCGAGAGGTTCAAGAAACTGATTTAATCAGATTGAAAAAAGAGGTTCCGCAAATGATTAATTTATTGAATAATCCCGAGTCTGGGCATCTGCACGGATATGCCTTGGCCCATTCGCAAGTCTGCAACGCGGACCCCCTGCGGTTTTTTGTTACCGAAACTGGGGTGGTCGTCTGCAATCCCCGCATTACTAGACATACTAATCAGATTATTTCCCGAAAAGAAGGTTGTCTGTCTTTCCCCTATGAACCAGTAATAATGGTGGGAAGATATAATAAATGCGAAGTGGAATATTATGAATTTATTGATGGAGGTTTGAGAGGACCGATTGTGAGTAATTTTTCCGGTCTGGATGCGGAAATATTCCAGCATGAAATTTCCCATATGAATGGACACTACATTTATGAGGATGGCGCTTGCGCCGAGCAGGTCTTATAAAATAAAAAAAATAATTATGAAAGATTTTTTTAAACCAGTTATTCAATTTGTTTTAATTTTATTTTGCAGTTTTTTAATCATGCTTGGGACTATCGTTATAGTTAATAAAATAAGAGAACCTATGGTTATCGTAAAAACTGAAATTAAATATGTTGGTTTACAGGAAATTTGTAGGGATAAAATAAAAGAACAGAAAAAACCTCCCTGTAAATTAAGTATCCTGGTAAGAAAAGATGATATGGAAGGATTTGTGGATAAAAATGGTATCTCACTTTTTGAAGAATATTTATTAGATGGAGAATTTTGTGAAACTTTAAATTGGAAAAGTCAGACTACTTACGGATTCAAGAATGGGGAAGTTTTTGTGGAGATGTATAAATTGCCATGGACAACTTCTGATAATTTTTACGACCATGGAAAGAGATACAAAACTATATGGCCGGTAGAGAAAATTAATTTAAAAAAATGGGCAGAAAAGAAAGAATAAAAATTTATCATATTTGCCAAAGCTGTCATCATGATAAAAAAACTCATAAATGGAACAGCAGTAGACCAACCGCCTGTCGGAGAATAGATTGTCATTGTATAATTTATCGAGACACGATAACATTTAAAAAACCGTCATAAAATTAATAATATTTATGTTACAAATAACTGGAGAGCAGTATGAAAAAAATAAATTTCCGGATGTTTTTATTGAAGTAACAGACCCATTAGGAACAGTGAGTGGTCTTAAATTAGAAATGCCGCTATTACAAAAGAAAGAAAAAGAAGTGATGGATAGCATGAGAAAAAGTTTATTACAAATTGCAAAAGGAAAATGTGGCAGACCAGCTAATTTAAGAGTTTTTTGGAAAATTGTTAATGGAACTAAAATGGAATATTTTAAAGAAAATATTTATTCTTAAAAAAATGGAGAATAATAAATTAAAAATAAGCGAAGTCTGTTTTCCTTGCGGTATAACCGCCAATTATTTGACGTGTCTGAAAAAGTATGGCCGACCGCCGAAGAAGTTTGCGTTTGACGTATCAACATATCACAACGGAATCTGCGATGTCTGCGGACATAAAGACCAAGTGACCGAGACAAGAGACTTTTTCTATCCTGATTTTAATTTAATAATTGAAAAAATAAAATCTTAATTAATTTATTTTAAATTTTATGTATCAAAGAGACAATGAACGCCGCAGTCCATTCCTCCGCGAGGCGTTAGAGGATAATGGAGATTTAGAAATGTTGGTTTGTGCCAAGACCGGTCGTGTCTGGATTGGCTATAAAGAAGACAGTTTTTCTAATTTTATTCCGACCAGAGTTTTTGTAGATTTAATTACTAAAAAAATAAAGCCGTTGCCGGAACGGCGGTTTGAAGGAGAACATTATGAATATCCAAAATATCCTCCAGGAGGACACTATGAATATCCCAAATATCGCCGAAAAGAAGAATAAAGACGAATTTCTCTATCCTGGAATTTTATTTTTTAAACATACGGCGATGGATAGGTTGTTTGCCGATGTTAATGATTTAATGCTGTGGCTTCGCCTGCGGGGAGCATATGCTTTAGAGCAGGAGTTGCGTCACCGGAGCCGGCCTGCTTTGGAAAGCATAGAAAAAAGAGTGGCGGAAGAAAATAAAAACAGAATTAATTTGAAAGAGAAATGGGAATATGAATTAAAAAAAATAGACGCTTCGGAAATTACCGCCGGTGATATTATAAAAGGAAAAACTGTTGCCAAAGATTTATTCGGTCCGCAACCTATTAAGCAAACTGGTTTTTTAAAATGGATGTGGGACAAATTGACAATTTGGTAATCTAAATTTTTCGCCTATGAATTATAAAGCATTTTTTTTGGCTTGCTTATTTTGGAACATATTTTTCTTTCTTTTCTTCTTTGGCGGAAAATATTTGGAAAAAAGCAAGATTATCGGCACGGTCTGCCTGCTCACGGCCGGAGTTATCAATGGCGTATTATATTATAAGGCATTTTTAAATAAATAATTTTATTTTTATGACTAAAGGAAAAGACCCGCAATCGGAAAATGAAATTGTCGGTTTGTTGCGGACGGCCGTTGTCCGTTCTAAAGTATCTAGCTTAAAAAGCCGGCAACGGCAGTATATTATCGATATTAAAATTGAAACCAGCGAACCCACCAATGCCACTTTTATGCTTTCTTCCCTGCTGGATAAAGTTGTCAGCGTGAAGATTGATAAAAAGCAATTGCAGTTCGGAGATATAAAATCAATATGATAAAAAATTGTAAAAAATGCGGGGAAGAATTATCAAAAATTTTTGGAGCAATTCTCACATTAAACCATGATAAATATATTAATTTATTTATTTGCGGCAATAGATGTTGTGAAGATTTTGGAGTAGTTAAAGTTATTAGTGAATGCCCCGACCATTTAGACGGACATAGTTTTATTTCTTGTGATGATTTACCGGCGCCTTGTAGTTGTGGAGGACAAAATTATGAATAAAATTAAATTAAATAATTCGCAAACATTAAATTTGGATGTTCTTTTAGATACCCGTCTCTTGGTCCAGGCAAATAGCGGTGGCGGAAAGTCATGGCTCTTGCGGCGGTTGCTTGAACAGTCGCATGGTCTGGTCCAGCACATAATCATTGACCTGGAAGGTGAATTTTCCACCCTGCGTGAAAAGTATGATTATGTTTTGGTAGGTAAAGGCGGCGACACGCCCGCAGATCCGCGCAATGCGGCCATGCTGGCTAAGAAATTACTGGAACTCAATGCCTCCGCCATTATAGACTTGTACGAATTACACCATTACGAACGAAAACATTTTGTGAAGTTATTTTTAGAGGCGATGGTGAATGCTCCTAAGGAATTATGGCATCCCTGTCTGGTTATCATCGACGAGGCCCATATCTATTGCCCAGAAAAAGGACAGTCAGAAGCCATGGAGGCAGTAATAGATTTGGCCACCCGTGGCCGCAAGCGTGGTTATTGTGCGGTTTTAGCCACTCAAAGACTTTCTAAACTGCATAAAGACGCCGCGGCCGAGTGCAATAATAAACTCATCGGTCGGACTGGTTTGGACATTGACATGAAACGGGCATCGGAGGAATTAGGATTTACTTCCAAAGAACAATATTTGTCTTTACGCAGTTTGGAAGCGGGCGAGTTTTTTGCCTTTGGTCCAGCCATCTCTACGGAGATTAAAAAGGTTAAGATTGGCGAAGTGGAGACTACCCACCCTAAAGCCGGTTCCAGAATATCGCTTAAAGTTTCTCCGCCGACTTCTAAAGTTAAAGAAATTTTGAAAAAGATGGGCGACTTGCCTGAGGAAGCCAAAAAGGAATTAAATACCATCACCGATTTAAAGATGGAAATTTCAAAATTGCATCAGCATCGTTGTCTAAAAGTTTCTTCTCAGGAAGACATAGACCGAGCGGTTAAAATCGCTATTAATAAAAAAGACAGGGAATTATTTAACGAACGGTCTAAATGGCAAAAACAGATTGAAAATTTTTTTAGTATTCTCAGACAGATTGGAAATATTGTTAGCAAAGAATTGAAAAATAAAAATAATAAAAAAATAGAAGAAAAAACTCCGTTAAAAATTTATGAAGATAAAGAACCGTTTAAGACAATAAAAATTAACGTTTCTCAAGATGATGACGGGAAGAATTTAACCGGCGGGGCGTTGCGGATGCTGCAAGTTTTGGTTTCTCGGTATCCAATAAAATTAACAAAAGTACAATTGGCCACTTTCGCCAGATTAAAGTCATCAAGTGGAACTTTTGGCACTTATTTGTCAACTTTAAGAAGCAATGAGTTTATTGAAATGGAAGGAAATTTATTTTTTGCCTCGGAAAGAGGACTGGATTATATCGGTCGAGATAATATCCGGCCACCATCAACCTCGGAAGAAGTCATCCAACAATGGCAGTCTATTTTAAAAGGCGGAGCACGGCGGATGTTTGATATTTTAGTCGGACAATATCCTAATACTTTAAACAGGGAAGAACTTGGAGAATTGACCGGATTAGCGTCTAACAGCGGAACGTTTGGAACATATTTAAGCACATTACGGAGTAATAATTTAATTGAGATAGCCAATAATAGCATAATGGCATCGGAGGATTTATTTTTATGAAAATAGACATTGGAAAATTAATTGACGAGTGGTCAATTTTAAAACTCAAGGTCGAACGGATAGGAGATAAATACAGTCAGGAAAAAATAAAAGAATATGAGGAAGTAATTGTTACTTTAAAAGAGAAGCATCCTAATATTGACTGGGGTCAATTTCAGAGTATCCTTGTAAGTATAAATAGTTATATTTGGCAGTTAGAGGCCGGTCTAAAAGGCGAAAAAGAGCATCTGCCTAATCCAGACTATCTTTTTGACGAACATAATAACAGTGTCTTGCGGAAATTCGGTCTGACGGTATTGATTATTCGTAATTTTAATAATTTGCGAGTGCAAATTAAGAATATAATCAATTCTTTAATCGGAGAGTCATATCAAGACATCCGAAAAGACCACTTAAATAATTAAATATGAAAAATTCAACTAATTTTTTTATTCCTTTGACTATAATTATTGGAGTAATATGTATTATTGCCTTTGTTATTAAAGAGGAAATTAAAAAAAAATAAATAATTATAAACATATGACGAATTTTAATCCTACGGTCAAAGAATTTTTGGAAAAAAAACAAGATTTGACCTTGATTGGTTTATATTGGGCCGGTTATTGGCGATTCTTTGTCGCCGTTTGGGGAATTGTATTTTTAGTGACATTATTTTTTGCCATTATGGGCAAAATATTAAGTTAAAATTATGAAAATGTTTAAAATTTTAGCAATGTTGTTTTTGATTGTGTTTTTATCCGGTTGCGTAAGCACTACTGACTTTAAAAGAGCGAAAAAACAAGCAGACCAATGCGAAAAAGCCGGACTTGACTATGAAATATCAATCCAAAATGGATGTACCATTTATGGAATAGAATGTAAAGTAGAATAGGAGAAAAATAGTGAACAAAAAAGCGAGAAAGACACGGAGAAAGGCGGGACGGACGAGATTTTATAACCGGAGGCATAGAAAAAAATGATTAATGCCATCGCCACCAGTTCTTTGCGGACGCCGGAAACGTTTGCTCGTTATGAAGAGTTTAAAAAACAGTTTCCGGCGAATGGGAAATGCCGTTTTTGCGGATTGCAATACGTCCACAAGTTTGGATTTTGGAAAATCTGCGAAAACGCATTTCCCTATGACGCCGTTTTCAGCGTCAGTCATTTGCTCATTCCCATCCGCCACGTCGAGCGGACCAGCGATATTTCCCTGGCGGAATTGTTTGAATTGAACGTCTTGCGTAATTCCTATCTGGAAGATAACTATCATTTAATCATGGAGAATTTAGGAAAACGCCGGTCAATCGACCACGTTCATTTTCATCTGCTGGTGTACAAATAGGGAAATCGCTAAACGGTTTCCCTATACTTTTAATAAATATGAACAAAATAATTTTATATCACGGCACTAATGAACGGTTATTGGCTAAAATTTTAAAATATGGCTTAAAACCAAGGGGAGAGAGAAAATCTAATTTTGATGGGGCCATGGGAGAATCAAGGAATGATTTGGTTTATCTGACTAATTGTTATGCTCCTTATTATGCCGGATTATCATGCCTAAAAAAGAATGATGTCCCAGTAATTATTAAATTATCCATTGACCCAGACAAAACTAAGTTGTATTTAGATGAGGAATTTATTTTTAGACTAATAATCGGCGAGAAAAAGAATAGACAGCAAATAACAAATAAAGAAATTTCTAAAATTTATAAAAGCATTAATCCTAAAACAGCCGGAAAAAAATTTTGGAATAAAAAAGAAGAAAGAAATATCGATTGGCGTGATTCACTTAATTTTATGGGGACGGTAGCTTGCAGTTATGTTAGTAGAAAAGATTTAATCGGCGTGGCCAGGGAGAAAAGAAAATTAGAATTTGTCTTAAATTGCGACCCTTCGATTACTCCTATCAACTATGAAATTTGCGGTCCGCGATATAAAAAATATTTAGATAGTTTAAAATTTTTATCTATATGAAAAAGAAAATTATAGCCGTTTCCGGGTACTTTAATCCTTTACATAAAGGCCATATTGAAATGATTAACGAGGCCGCCAAACTAGGTGATGTTTTAGTTATTGTGAATAATGACCGGCAGGTTAAATTAAAAGGGAGCGTGCCCTTTATGGATGAAAATGAAAGGCGTTTTATAGTTGGCAGTTTGAAGAAAGTAAGATGGACGGTGATTTCTCTTGATGATGACCGCAGCGTTTGCCGGACGTTAGCCGCGATGAATCCTGATATTTTTGCCAACGGCGGAGATGTCACCGACAAAAATATTCCGGAAAAGAAAATTTGCAAACAACTGGGAATCAAATTACTTTTTGGCGTCGGCGGAGGGAAAGTACAGAGTTCATCGCAACTAATTGGAAATGCCATAAAATACGATAAAAAGAAAAAATAATCTTATGCCCATTAGGAAAGTGCCAATAGAAAAAATAACTGAAATTTTGCGTCTGCGTTCGGAACAGAAGATGATATACGATGATATTGGCATAAAGTTTGGCATCACTAGGGAACGGGTTAGGCAAATTTGTTGTGAACATGGATTGACTGAAAGATATTATATTCCTTGTGATAAATGCGGCGAAGAAAATTCTCCTACCAGGATGTGCGGCAAGACAAGATTTTGCCGGCAATGCCGGAGAGAAAGACAAAAAAATTATTTTGATTTAAAGGCCGGCAAGAGATGGACGGTAAAATTTAAGCGTTGTTGCGTTTGCGGTCAGACTGAATATAAACATGCCCGTCATGGCATTTGCGTTCGTTGTTCACAAAAATATTATTATAATCTGCCGAATAATGCTGAATATAGAAAAAAACGAGCCACATATTCTAAAAAGCATTATTTATTACACAAAGAAAGATGTTTAGAGACTATGCGGAAATATCGTTTGCGGAAAAAAATAGATTAATTACATTAGATATGTATTTAAAAGCGTTAAAAATAGCCCATCGAGCGCATAAGAGTCAAACCAGAAAAGATAGTTGCGTGCCCTACATTGTCCACCCCATTAGAGTCAGCGGATATTTTAACGATGACCTTCGTAAAACTATCGCCATTCTGCATGATATTATTGAGGATACTGCCGTAACGTTAGGGGATTTGGCCAAAGTATTTCCTGATAATGTTGTGGTGGTAGTTGGCTTGCTGTCAAAGAAAAAAGAAGAAAAGTATTTTGATTATATTAAAAAAATTGCTCTTCACGAAACGGCTACGGAAATAAAAATAGCGGATATTGTTGATAATTTATCAGATACCATTTCCATAATTTCTCCGTCAATGATAGACCGGTACGTAAAAGCGTTAAATATTTTAATTAAATAATATGTTTATTTTCCCCCACAATTTAGTGGCCATTGATTTGGAGACGACTGACATTGACCCAGTGAAAGGTTCAATCGTGCAGATTGGTGCCATTAAATTAAACAAACAATTTGAGATAGAAGACGAGTTTCAAACTTACATCATGCCACTGGACGGTCATTTTTCTCCCGAGGCACAAAAGGTTAATAAAATTACCATTGAGCTGCTGAAAGAAAATAACGCTCCAGATTTGAATAATGCTTTAGGGAAGTTTGAATTATTCTGCCATGACTGCACGCATCTCGGTGCCTGGGCCGCCAATTTTGATATTACTTTTTTAGAGGAACAGTATAAAAAGATAAACCGCAAGTTTATTTTTTCCCACCGGCAGTTTGACATGCGGCCGATAGCCATGTGGGAGATGGCAAAAATCGGTAAGTCGATAGCTTATCGAATTGATATGTTTTTACAATTATTGGGCAAAAAATTTCAGGGCGGAAAGCATGATGCTTTAAATGACGTTCGCAACGCTATTTACATATTACAGAATTTTAGAGATAAATATTATGATACAAATGAATAGATTTGTCAATAATCAGGAATTTAAGATGTGCATGGCTTGCAAAGAATGGAAAGAAATTGATTGTTTTGACAAAGAGATGTATGAGTTTGGCGTCGGAGCCAGGCAATCGGATTTACGGATAAATTTAAGATGCAAGCAATGCAAGAGCGAACTACCCAAAAGAAGACTGCATTTTTGCGGATTCGTTATCACTAAAAAAGACAGGGAAGAAAACAGAAAAAAGCAGACAGAATTTTTAAAATCTAAAATGGTAAAAATATGACGGAAATATTATCCATAATTTTGGCTTTCCTGTTAATCGGCGGCTCGTCTTTATTTAATGGACCGGCGGATATTGGGGGAATGACCAAACCGAAGTCATTGCCTAAGTCTTATGAAGTTAGCAACGCTAAAGATGTTGACGCCAATAAAATAATTGATTTAATAAACGAATACCGGACGGGAAAAGGATTAAATAAATTATCAAAAAACGATACGCTTAAATCCAGCAGTAAATTAAAGGTCGCTGACATGGACGCCAATGATTATTTTGGCCATTACAGCCCGAGCGGAGAAAAATGGTCGGTTAATTTTAAGAAAGCCGGTTATAAATATAAAACTTCGGGCGAAGTCCTGGCGATTGGTTATGCCACGCCGGCGGAGATAGTGATTGGCTGGGAAAATTCTCCATCCCATAACAATATTTTAATTTATGCCAATTATAAAGAAATTAATTGTGCGAGCATTAAAACATTGGTGGCTTGCCATTTCGGCGAACCAACTGATTAAACTTATGCTAAACATATTTTTCAACGTCAAAAAGAAAGAGGTAGAACCGAAGATATATTCCATTTTATATCGGATTGATTTTAACAACCGAAATTTTGTTCAAGCATTATGGACGGGCATCGCTTATTCTTTAGAGGAAGCGGCCGAGTATGCTTTGCAAACTACCAAAAAAGAAAATCCTAATATTCAAGCGATAAACCATACTGTTTTAGCTCATAACATCATTACCTTGAAAGATTTGCACGCCATGTTATCCGCCGCGGGAGCGATGGAAGTTATTATGACCGAGGATAAAATTGAGATTGAACTGGATGATAAACAGAAATTAATGAAAACCATAATCAGTAAAAAAGATTCCGAGATGTTAAAACAAAACCAGACTAAATTCTCTAAAGCGGAAGTGAAATATATTGAGGAAGAAATAAAAAAATAATAAATTATCGTATGATGGAAATGACGGTTGAAGCGCCAATTTGGGGAGCTGGGTGTCCCAAGATGTTTGGCTGGCAACAACACGGTTTCGGCCGGTTGGGCGTGGGCGTGCGAGAAGATATTTTACGCCAGCATAGCCAGGTGAAGATTAATTTTAAACAAGGAAGCATTAAGGGAATATTGGTTGATTGCCAAACGGCTTTGAAATACGCCGAGACGTATAAATCTTTTCAATATCTTCGGGGCGGGATAAAAATAATCATTTTTCCGGTATTGGCGTTTCAAATTATTAAGGAAGAAAAACCAGAGATAGACGAATGGGACTTAAATTCAATTCGTTATCCGGAACTTGATTATAAGGAAGTTTATTCTTTGCGTTTATTTTTTAAAGGAAAAACCAAAGAAGAAATTATTGCCGTTGGAGAAAAAACAAAAGATGAGTGGTGGGATGCCTTTTTAGCTAAAAATTTTGAACGAGCCGATAAAATAGCCAAACGACTTAATTATTGGCGGAAACTTTATGAGGAAACATTTTGTTAATTGACTTTTTTTCGTTTTTATTATAAATTAAATACAAGGAGTATGTTTAAATTTAAAGAACCAGTAAAAATAGAGGTCATGGTAACGCCTCGGCTGGGCAAAGATGCTTTAATTACCACCTCAGTATTTTCTGGAAAAAATGAAGGATTGAATTTAGAAGCAATATTTTTCATTTTTCATTCACTGTACAAATCAATCTTGCACAATACTTTTATGAAGAGCAAGGATATAAATTTACAGCAATTTTGCGAAAAAATAAATGAAAAAATTGTCACGGAAGAAGTTAATGTGGAAACATTCAAAGAATTAAAAAAATTATTTACTACTTAAAAAAAATATGTATTTTCACAAAACAACCAACAATCAATATCCGCAAGGATTTTATTTAAGCGACATTCGCCTGTTCGCCATTGGCATAAAACATTTTGCCGCTGGCGGTGGTCAGATTGACATTCTTTATCGCCAGATAAATTGGAATGTTATTTTTTCCCTTCCATTATCCGCTCCCTCTCGGGAATCAGCGATAACTGTTTTGGCAAAAGTGCAACAGACGTTATTCGGCGTATCGACCAAGAGCAGTGATGCGATGGTTGATATTTTAAAAAGTAAATTTTCCGAATCGGAAAAGAAAAAAATAGAGGAACCAAGAGATGAAGATGAAGTTGAAACTCATGATTACAAGGAAGCAAAAATAAACGAGGAGGTTGAAAAGGAAATTTTAGATGATAACGGGGCATCGTCCGGAGAAGCGACAATAGAGGCGGAAAAGAAAGAAGAAACGGAAGACGTCCAAACAGAAAAAGAATAAAATAAATATGAAATTGCATAAGTTTCTTAAAGAAGAGACATTCTTGAAGTATCTTGATAAAAAATCAATTCATTTTTATCAAATTACTCCAAAACAAAGCAACTTATTAAAAAAGATAAGAAATTTTTTCTTGTCTTTTTTATTTGAAAATCATATTCAACTGCCAATCTTCACCAAAGAAGGCGGAGTTGATAAAAATGTTTTGTTGTATGATTGTTTTTTCAGCAATGTTTTTTTAAATTTAATCGTTGCCAAAAAAGAAACTTGCTGGATTTTACTGGGAATGCCGCAAACGCACAATGAAAAAGTTTTTGCCGTAAAAATGAAAGCGGAAAGGAATGTTCAAAATAATACAGTACATTGGCATTTCATTCAGACGCCGATAATGAACAAAGATGAAGTTAAAATAAACAGCAGATAGAAATTAATCGCTGATATTTTTATGAACTGCCGGACAGTCTGTTGTGGCTGTCTTTTTTTAAAAAAATATGCCACGACCAAGAAAAAACATAAAGCCAAAGTATAAGACGATTGAAAGCCGAGCGGTTATTTATCCGCCTTTCTCTAAAATAAAAGACTTGACCGAGAAGCAAAAAAATCGTTTGAATTTTTTGCGTCAATACGGCCAGTTTTTTGATGAGCCGCCGGTAACGATTGGCGAATTTATCAATTCTCCGGATTATCTTAATTTGGAAGGAGTTTGCCGCCAGCGTATCCGCAGGGAATTAATAAATATCTTCGGTGATGAAGTTGACCCTTACAGTTTATCAAAAAATTTGTATGCTTTAATCACGGGCGGAATCGGGTTGGGAAAATGCCATAAAAAAGGCACGCAAATTTTAATGTATGATGGTTCTCTTAAAAAAGTGGAAGACATTAAAATCGGCGATTTATTAATGGGAGATGATGGCGATTATCGCACTGTTTTAAATTTAAGTAGGGGCAAGGAAATGATGTATTGGGTAAGACAAAAAAAGGGTATGGATTATTGCGTTAATGAATCGCATATTTTAAGTTTAAAAAAACATAATGGAGATATTGTTGATATAGATATAAAAACATACCTGTCTTTGAATAATAGAGAAAAATTACATGGGTGGAAATCAATTTTATCCGATAAAAAAATAATTTTTACTGATATAAAATTAGAAAAAGACTGTGTTGATAAGTATTATGGATTTGAATTAGATAAAAACCATAGATATTTATTAAAAGATTTCACTGTTTGCCATAACAGTTTTGCTGGTGGCATTATATTCTCATATTTGGTTTATCGTTTGCTTTGTATAAAAAATCCTCAAGCATTTTACGGTTTTGCTCCCAATACCCGCCTTTCTTTCATGAATATGTGTCTTGATGGTGACGAAGAAGTTTATTTATCAGACGGTAGTAGGTTGAAAATGAAAGATATTGATTTATTAAAAAATAAAAATGTTTTATCAATATCTAATATTGATAAATACAATAAGAATAATGCCGTTATTGATGTTAAAAAAATAAAAAAATCTGTATATACCGGATATAAAAAGGCATATAAATTATCTCTAAAAAACGGCACTTCTATAATTGCCACAAATAATCATCCCTTTTTTGTAAAAAATAAAGGCTGGACCGCATTAAGCGATTTAATTATTGGCGAAGATGAATTAATGACCGTTAATTTTTTACCAATTAATGGCAAAAAAGAAATACCAGAAAATGAAGTAAAGATATTAGCCTATTTAATTGGCAACGGTTGTACTAAAAATCCATCCGTTTCATTTAGTTCAAGCAATAAAAAAGTGTTGAAGGAGTATGAGGAAGCGTGCTTATTATATCCAGATATAAAACACGTCAGAAAAGTATTAAAAAAGAATAAAAAAACTTTTGAACTTATCACGGCAATAAAAAAGATGGGAAATAGATTTATAAAGAGAGAAAATCCGATAAAAACTCTTTGTATTAAATATGGTTTATATGGCAAAACGGCATTAAAGAAAAGAATACCAGCAAAAATATTTCAATTAAATGACAATTTATTAAAAATATTTATTTCTCGGTTATGGGCTACTGATGGATGTATTTATGCTCGTGATAATGAAAGTTGTTGTTTAGTGTATTCTACATCATCTCCGGAACTGGCATTAGACGTTAAAAATATAATGATGTATTTTAACATACCAATGAGAATATTAGAAAGAAGAACTGATTATGGATTTACTAAAGGAAAAAAAACAAACAAAGGATACCAAGTATATTGCGGGGAACAATGGGCGATAAAAAAATTTATTGAAGAAATAGGAATTTTTGGCAGAGAAGAAAAATGTCAAAAATTTCTTAAAATGATTAAGATTAAAAAAGAATATAAAAATAAAAAAATTACTTATAGCGGAATTAAATCAATAAAATTTATTGGAAAAAGGAAGGTATATGATGTTGAAGTAGAAGATACTCATAATTTTATTGTTAATGGCATTGTTTGCCATAATTCAACTAGCAAGAATAATGCCATGGACGTACTTTTCGGAGAAGTGAAAGCCCGCATTGAAACATCGCCCTGGTTTATGAAAGGCAAATATTTGCCTGACCCAAGATTCACTAACATTTTAAAATTTCCTAAAAATGTTTTCGTTATTCCTGGCGACTCTTCGGAAACTACTTTTGAAGGTTATAATATTATTGGCGGAATCCTCGATGAAGCCGATTCGCATAAAATTACTTCTCGCAAAGATTACGCCGACCAGGGATTTGATACCATTAAAATTCGCGTTACCTCCCGTTCCAATCCTAAATTTGGCCACATTGGTTTTTTATTGGTAATCGGTTCAAAGAAAAAACAAAAAGGATTTATCGCCAGAAAGTACGAGGAGTTTAAAAATATGCCGGATGCTTATGCCGTGCATTTGCCGATTTGGGAAGCCAGGGATAAATCAGATTTTACCAGAAAGAAAAATTTTTATTTTAACGTCTTAACTAAAGAACCATGCGAATTTAGAGATTGGAACAGCGGAAACAATCCGATTGTTTTAAAGATACCGATTGAATACGGCCATGATTTTCTTACCAATCCAGACAAAGCCCTGCGTGACTTGGCCGGTTATCCGCCATATGCCAGACAGCCATTTTTTTCCTTAGTGGAAAAAATACAAACCATTGGTTCTTCCGGCGTAATACAGAATCCGGTCAAACAAGCCGTATCCACGGAAATTGTCTTTCATAACTGGTTTATTGGCGGAAATCATAAATATTATGTTCATTTCGATTTAGGTTTGAATAAAGATGGCGGAGATTTCTGCGGCATGGCAATGGGGCATTTGGCTGATTATCAAAAAGTTGATAATGAAATGAAACCAATCGTGCATATGGATTTGATGTTGCGGATTGAAGCTTCGCCCGCCGGAGAAATAATTATTTCTCAGTTGCGAAGGGTAATTTATGATTTAAAAGACAATCATGGATTCAATATTGTTGCCGTTACTTTTGACGGCTGGGAGTCTTCCGAGAGCATCCAGCAACTTAAAAAGAAAAGAATCAACGCCAAAATAATTTCCATTGACCGGACTAATGAATGTTATGATGATTTGAAAGACGTACTCTATGAAGACCGGTTCGTCAGTTATTATTATCAGCCTTTTATTGACGAATGTTTGGAATTAGAACATACTGATAGTGGGAAGATTGACCATCCAGCATTTGGATGTTTTACTGGAGAAACAAGAGTGGCTTTAGCTGACGGCACTAACCCAACTTTTAAGGAACTTGCGGAAAGAAAAAAAGAATTTTATGTTTATTCTATAAATAAAGAAGGCATTTGCATAACTGAAGCCAGAAATGCCAGAATAACAAAAAAGGCGACTGAACTTGCCGAAATAGTATTAGATAATTTTCAAGTCATAAGATGCACGCCTGAACATTTGTTTATGACTTTAGATGGTGGATGGATACAAGCAAAGAATCTTACTATGGATATTCCAATAATGCCATTATATAGAGCAAGGTGTTATAAAGGCGGTTATGCTGATTATGAACGGGTATGGTGTCCAATAAAAAGAAAAAGAATTTTAACTCATCATTTAGCAGTCGGCGGATGTTCGAAGGGAATGGTTGTTCATCATAAAGATGAAATAAAACACAATAATAACCCTAAAAATTTGCAATTAATGACCATTAGCGAACATTATTATTATCATGGTAATAATAATTGGGATAAAAAAGAAAAAAAGATGCGGAAAGGACACGAGAAATATCGTAATGATAAAAATGCACAATTAAAACACTCGGAAAGAATGAAAAAAAAATGGCAGGAAGGTGTTTATGGAGAAAAGGCAAAAAAATGTGCGATTGAAAATTGTGAAAATATTTCTGAGGCAAGAGGATTATGCGATTTACATTATCAGCGTGCGAAACGGGCAAAAATACTTCCAGAAACAATAGGAAAAACTAAAAAAAATCATCGTATTTTATCTGTAAAAATAGTTAATGTAAATGAGGATGTTTATGATTTAACCGTTCCTAAAACTGAAAATTTTGCTTTAACTTCTGGAGTATTTGTTCATAATTCAAAAGATGTGGCCGATGCCGTGGCATCCGTCACGCACCAGATTGTTTTAAACCGACGCCGAGCGTCAATGGTTATAAATCAGCCGATTATTTTAGGCGATAACCGGATGGTTATGTCTAATAATAAATTTTATGAAAAAATCAATCGTTAAAGTTGAAAAATTTAAAAAAGTTTCAACTAAATCCAGCAAAGAAAAAGCGATAAAAGTCAACGAGGATGTTTCTTTATCGCCTAATGATTCTTTGGAATATTCAGACATCCGCTGGAAGTTGCCGGATGGCAGTCCTTTTATCCCCGACACTTCCGGTCTTTCCTTGGCTGATTATTACAAAATGACGAAAGATTATCAGGTATCGGCCTGCATAAACACGATTGCTTTCACCATTCAACAAATAGACTGGGATATTAAATGCGAAGACCAAAAAGTTAGAGACTTTTTGGTTTTTGCGTTTGGGAAAATTTGGAATCAGTTAATCCGCGGCATTTCCCAGGCATACTGGGCCGGATTTTCGCCAATGGTTAAAGTTTTTACGCAGGTGGAAAATGGACCCTATGCCGGCAAAATAATCATTAAAAAGTTAAAAGATTTGGACCCGACTGAAATTGAAGTGTCTAAAAGCAAAGAAGACGGTTCGTTCGAGGGTATGAAAAAGGGCACTGATTTAATTTCAGCCGAATATTGTTTTTGGTACACTTTTTTAATGAAAAACGGCAATTATTACGGCACCTATCTTTTAGAGGCCGCTTACATGCCCTATTATTATTCGCAGGTAATTCATTTATTCGCTAACCGTTATTATGAAAGATTCGGCGAACCATTAGTGAAGGGAATGTATCCGGAAGACAAAAAAGTCAATTATAATGGGGATGAGGTTGATGCCCATGACTACATGGCGGATATAGTGAAAAAACTCCGCAATCATTCCTCAGTGACGATGCCGTCAACCAGAGACGAAAGCAACAATCCCGACTGGGTATTGGAATATCTGGAATCAAACATGCGAGGCGTTGATTTTGAAACTTATTTAAAACGTCTGGATATTGAAAAAGCCAGGGCTATTTTTGTGCCGGATTTGCTGTTCGGCTCGGGTCGGGTAGGTTCTTATAAATTGGGCGACCGCCATACCAATACTTTTTTAACTTTATTAAATTCTTTGATTGGCGACATTAAAGACCATATTGATAAATATATTTTGCCGCAATTGGTTGATTATAATTTTTCTAAAAAAGTTGATGCGTTCTGGTCGCCGGAACAACTTGGTCGTTCTAATGCGGAAATGCTGGAAACGATTGTTCGGGAAATGATACGCCAGGGAATGGCCACCGTCAATGTGGTGGAACTTGGCCGCCGCATCGGACTTGATTTGAAAGTGGTGGAAAAAATTGTCAATGAAGAAACAATTAAAAATGAAACCATTAAAAAAGAAAAAGTAAAAGGCGGAATCAAGCAGACGGCGGTGCCGGATAAAAAAACAAAAGAAAAACAACCGGTTCCCAAAGAGAAACAGCAAAAAAAAAACTATTTTTTTCGCCAATTCGCTGGCAAGAATCTGACCGAGCGGGAAGCGTCCGTTAATTTTTCATTGTTGCAGAAAACTTACGATGAAAATGAAAAAGAAATGCGGTCCGCTTTAATAGAAGTCGTTTCTAAACAGCAAGAACGGGTAGAGGAGACGGTTAAAAAAGCCTATAACGAAGGCAACGGAAAGATAAAACAGATTAAATTGGGTTATCGGGGGGCTTACGAAAAGATTTGGCAATCAATGGTTTTGGCTCTTTACTTGGTGGGAGCGGAAGAAGAGATAAAACGGTCTGACTTGAAAGTTAAAGACATAATCACTAAAGAGGAGCGAAATTTTTTAGAAGACAATGCGGCTTTAATCGCTAAAACCCAACTGGATGATTTGGAAAATAAAATCAATGAAAAAATATTGCAGATAAATGACTTAAAGGTGGCAAAAACGGCCGCTCTGGCGATAATCGCTTCCGTCTTCAATGAATTTTCGGCTGATAACAGTTCGCTGGACAAGTCATTACGCCGGTCAGTCGTCTGGGGAGTGCGTCAGGGCAAGGTGGCCGTGGCGGAACGTTCCGGCAAAGAAATAATGGCTAAAGTTTGGTCGGCGATATTAGACGACCATGTTTGCCCGTTATGCGAGAAATTGCACGGTTCATACATTAAAACTGATTCGGAATATTTTTCCGCTCTAGTGCCGCCGGCTCACTACTTTTGCCGATGCGAGGAAATAATAGTTTACGAAGGACAGGAAAAAAACAGCGATGAAAAAAAGTTCGTCAAGCCGTCAAAAGAATTAATTAATAAATATGGAGGATTATTGCCTTCAATATAGGATGCTCATATGATTGAAGTTCCAAACAAGGAAAAGGTATATGAACATCGCTGTTTTTGCCGACCGCAAGTGTTGCTAGGCATAGTAGGATTAGATTATTACGAATTTAAGGCTAATAAACCGAAACATTATTTAAAATTTATCGGCGATGGAGTGGTTGAAGTGATGTGCAATAATTGTTTTCGCCTGCATCGTTTTCATTTATCCGACCTGAGAAAAAAATTGTCAGAGCCGAAAATTGACACAAAAGAATAAAACGTTATATAATATATTCATAAGCCCTCGAACTGCATGACAGTCAAAAAGGCTATATTCCTATTTTTGATTTATTTATGCAGTTTTTTTATATGGAAGAATTTTTAAAAGCAGTAGCCAATTTCGGTTTTCCGATTGTGGTAGCCGTCTATTTGCTTTTCCGAATGGAAAAAAAAATGGAACAATTGAGCGGCGAAATAGGAAATTTAAGTAAAACTATTATTTCTTTATGCGAAAAGATAGATAGTTTGCGGAGATAACCATATGTTTGATGCTTTATTTTCGGTCATGCAAACTCCATATTTCTGGCAATCGCTGGGAATGGTGAGTGCCACTTCTTTGTTCATTTCTCCGATTTTGTACAATGGCGACTATAAAGCTGCCACCAAGACGGTAATTTGCATAGGTTTATACGGATTTTACATAGCTTTGCTTAGTTTCTTCCATTTATTGGAGGAAGGGAAAAATATGACTTCATGGATGCAACCGATTGACATTGTTGTCTTTGTGACAGTCGCTTACGTATTTGGATTGTATTTAGGAATTTTTTTACAAAGAAAAATACTTAGAAAATAACCAATAATTTTATGCCATACCCAGGCGTATCTCCATCTCAAACAGCTAAAGTAGAAAGTTGCGTCAGTGATTTGATGGCTGACCCAAAGTTCAAACCACGCAAAAAAGGTCAAACTAAAAAGAGTGCCGCCGTGGCAGTCTGCGTTTCTTCCGTTAAGGGCGATAAAAAGTCCAAGGATTATCAAGAAGAAATTTTTGATAAATACGTGGCCACGCCCGAAGCGGAAGATTTTGTTAAACGAACGGAAACATATGAATAAAGAAAAAATAATTTATCGCTACTTCATGACTGCCGAGGGATTTTCCGCCGGTAAATCATTGAAAAACGTGGAAATTTTTAAAGCCGGAACCTATCGTGGCCGGACGTATGTTGTCAATGATTTAAAAAAGATGGTCCGAAATTTCAATTTTTTGAAAAAGAACAATATTTTTCCCAATGTTCCGGTAAGAGTTGACCATTCGGCCTCCGCTTACGATGTGGCCGGTTATATTGAGGCAGTCAGGGTGAAAGGAGACAAGTTATTGGCGGACATGGCGATTACGGAAGAAGGCGTCTATAAAAAAATCAAACGGACGACTTTACGCAGTCGTTCGATTGAAATAGGAGAATACGAAGATAATAAAGGAAACGTGTATTCTCCGGTTATCTATGGAGTCGCCTGGGTGGACATCCCACAGGTCGAAGGATTGGCTCCGGTTCTTGCCGCCGCATACGGCAAGGACACTAAAATAATTAATTTAAACGAACTAACCGATATGTCTAAACTAAATAAAGAAAAATTTGATAAAAAAGAAGAAATTGAAGAGGATGAAGAAGACGAAGAGGAAGACGACGATAGTAAAGAGGACGCAACCGAAGATGAGGACGAAGAGGATGATAAAAAGGAGGATGAGGAGGATAAAGAGGAAGATGAAGAAGAGGATAAGGAAGGCGACGAAAATAAAGACGGCGAAGATGAGGAAGAAAAAGAGGAGGAGGACGATGACTCTAAAGGAGGAGACGAGGAAGAAGATGACGAAGATGAAGAAGAAGAAAATGAAGATGATAAAAAAGAAGAAGAAGAGGATGACGATACTGAATCTTTGGTAAAAGAATTAGATACCAGAATCGCCGGTGGCGAAAAAGGGGATTTTGTCGATGATTCCGATTTTAAGAAAAAATTTCAAAAAGTCATTAAAATGGCTAACAGCATCAAAGTCGGAGACATTAAAAAATTATTAACCTCTTTAAAGTCAGTGGCAAAAGGATTGATTGATAATGGGAAATATTACTCAGCGGGAAGAGTGGGTGAATTACTTGCTTCTTTAGAGAGTATTGTTTCCAGTGATAGTCCGACTTTTTCCCAAGAAGAATTGAAAAAGAAAGAAGACTCTGAAAAATGGACTAAAGATTACGTCAACGACCTTCCCGATTCTTCCTTTGCCGTCATCGAACCTGATTTTACCGCCGGTAAAACTAAAGATAAAAATTGCCGGCACCTTCCTTATAAAGACAAAGATGGCAAAGTTGATTTGGTCCATCTGCGAAATGCTTTAACCGAATTGGACCAATCAGAACCAGTCACCGATTCAATTTCCCTTCAAGAATTAAAATTAAAAGCGAAGACTGTATTGACTAAAATGGCAAAACGCTATTTAAAATCAACTCAGTTTGCCAAGACGGTTTCCAACGAGAAATCAGGCAAATTTGTGCAGCTTCGCCGTGAAGATTTCGATTCCCTGATAAGGGATTCGGAACTCGCCGACGAATTCCGTCACAAGACGGACGAAGTGAAGCGTGAAAATAAACGCCTCACTATCCAGCAATTTGCTAAGGATGGCAAAACCACCCCAGCGATGCTGGAGATAGAACAGGAACTTGTTTCTGCTCTTTCCGATGAGCAGATGGCTCTTTACCAAAAGGTAAAAGAGGCAACGCCGACAATCGTTCAGCTCAATAAAGAGCACGTTGCCAACCATGATAAAAAGCCGTCAACTGAAAAGTCGAACTCAAAAGAAGAAACAGAAAAAGTTGCCGATGATTTTGTAAAACGAACTGACCCAATATCTGCTCCAAGCGAAGAATAAATCGTTTGAGGCAGTAAAAGTATTTTTATGCCTATTTACGAAAAAACAACGGGCACAAAAAAATACGAATACCTTAAATCTCAAGAAGGCATCTTTCTGCCAATCACTTTGGCAGAAGGAGCTGTTTCCGCTGATGCCGATGGCAATAAAATTGTCATCCCTGGAACCGTCTTAGCCATCATTACTTCCGGTACTGATGCCGATAAGTACGGGCCTTACAGCACGACAGCGGCCGACGGACGCCAGACAACTAGCAATATCAAGTGTTTGCTTGATACCTATGCTAATTTGAAAGACGGCGACCTTGAGGTTGGAGGATTGTTTGAGGGCCATGTTGAGACAGCGAAGGTCACTTCTGATGGCGTTAAGGGCACGGTATCTGATGCCGTGAAAAATGCCTTGCGTTCTCAGACTTCCGACGTTCACTTCCATTAATCCTTATGTTTAACAGACAACCGCCTTTATTGCAAAAAGCTACTTTGACCAGAGTGGTGAATAAGATAAAAATCTCATCTCACCTGGGCGAAGAGTTTTTGCCGTTTAAACCGGTGCCAACTGAGAAAACAATTTGGGATGTCGTGGAAGCGGACATGGGAATGGCGAAATTTGTGGCTCCTGACGCTGAATCGCCTTTGGTTGATAAACGAAAAATCGACCAGGTGATTGCGACTATCGCTTCCATTCGTGAAAAGGAAAGATTCATCGAATCCGACCTTCGAGCGATTAGAGAAGCGGGTGAGCTTCCGATAGTGGAGGATTCTCCGACACTAATGAACGCTCTCAAGACCCAAGCCGAACAGCGGCTTCGTGATTCTCTCACACGGCTTAAAAACAGGGTAGCGAACAGACTAGAGTGGATGCGATGGCAAGCGATGTTAGGTACCGTCAGCTATGACGATGGCGATGTAATATTCTCCGTCGATTATGGCATCCCAGCGGCTAATAAAGTTACCTTATCAGGTACGGCCGTCTGGAGCGATACTACCAACGCCGACCCGCTAAAGAATATCAATGACTGGATTGATACCTACATTGATAATCAAAGCGGTCTTGCTCCGACCCGCATGGTCATGTCCCGCAAATCATTAGGTTACATTGCTCAAAACGCCAAAATTCGGGATTTATTGAAGTATAACAACAACATTAATCCGGAAGTTTTTGGTTCGCCGAAGATGGCCCAACAGTTGATTCTCAACTTGACGGACATCGTTAAAATTCACGTATATGATTCTTTTTATGAAGATGCCTCAGGGACCTCTTTGAGATACCTGGCTCAAAATAAAATTATCATGCTGCCTGAACCAGTAACGAACGGCGAAACTTTGGGCGACGTTGCCGATGGTCCTCATCCGCACAACAACTACAAACCAGGTCTTTATACTTGGACTGAAACCAAGAAAGACCCCTATACAACGTTTGTGGGAGTTGGCCGTGAGTGCTTCCCTCGTATTTTCCATCCAGATTGGATTTTTGTGGCAACCGTATATTAAGGAGTGGCGGGACCGGCTCTTTTACTCAGCGGTCCCAAATGGTTGTTGGATATACTACCCTAAGTGGCATATCCAACACACTTAGGGAATCATTAATTAATAAATTTATGTCTATTAAAATTGACATTCATCGCAATTCAAGAATTTGGAAAATAGGAGATAATAAGGGATTATTTTTCGGACAATTTAAAGAAGAGGCTATCGCTGGCTTGTTCGGCAAAGGAATTATATCGGAAAATCCGGAAAATGATTCCAAAACAACCGCCTCTTTGGGAAAGATTATTGATGCCAGATTTTTCAGCCAGATTCCGGAAATTGCGAAGGAAATCAGCCGACGGGTTTTAACTTATCCGATTATCGTTGAGACTTTGAATGAGTTATAAATTAATAGGCATAGTTAAAGTCAAAGATATGCAACCAAAAACCGTTCCCGAGGGAACTAAAATTGATTACGATAAAGATAAATTTTCAGAATTTATTTGCGTTAATTGCAACCGAACTTTTATCGCTGATAAAGATTCCGGCCGGATATTATGTGGCGAACATGAGTGTATTAAAGAACATGGAAAAATTGTTTTTGCACAGACGATAATGCAAAGAAAAAAAATAAAAGAAATGAAAAGGCCGCAAACTATAATTTTGGACAAGAAACCTGATAAAAGGTCAGTTAAGGAAAGAAAACGCGAAGTGTTGCTTGCCATTAGAAATTATACGATTAAAAACAGAAAAGAATTGAAAGGTTCTTATCCAACGATGGCACAATGGATGGCAGACAGGATGACACCGACTCCCAGGGTTATATTGAGAATATTCAGTTCCTGGGTTGAAGTGATTAAAGAAGTAAAAAAAATGCCCCGACCGTTCGTTTATACGCTGGAAAGAAATAAAGAAATAAAGTTAAGCAATAAATAATTAAGCCAAAGTTAAAGATATGAACATTTTATTTATAGCGGATGACAAAAAAGGCACCGGCTTCTATCGCATGATGATGCCGGCCAATGAAATCCGCAAAGCCAACATGGCCAACGTGAGACTTTGTTTCGCCGTTGACCAAAATGACATTCAATGGGCAGACATCGTGGTAGTCCAGCGGGCACACCATCCGTCAATGTTTGAAATGTTTGACTGGGCGAAATCAATCGGCAAAGTAATGGTGTACGAAATTGATGATTACTTGCAGGGAGTTGACCCGACCAATCCGGCCTATCGCAGTTGGACGCCGGCCGGACCGCACTTACAGCGGGCACTGGCTTTGATGGAAAAAGCGGATGCGATGACGGTGACTACCGACCGGTTGCAGAGAGAATATGCTCCTTGGAATAAAAACATTTTCGTCATCCCGAATTTTCTGGATAAAACCTTGTTTCCGCCGGCGAAAAAAGTTTATAAAGATAAATTAATTAGAATTGGTTATACCGGATTTTCTTCCCACCAGAAAGACTTGGAATTGATTGATGATATAATGACGAAGATATGCGAGAAGTATCCGGAAGTGAGATTTAAGGTAATGGGAATAATTCCCGAGCATGCGTTCAAAAGAATACCGCAATATAATTATAAATATCGGGGAGTAAAGATAAAATCGCAGTTGGAATATATTAGCGGAACGGACATTACGGCTTACTTTTATAAGTTGGCCGACCAAGGATGGGATATTGGATTGGCACCATTGATTGATAATTCATTCAATGCCTGCAAATCAGACCTGAAAATAAAGGAATATGGCGCATTGAGCATACCGGTCGTGGCTTCCAACGTCTATCCATACCAGAAAGCGATAAAACAGGGATACAACGGCTTTTTAGCCTCCACGGGCAAGGAATGGTACGAAGCGATAGAAAAATTGATTCTGGACAAAAAATTGAGACAGGAAATAGGCAATAACAACCTGGTATGGGTGAATGAAAACGGTTGGATTCAGGATAATGTCGCTGTCTGGATTAATACTTATCAACATATTTATGATAATATGTTAAAAGCGACGGGAATAACGCCGCAATAAAGGTCGAAAGAATTAATAAATAGAAAGGAAATAAATTTTATGGCTGCAACATTTAGTGATTAAGTTTATGAAAAATATAAAACATCATGATGTAGTTGATATAAAAATGGAAAAAATATATCAAGAAATAAAAAAACTTAATCATTAACTAAGTGTTGAATATTTGGCAACAAATATTAAGAAACTCCGTAAATTCAGGGAAAGTCCTCAATAAATTTAGCCAGAGGATAACCCTGAGCCAAACCCTATTAGGGGAGGTGCAGAGACTATAATCGGAGAATCCTATATTTAGGATTAAGGGATAGTCCGAACTGTATAGTAATATACAGAGCTAAACAGAAATGTTTTAGCCCTCTATTAAAGAGAGTAACAAAATGTTAAATGGGCACAAACCAATGGTGCTGGTGTGGTAGTCACGGAACTTGGTCCGTCGGGCAATCTTTTCAATTTTAAAAATGCCGACAATGCTGTTCCGTCTGATTACACCAGTTATCCGGTTACTGCCGGTAGAAACTCTTATCGAGTTTATTTAAGACCAAAGTTTAAAGGTGTAGGTTCATTCAACAAGATAAATTTTTGTGTCTTGTATAAATCTCTTCTGATTAATGGGGAAACTCTTATCGCTAAGACGAAGACAACCCTCAACAAGCAGATTATGAAAATAATCGTGCAGTTGCAACGACTGAGTGAAGAGACTCTTGTTAAATTAACAAGGGAAGCGACAGTCTGAACTTTATGGAAACATAGAGAGGCAAGCAGAAATGACTTGTCCATAATTGCATATAGAGTGCAATTATAGTAACAATGTTGTCAAAATATTCAATTTTGGAAATCAGCCGGTGCCTATGGCACGGGTGAAGTAATTAAGTGGGACCCAACTACCCCGACCGCATTTGCGACGCCAATTACTGGTGCGATTGCCGGCGGAGCGAATATCCCCACTGCCGACCCTGGTGCGGCCAACGTCTCAATCGGCGGTGCGGCACCTTCGGCGTCAGAATTAACCACGACTGGTTATTCCGACTATCTCGTATTGCAATTCCAAACCACGACGGGTGCGGAGGCAGGTGACACTAATACATTCACGTACAGCCTCCAGTATGATGAAAATTAGAAAACAATTTGACTAATTAGTCAAGTAATTACTCTTATGCGTAAGCCCAAATACAATTGGCGGTTAAACTGGGAAACGAATACTAAAAATTCGCCCCAGTTTTTATTTATTTAAGTTAAAGTTAAAGATATGCAAAATAAATATCATTTCGTTTGGCGGGCACATTTTAAAGATGGTTCCATTCTTAATCAAATTGAGGGCGAACAGGAAAAAACTTACAGGGACATAGACCAGCATCCGGAAAAAGTAAAAAAGTTTGAATTAATAAACGTGCAGAATCCGGAAAAAATTTATAGCGTTGATTTGGAGACGGGAGACTTTAATTTCAATGGCGTAATTTTTAAAAACAACATTGACGTTTCCGACTGCCAGTTGCGGTGCATCTATTTTCGTCGCCGGCAAAAAATAATGTTTTCCGCCATTCCCGATATTATTTCCGCTTATCTTCTGGGTTGGCAGACGACTAAAAATAACATTAATATTAAGAAAGAATATATTATTTCTCCTGATTGCAGTATTAAAGAAATAATACAAAAAGGAAAAAGATTAATCAGTTCTAATATAAAAATAATAAAATAAAAGTTTTTATATAATTTGTTAAATTTATGGCAAATCCTGGTACAACAGGCGTTAATACGATAGTAGGCACAAAAACTTGGGTTAATACTAACAATGTTAAAGTAAGCGATAATGTTTATGCAAATGCTTATACTGGCGCGAATTGGAGTAATATTTTTACCTACACGACTAATGCGACTGCTACTTTAGTAACTGCTTGGATAGGAGCGGCAATTAATACCTCACCAACCATTCCAGCTGTGATAAATGGACAAGCAACTATAGTCAATGCCAATTCCACTTTTAGGGCAAATACTGCTTTAACTAATTGTTTTATAAACGCTAATGTAGCATTTGTGTCTAATATTATGACAGATGCTTTTAATGCGTGCAGTAATTTAGTAGGCGTAGATGCTATCCCAAACAGTGTGACGAGTATGGATTCTACTTTCTATTCCTGCACCAATCTTGTCAACGCTCCGACTATCGGTGTGAATGTGACGAGTATGTATTTTACTTTCTATTCCTGCACCAATCTTGTCAACGCTCCGACTATTCCTAACAGTGTGACGAATATGGATTTTACTTTCCGGTCCTGCACCAATCTTGTCAACGCTCCGACTATTCCTAACAGTGTGACGAATATGGATTCTACTTTCCGGTCCTGCACCAATCTTGTCAACGCTCCGACTATTCCTAACAGTGTGACGAATATGGATTCTACTTTCGCTTCCTGCTCCGGCATTGTCAACGCTCCGACTATCGGTGTGAATGTGACGAGTATGACTTATACTTTCTATTCCTGCACCAATCTTGTCAACGCTCCGACTATTCCTAACAGTGTGACGAGTATGGATTCTACTTTCTATTCCTGCACCAATCTTGTCAACGCTCCGACTATCGGTGTGAATGTGACGAGTATGACTTATACTTTCTATTCCTGCACCAATCTTGTCAACGCTCCGACTATTCCTAACAGTGTGACGAGTATGGATTCTACTTTCTATTCCTGCACCAATCTTGTCAACGCTCCGACTATCGGTGTGAATGTGACGAGTATGTATTTTACTTTCTATTCCTGCACCAATCTTGTCAACGCTCCGACTATTCCTAACAGTGTGACGAATATGGATTTTACTTTCCGGTCCTGCACCAATCTTGTCAACGCTCCGACTATTCCTAACAGTGTGACGAATATGGATTCTACTTTCCGGTCCTGCACCAATCTTGTCAACGCTCCGACTATTCCTAACAGTGTGACGAATATGGATTCTACTTTCGCTTCCTGCTCCGGCATTGTCAACGCTCCGACTATCGGTGTGAATGTGACGAGTATGACTTATACTTTCTATTCCTGCACCAATCTTGTCAACGCTCCGACTATTCCTAACAGTGTGACGAGTATGGATTCTACTTTCTATTCCTGCACCAATCTTGTCAACGCTCCGACTATCGGTGTGAATGTGACGAGTATGACTTATACTTTCTATTCCTGCACCAATCTTGTCAACGCTCCGACTATTCCTAACAGTGTGACGAGTATGGCTTATACTTTTAATTCCTGCACCAATCTTGTCAACGCTCCGACTATTCCTAACAGTGTGACGAATATGGCTTATACTTTCGCTTCCTGCTCCGGCATTGTCAATGCTCCGACTATCGGTGTGAATGTGACGAGTATGGGTTATACTTTCTATTTCTGCACCAACCTCGCTGGTAATATAACCATAGTAAATGCCAATGTAACCAATTTTACTGCGTGTTTTACTGGATGTAATGCTTCTATTGCTAAAACATTAAGATGTCCTACTGGTTCAGCAAGTTATAATTTAGCGATAAATGTTTGCAATGGAATAAACGGCGTTACTGTCGTAGCTTATTAAATTTAATAATTAACATAAAATTTATGGAATTTAGAATTTTGAATAATGATTTGTGGATTAACAAAGAAGGCAACCACGAATTATTCTTACAGATAGAGATAAATGACGGTAAAGAAATCTGGAGAAAAGCCGCCAGACTTCCTGCGGAAGAAGTAGCTTTAGTCGTGGCTGATGCAAAAGCTATCAACGATATAGCTTTACGAATGGCGAACAGGGCGGTAATAACCAGACCGCAAGAAAAAATAGACGAAGAAAACGAACGAATTTATAGATTAGAACAAATCAGATTAGAAGCGGCGCAAGAAGAATCTAAAGTGGAACAGATTAAACTTGATACTGCCAAAGAATTGGTTAGATTAGAAAACTTAAAAGCAACGAAATAATATGAATGAAGACAAAAAAGAATTGCCCGATGGTTGGTTTCACGACGGCGATATAAAACAATATCGTTCTTTAGCAGAGCAAGTGCCTAATAACGGGTCAATTATTGAATTAGGCGTATGGAAAGGCAGAAGTTTATGCTCTATTGCCGACATAATAAATAGAAAAAATTTAAAAGTATTCGCGGTAGATACTTTTAAAGGTACGCCGGGCGAAGATAAAGAACATAAAGAAGCCAAAAAAATAGATTTGCGGAAAGTTTTTGAAGAGAATATGAGAAAATTTGGCATTGCCGTTCAGATTTACGCAATGACTACGGATGAAGCGGCGGAAAAGATAACAGATAAGTTTGATTTAATTTTTATAGATGCCGACCATTCTTTTGAAGCTATCACTAAAGATTTAGCTAACTGGGTTCCTAAATGCAAAGGCATTATAGCGGGGCACGATTATGAAAAAGACAGCATTAAAAAAGCAGTTGATAAAATATTTCCTAATGTTAATTATTTGCATTGTTTCACCGACCCCGGACGAGGGACAATGTGGTGGAATGATTGTAGAAAAATAACTATGAGCACAAAAAAGTTAGATGTGATTATTCCCGCGTATAAAGCGCAAAATACCATAGAACGAACTTTGGCTTCTATTGTGATGCAATCCGTGGTGGATAAGATAACTGTTACTATCGTGAATGACGCTGACGGGATTGGCTATGACAAGTTTGTCAAGCAGTTTGCCGACTATATGGATATTAAAGAAATAACAATGAAAGTTAATGGCGGTCCTGGTGTAGCTCGGCAATACGGGATAGACAATACTATCTCGCCATATTTTACCTGCATAGACGCTGACGATACTTTCGCTGGAGCATTTGCTTTAGAAATACTATTAAGGGGCATAGAAGCTAATCCTGGGTATCATACGGTAGTTGGCAGTTTTGCCGAACAACATAATTTTTTGACTTTTATCAATCATCAGAATGATATGGTTTGGATGTTTGGCAAGTTATACACTAGAACTTTTTGCGAGAAATATAAAATTAGATTTAACGACACCAGAGCCAATGAAGATAACGGTTTTAACACTATTATCAGATTAGTAAGTTCGCCCGAAGAAAAAGTTATGTTTTTGCCTGACATAGTTTATTTTTGGCATCATAAAGAAGATTCAATTACCAGAATAAATAACGCCCAGTATTCATACGACCAAAGTTTTTGCGGATATACCGACAACATGATTTACGCCATTAAGCACGCCAAGAGAATAAAACCGTTTAATAATTACATCGATATGTGGGCAATTCAGACTATGGCGCAATTATATAATTATTATTATCAGACTGTTAAAAGAGATCCCAGGTTCACGGAACAAAACTATTCTTATTGCGTTAAATATTATCAGGAAGTTTTTAAGGATATGTATGAAAGAATGGACAAGTCAAATTTTGATGACATATTCGCTCAGACTTTATCGGAACAAGCCATTAACATGAAGGACAATGTGCCTGATAAAACTATTTATCAGTTTATTGAAGAATTAAAAAATTATGGCGGCAGTAACATCATTTAGTTCAGTAAAACTAATAAAAGGCGGGGTAATAAGTGGAGATGAAAAAGCCACGGGAGCGATAACTACTTCCGATGCTTATTATTCGTTTGGTGGTTCTGTAGATTTGTGGAGATTAAGTTTGTCTCCCGCGGATATAAATGCTTCTACTTTTGGAGTAGCGGTGTCATTAGTTGGAAGTGATTATGAAGCGGAAAATCTTACGACAAATTATGTTACGGCCACTAATTTTGGATTCACGATTCCTGTTGGGAGTACGGTAAATGGCGTTCTAGCGGAAGTTGAAGTAAAAGAAACTGCTGGCGTTACCAGTATAGACCACATCCGTATTACGGTTTATTATATTACAACTACTTTGAAAACAATTCAGTCAAATATTAATATAAAATCTAAATTAACTAAGTCAATCCAATCAAAAACCAGCATTTCAATTATCGGAATAACAAAAAGTGTCCAGTCTAAAACAAGGATTGAAAAAATAAATCAAGCGACGGTTTCTAGTAAGACTCGAATAGAGCAAAATTTACAAAAAAGCATTTCTTCACTCGCTAATGTAAAAAATACTTTTACCAAAACAACATTTTCGTTAGTGAGAATAGAACAAAGTCGAGAGAAAACAGCATCTTCTAAATTAAATATTAAACAAACTAAAACCAAATCAGTAAATTCCAATGCTGATGTGGTTATTTTAGGTACGCATAAAACGATACAAAGCATTGTTAGAATCCAAAAAAATAATGTTTCAAAAAACATTTCTTCATTGGCAAGGATAGAAAAGACATTTTTAAAAATTATCCAGTCGAAAGCAAATTTAATTACTTTCATTACCAGAGATAAAACAATATCCTCATTAGTTCGGATTCAAAAAATATTTTTAACTTCATTACAATCTAAAGTTAATATTTTAGCGGCAAAAGAAAAGCAAATTTCCAGCAAGACCAGAATAAAGATACTTTCAATTACCAAATCAATTTCTTCATTAACTGATATTAAAAACCTGGCAATAACCAAAACTCTGTCATCGTTAGGTCGTGTTCAGGTTACAACCAACCAATCAATAGAATCTGTTTGCCGTGTTGAAAAAATTGGCATAAATAAATATATCTCAAGCAAGGCGGATATATTTAAAACTCAACAACGGCAAATAAACAGTTTAGCGAGAATAGAAAATACAAAAAATAAGCAAATTCAAAGCATTATTGACATTGCTAAAATCGGCAATAAAACTATTTTATCAAAATTGGATATTGCCAAAACTTCATTAAAACAAATATCTTCAAAGGCAAGGTTGCAGATGCCGGCGGTGAACCAGTCAATCAGTTCCAAAGTTGATATTGCCAAACTGCAAACCAAGACTGTTTCTTCTCTTTCTTCAATATTTAAGACTGGAAATAAATTATTGTCTTCTAAGACTAATATTTTATTGCATCGGTTAAAAACGGTTTATTCGTTGATTGATATTTTTAAGACTTCAATTAAGAATATCAATGGCATCGCACGGATTCAAACCACGGAATTAAAAGAAATAAATTCCAAAGCAAGAATTAATCGCATTGAATCAAGACAAATATTTTCTTTGGCGAATATCAAGGCGACGATAGAAAAAAATATCACTTCTAAGGCCAGAATAAAAATAATTTCAATCACTAAAATAATTTCTTCCCTGGTTAGAATAGAAAACACGAAGATAAAAAATTTGTCTTCATTATCCAGAATACAGACAAATGAAATTAAAAATGTAAGTTCGCTGGCAAGAATGCAAAGAATTGAAAGCGAGACAATTCAATCAAAAGGACGGATAAAAATTGCCGGCGTGGTTAAAAGCGTCCAATCAAAAACAAACATTAAAGCGATTTTAGATAAAAATATTCAAAGTTTAGCCAGAATAGAAAAAACTGAAAATGTATATATTTCCTCTTTAGCGAGAATACAACAGGCAAGATTAAAAATTATTGAAAGTTTGGCTAATATTAAGAGTATAATTAGTAAATATATTCAGTCAAAGTTGAATATTTTAGCAATCAATAATGTACAGATTCAATCTAAGGTTAATATCAGAGCCATTCAAATAAAATCGCTCGATTCAAAAACGATGGTTAAGGTAAGTAAAGAGAAAAACGTCCAATCAGTGACAAACATTAAGGCGACTGTCAGTCGGCAAATAAACAGTTTAGTTAGAATATTAACGACCGAAAATAAACAGATTGAAAGCAAATCCAGAATTAAGATACTCTCCATAACCAAATCAATCGAATCTAAAACGGCAATAAATTTATTACGCACAAAGGCAATTTCATCTCGGGCAAACATTAAAGAAACTTTTAAAAAGAACATATCTTCTCGGACTTCAATCAGATTAGTTTTCTCTAAATTTATTTCCTCAGTCATTGATATATTTAGAGTGCAGACTAAGCAAATTACTTCCCAAGGATGCGTAACCAGAGGCAGAACAAAAAATATATCGTCAAAAGCGAGAATAATGTCCATTGGCGTCACCGCCATCATTTCCAGCAAGGTCAGAATAAATGTCATTAACACCACAACCATCCAGTCCATCTGCAAGATAAAACCTTATTATCGCCGGTTGGTGCCGGATGACATTTTAGCCGAGGACAGTTATATCTCTAATGACATTTTAGCCGAGGACAGTTATAAACCGGATGAAATATTCGTAGATTGACATTAGCCGTTTAAATATCTATAATATAATCAGAACTGCTTGACAGTCAAAGATTATATTTAACTGTCAAATTTTTTATGACAGAGGAAAAGAAAAAAGAAAAAGAGGCATTTTCCTTAATTCTAATGAAAGACTGGGAAAAATGGCTTAATATTAAAGACCCAGACTTAGCGGAAGCATTAGACGATTTCTCCGGCAGTTTGAATATGGAGATGCGGAAGATGACGGCGATAATTTGCAAAACATTGGAAGACGCCAGCATTAAAGATTCGCCGAAACAAGAGGTAAAAGATGCCATCAATAAATGCTGGTATGACATTAATTCGCATCAAAAAGTTGGTAATAGCAAATTATGCTTTATCATAAAAAAATATTTAAAAAATGATATATGATAGACCAAGCACGACAAAATAGTAATGAACGCCTTGAGGTAATGTTTAAAGCATTATCCGGCGGCGTTTATACCAACATCACTCCCGACATCTGCACTCTTTTATTAAGAAATTTAGACACTAATTTAATTATTGCTTCCGGCTTGGCGGTTAATTTAGGCCAGCCTTGCTATTATGACCTAACTCCACTCTTAACTGACGTTTTAGGTCAATACGAGGCTGTCTGGACGGCGGAGATAGGCACGCAGGAAATAGAACATGTCCAGTATTATGAAGTGATAAAACGTAAAACCAGATACGCCAACGTGAAAGATGTCATCGAGAGAACGAAAGAAATAGAATTTCCCTCGGGATTGGACATCACTAGATATATCATCGGAGCCGAAGATGACATTGATTTATATTTAGGCGAAGTTTATTCCGTGCCGATAGATTTAAAAAGCACTTCACTCACTAAAAAGGATATTCAAACGATTGAGGATTTGGCGGCGGATTTGTCCACCGGTCGGCTGATAAACGGCTTATCGATGGCGAGCGGTTCCCGCAACGAAGTAGCGAGTGATATTGAAAAAACCGCTTGGAAAAAATTAATGGACATCAAAGATGGAAAATTGGAATTAGAAAGCGTTACTAAACGTTCAACCGCCACCCGTAAAGATTTGCCGAAAGTCAGCGAGGACCATCCTGATTATATTGATAATGAAATTGATGATAATAGTTTTTTCGGTAATACTGATAAAATCGGGTCGCAGAATATTTGGCGGACGCCATACTAATTATGCCCATCCAAATTGACATAAAAGTTGATGATAGTCAGGTGAGAGGATTGCTGGAGAGAATGGAAAGCATCACCAGCAAAACGGCAAAGTTTTTATCATCTTCGGCCGCGCCTTACATGCGAGAGAGTTTTCAGAAAAATTTTGAAGCCGAAGGACGACCAAAGTGGCCGGCATTGGCTCCGGCAACGGCGGAATTTAGGCGTAAGGGCAGAGAACAGGGCTGGTGGGACGCCGGTGATACTTCTCCCATTCTCCACCGCACCGGAGATTTAATGAAAATGGTTGTTTCCACCGAAGAAAAAATAGAGGAAAATACCGGAGAAATAGTAATGGAAATGAATCCGGAAGATATGCTGGGAAAATTTATCGGTTCGCCACATGGCGGAGCAACATCATATTTAAAACATCAGTTGGGCGAAGGAAAATTAAAACAGAGACAGATGGTGCTTTTCCAAAACGAAGACATTGAATGGCTAAGCAAACGCTATCAAGATTTTATAACTGAAACAATTCAAAATGATTGATAAAATTGTTGACAAATTAATAGAAGTTTTAAATACGGAATTGGGTCCAAATTCTTCGGCGTCAATTAAATTAGGATTGGTGACTAATAAATCATTAACCGATTTATCACCGAATAAAACAGTGGCGGTGATTGAGGGACAGATAGAACCTCAGATATTTGAGATAGGAATAAAACAACCGGCGACTTGGCTTTATCAGCCGATTGAATTGCAATTATTATGCAAGGGGACGGAAAATGAAGGCAAATCAGCCAGGCGGGAATTAATTTCTTTAATCAGGCAGACAATTTATAAAGATAGCGTCAACAGTCAGTTATTGGCTTTGGAAGATACTATCGGCGATGAAAAAGAAAAGGTTTTAAAATATAACATTATAAGAATCCGGACTGATTCCGGATTATTAAAAGGGCAGTTTATCTATATTGCCGTATTTCAATTATCTTTTACGACGGAGATAAATGTTATTTAATTGAAGTACGGCAATAGAGAAAAATTAAAAGGTCGTTCTCTAAGCAAATTTAATAAACGAAGATTACAAATATGTCCTATTCATCACAAACTGGCCATTTTGGGGCCAGAAAACAAGACAGTAAAGGAACTTACAAAACTCCGTTATTCTTCTTCAAGTTGACGGCTGGCGGTTTGGGTTCTAATTCGGAATTATTGGTTCCGGACCCGGAAATCGGTGGCGGTCGTGATATTGATGAAGCGGCCGTGGGAGCAATTTCTTACGGAGGCACGTATGAATTTAATTTTCGTTCCGAAGATATTGGCGTTTTATTGTATGCCGCTTTAGGTGCGGTAACTGTATCCGGTTTGGGAGGCGGTGCTTATAAGCATACTTTCACTCCGGCCAATACTTTACCTTGGTTATCGATTGAGGAAAAAATATCCGATACTTACGATACTTTCCAATATACCGATGCCAGAGTTTCATCTTTGGAATTAAATTCAGACGCTAACGCTTTCTTGAACGGTTCGTGCGATATGATTGCCATTACGCAATCAGGCAATGCTACTGCATCATCGCCGACGTTTGACGCTTCCCCGATTTTAACCGCTCATACCGGTTATATCAGTTTGGAAGGTGCCCAAATTTACGTCCGCAGTGCGAAATTCTCTTTCAATAATAATTTGGAAGATGACGATTTCCGCGTTGGACGCCGCACGCTGGGAGATATTCCCGAGCATCGCCGTGAGTTATCCGCTACTTTAACTATTCGCCCCGATAGCAACGCCCTATATCGCAAAGCCGTTTATGGCAATGCTTCGGCTCACGTTCCAACCAATGACGTCTATTCCGGTGAATTGATAATGCAGTGGGATTCCGGTTCAAACGTGATTGGTTCCACCGCCTATCCTTACAAACTCAAAGTCACTGTTCCTAATGCGTATTTCCGCCCGTTCACCATTGAACCGTCCGGAGACGACATTATTGAACACGATTTGGAACTTTTACCAGTTGCTTTGTCAGGGAACATCGTCACAATTGAATTGTGGAATGGAGTGGCGAGTTTTGAGGCATAATAAGTTGTAATCTTCTCAACTTCAAACCCTTAAATAATCTAAAGATAAATATATGGGAGAAGAAAGTGTGAAAGATTCGCAGACACCAGAAAATAAACCGGCGGAAAAAACTCCGAAGGTTTATTTTGGTGTTCATCAAACAAACGTATTTCGTTTTCCGGAAGATGAAAATCAATTCATCGAGTTCAAAAAACTGAACGAAGGAGAACGCCAACTCTACGAAGACCGCACTGGCCGCCAATTGTCAATGGATAAAAATTCCGATAACGTCAAAATGGATTTATCCGCCGGCAAGGACCGTGCGGTTTTGTTTTCCTTGGTGATGACAAAATACAGTTTTTATATCATGGAAAATGACAAGCCGGTATTAAAACAAGGAGACAGCAAAAACAGAGCCGAGTGGGAACAATTGGTTAAAGAGATGGACGGAGAATTAGCCCAGTCATTTTTTGAAGAAGTAAAAAGATTAAACGTCTGGATTAAAGCCAATGAAACCGAGGTAAAGGTTGAGCAAAAAAAATAGTTGAACTCAGGAGACAGGCTAACTATTGGGCGAAGGGAATAAAAATTTCCAATCCCGACCCAGTGTTATCGCTTTATTCTTTGTGTAAAGAGTTTAATATTCTTCCCAATGCGGGAGGATTATATGAACAGTCTCCTGAGGTGGTATTCTATTTTTCCGTTATCGCCGGAGAAGTCAATAAGGTTGAATCGGAAAAAGCCAAAGAAATGGAACGAAAAAATAAGTTTTCAGGCAGAGGGATACGCCACAGGTAAAGCCTAAAAAATTTAGGTTGATTTAATTATGGCTGACACACAAGCCACCTTGGTATTAAAAGTTAATATTGCCGAAATTGCCAAATTAAAAGAAGTGGCAAAGAATTTAGATACCATAAAAGAAAAAGCCAAGGCGTTTAATTCCGTTAGCCGAGAGGCATCCACGGCTAAAACATCAATCAAAGAAATGACCACGGCGGTTTCCACCGCCCAAAGTGCCATGGGAAAATTAGAGAGAGGAATGGCATCGGCGAATACCAGCATCGCCACTTGGCGGCAAGGATTATTTTCCTGGTCGGAACGGATGATAGACGTTAATAAAAAACTATTGGGATTTGGCAAAAATATCCAATGGACCGGCCGTCAGCTTACTTATGGTTTTTCTCTGCCGATTGCTCTTGCCGGATTTTTAGCGGTCAAGACCGCTATGGGTATAGAAAGTTCATGGATTAGAGTTAAAAAAGTTTATGGCGATACGGCGACGGAAGCCACTTCTTTTGCGGAAGTGCAGGAAAAAATATTAAGTCCGGCGGTTGACCGGCTTTCTTTAGTTTTTGCCCAAAGCAAAAATGACATAGTAGATATTATGGCTAGTTGGGCGGCGATGGGAGTTACTGGAAAAGATTTGGCGAATATCACACAAGAGACAATGAGTTATATGGTCGCCGGCGACATTGATGCGGCGAAGGCGACGGAATATCTGTCTTCTGCCGTAGCAATTTTTAATTTAAACACGGAACAAGCCCACACATCTATGGCTCAGCTTAACGCCGTAGAAAATGCCACAAAAGCGACGATGGTTGATTTAGGCGAGGCAATTATGCGTGTCGGCGAATCAGCCAGCCAAGCTGGATTAAGCATCGCTGATACGGCGGCTTATGTCGCTCAATTGCGTTCCTCGGGTGCGACTGCCACGGTATCCGGCCGTGCGTTGCGAAGCGTCATTGGCAGTTTGGCTAAACCAACCTCTGAGGCGATAAAATTAGTAAGCGCATTATCGCAAAAATATTTAGGAGTAGGTTTGAATATGAACAGTGCCGCTTTTCAATCAATGTCATTTAAAAAAAGAATGGAGGAACTAGGCAGAGTTTATGAAAAATTATCCGAGGCTCAAAAAAATCAATTAGCATTGGTCGTCGCCGGCAAAGACCAGTTTGCCAGGTTTTCATCTTTATTAAAAGGCGTGGTTGATGAAACGTCCGCTTATCATATCACTTTGGCGGCCGCTTTGGACCCGTCAGTAGTCGCTAACTATGAAAAAGAAGTAGTGACCGTATTGGAATCAGCTCCAATGATGTGGCAGGGATTAAAAGTGGCGGTGGAAAATATGGCGGCTTCATGGGGAGGGATTATTTCTCAGACATTAATGCCGTTAGTTCAGTGGCTGATTGGTTTGGCATCGGCTTTTAGAAAAATATCTCCCGAAGTGCAAAGAAACATTACTATTTTTTTAGCATTGGCGGCAGTACTCGGACCGGTCTTGATGTATATTGGTTTCATCGCCCAAGGTTTGGCTGTATTAAAAATAGCCTTCTTTTCTTTGACGAAAATGATTGGATTGAGTACTGGTTCATTTCTTATTTTTTTATCAGTATTAATGGCTTTATGCGCCGCCTTCAAATTAAACATCGGCGGTATGGGCGATTGGGTAAAAGGATTGATGAATAACATTAAAGAGTTGACTTATAGTATTGGTGATATTGGCAAAGTGGTGGATGAAAGTGCCACCGGCTTAAAATCTTTAGGCGGAGTAATGAATAAGACTGGCGAAGACATGGCGGATGGTATCGGCGAGGGTTTAGGTGAAGGATTATCCAGTCTGACTAATTCCAATATTAGAAATCAAATGGAAACGTTTGGTATGGCTTTGCAGAAAAATTTTTTAAAAGGATTTTCCGAAGTTGACACTGGCATGTTAAGCACCGCCATTAGTTTGATAAAAGATTATTATAATGATTTGATTCAATCAAACGAAATGTCGGTTGAAAACGCTTTGAGCGGAATAAAATCATCAATTAATTCCGTCGCCGAAGCGATTGCCAACAGCAACGCCACTAAATCAGTGCTTAATATTTACGACGCCTTAAAAGATAAAATCGGTGCGGTCAACGCTGAGATGTTAAACAGCGTTTTGGCCGCCCAGCAAAAAGTGGGAAAACTTGACGCTGAATTGGAAGCTCATAAAAAAATATATGAGGCGGCTAAAAGCGAATACGAAGCACAAAAAGAGTATGTTGATTTTTTAACTCAAAGCAACAAAGACATCAGTATCGAAGTAACAACCAGTGAAAAAAATAGAATGTGGGAAATCAAGGCAAAAATAAAAGAAGTCTCTAAAGCTAATTTAGAGGAATTGCAGGCGGAAAAAAGAAAAGCATTAATATTGGCTAAAGGAATGAAAGACCAGGAAAAAGATATTAAAAAACGAGAGGAAGAATTAAACGCGGCTAAAGATTTGCTAAAAATAGAACAAGAACTAATGCAAATTAGAAGAAGCATGCTGGATATGGTTCAAGTTACGTCAACTGCCGGCGGATTAACTGCGACGACTGGTTTAACCGATGTTGCCGCTACCATGCCCGATTTAGGCGGGACGTTGGGTGGATTAAGTGAATTTGGTGCGGTTAGCGGTGAATTTGATAAGAATGTTGACGGCATGATGGATAAGTTAAAAGATTTAGGCAAAGTAGCCGAAGTAGTCGGTCTAGCATTATTAGGCGGTGCTCTTAATAGGGCGGTTAAAACAATATTCGGCGTAAGTATGGTCGAATATGCCAAGAGCATTTTAGGTTTGACTTCCGCCTTGAAAATACTTGCCGGTTTGGGAGTGGCGGCGGCGACTATTTATACGATTAGCGTAATTTTTAAATTTTGGAAAGGAACGGAAGAAATAAAAACAAATATAGAGGATGCTTTGAGCGGCACTTTACAATTAATGGATAATTTAAGAAAACAAGGAAATTATCAGGCGGCGATTGAAATCGGTGTTAAATTCAGTTTGGATATGCAAAATTTAGATAAAATGCTGGCGGGTGCTCAAGAAAAAATAATAACGTCTTTTGGTTTATTATTAGGCGGGGCGGTCATTGCTTTATTAGGTCTGGGCACTGGCGGTGCGGCTCCATTAATTGCTTTAACTTTAGGAACATTGATGGCCACAATTCCGTTTGTCTTTGATATGAAAGACGTGACGGTAAAAGATTGGTCGAAAGAATTTGTTAATTTGGCGTGGGATTTAATAAAAAGTCTTGGTAATTTTAATCCTTTTGACGTCATCTTTGATACTGGAAAATTGCGAGAACAAATAACCGAAGCTATAAGAAATTTACCGTCAACTATCAGCAGTGCTTTCAGCAGTATAAAGCCAGTGATTGACAATGTCGTAAATTGGTTTGCTGAATTGCCAGGACGAATATGGAACGCTACAGATGATATTTTAACTTCATGGAAAAAACTTCCTCAAAATTTAAGAGAAGTTTGGAGTGATATAAAAACTAAATTTTCTACATGGATTTCCGAGATGAGTATTGGAGCAAATTTTTCAAGTATAGTTAATAATATTTTAACATCATTTAAAAATCTTCCCCAAAATTTAGCAGAAATTTGGGACAAAATAAAAAGTGGTTTTTTAGGCATATTTAGTAATGCTAATTTTAGTATTAATTTAGAACCATTAAAAACTAAATTTAATGAGTTAGTTACTTTTTTTAAAGAAATACCAAATAGAATAAAAAATACATTAAGAACTTATGGCGGTTGGCTTGGAACTTTTATTGCTGACCATTTTCAAACTGGAGGTTTGGTATCAGGTAATTTTTCTCAGGCGGTTCCGGTTATAGCCCATGGAGGAGAAATGATTTTAAACAGGCATCAACAATCGGAATTATTTAATCAATTAAATAATCCATCGCCGATGTCTTATGAAAAAAATAATGGTAATAATCAAATTAATTATACCATTGAGTTTAATGTGGGGAATATGATTTGTAGTGAAGCGGAAAAGAGAGAATTTGCTAGGTCAATACAACGTAGTCTTCAACAGGATGTCAGAAGAATCGGCCCGGCGTTATAGTTTATTATTAAATTAATAAGAATAAAGCATAAAAAACGATTAACCAATAAACCAATTCTTTTAAATTTTTACGAGGATTCAAATCTAATTTCATATATATAAATTAATAATATAATTATATCATAAAAATATGTCTTGGGCAACACTTGGAAGCGTACAACTTGATAATCCAAATAGTTTAAGAGAGAGTAATATCGTGCACGGAGCGGATACGACTACTCTAAACGGCACTACTCGCCGTGCCATTCGGGCAATAAAAAAAGCCTGGACGTTTTCTTATAATTATTTAAGCGTATCAAAATATGACGAAATTTACGCCTTAGTCTCCGCCGGCGATGCCGTTATTTTTTCTATCATTGATACGAGTGTTGTTAATATACAAAATAAAACTGTTTTTATTAATATGGACGCCAGAGAATTTGTCGCCGGCAATCCCAGTTATTTAGCCGGAGTCACTATCACTTTGACGGAAGAATAATAATGCCTACCAATAATTCAACAATTAATTCCAAGGCGCGGATAAACGTTTCTTACGCCAAAGCCATTGAAGCACCCACCCGTTTTCCGAGTGCTAAAATTTTTTTTTCCTGGGATAGGTCGCGTAATTTGACGGCTGATGGCTGGCAATTTTTAAACGAAAGCGAACACTTATCGGGCGTGGAAGTTTTTGACGAATTAGAAGGTTCAGTCGGGGAATCGGTGATTACCGAAGCTGATATTTCTTTGGATAATATAGATGAGAGATTCTTGCCAGGCGATTTTAAAAATAAATTAAAAAATCCTTCTTTTGAATTAAACGCCACGGCGACTTACTGGACGACAATCTCCGGCGGCGGAGCGATAAACACCAGTGAAGTAAAAACACGTTTGCGAAGTTATAAAATACAGACCGTGGCGGCAAAGTTGTTATCCGACAATATGTTCATCGCTTCCGGTTTGGGGGAAGAGTATATTAATCAGGACGAAAATTGGGTGTTTTCTTTATACATGAAAGGAAGTGGCAATGCCGCCTTGCGATTGTATGCGTTTGACGTCACTAATTCCGGCGGGACTGATTATGCAACCGGCTTATTAGCGTCCGCTTCGACTACTGGAATCGCCCTAACCGGCAGTTTTGCCAGGTCAAACGTGTCTTTAGTGGTTCCATCAGGTACCGCTTCTTTGCGGGCACTATTTGAACTTGAATCCGGCGTTAATTTATACGCCGATGACGGCATGGTGGAACGGGGAAGCGTAGCGACTGATTTTTTTGACATTGACGAATATATCCGGCACTTAATTTTGCCTAACCGACCAGTGGTTGTTGATATTGGTTTTTCCACCCAAGGAATTACCGCCTCAGGTACCGGCATTACTTATAAAAGAGTTTTTAACGGATTGACTGATTCGCTAAAACCAAATCTAAAAGAAGAAACCATCGCTATTCATTGTCTTGATTGGGCGTCAAAATTAGAGGAGATGCAAGCCCCGTCAATCATGTATGAAAATAAAAGGACGGATGAATTATTAGAATATCTCGCTTTAGCGGCCGGGCTGACTATCACTGAATATGATTTTGAAGTCGGAGTATTAACCATTCCTTTCTGTTGGTTCAGCGATGAGGAAGACCAAAGTATTTGGTGGTGGATGAAAAAAATAGCGGAGGCGGAAAACGGCCGGATATTTTTTGACACGGATGGCATTTTAAAATTTTGGAACAGAAACCATTATAAAAATAATAAAACATCTCAATATGTTTATAATTTTGACAGTAATACTGATGACATAAATTTTGAAGTTTCACCGGAAAAAATAATCAATCACGTTAAAGTCATCGCCAAGCCTCGGGCGGTCCAGCCAAATCAAATTATTTGGATTTTACAAAGTTATGAAACCATACCGGCTGGAGAATCACTGGATTACGAAATAACAGTTGACGACCCTTGCTATGCCATGAGTACGCCGGTCGCCAGCATTGATTATTTGGGAAACAGCGAAAGCGATGGCAGTGGCACTGATTTAACCGCTTATCTGACTATTACTGATTTCGTCGTCAAAGCAAAAAAAGCGACGATGAAGATAAATAATATTCATCCGACTGATATTGTTTATCTGACGTTTTTTCAAGTCAAAGGAGAACCGGCTACTATTTTGCAGGAAATGGAAGTGGAGGTAAAAGATACGGAATCAATTTCTTTATATCGTGATAAATATTTGGAAATTGAAAATGAGTATATTCAGGATTTGGATGAAGCGGAGGCGTTGGCAAAAAGAATTATTATTGAACGCCGCAATCCCTTGACTTTTATTGAAATTGAAGCGGTCGGCAATCCGGAAATAAACGTGGGCGACGTAGTCACCGTGCAGGATAATTATGACGGCACTACTAAAGATTTATTTGTGGTAGGCAACAGATTAAGTTTTTCCGGCGATGTCATTCAAAATTTAAGATTAGAATCAAAAATTTTAGATTATTAATATGGCGGATGAGACAACAATTGAAACTAATACCAAACGGCATGATGGAGCCGTCTGGATTAATGGTGGTCGGTTGTATGCCACGACGGCGGCCGGAATTTTAGCTATTCGTGCCGGCGAAATTTTAGGTTCGGGAATCGCTTTAAAAACAATCAGTGAAAGCAATATCGCCGACCGAGCGATAACGACCGTTAAAGTGGCTTTAGGAGCCATTCAAGAGTCATTAATCGCCGCTGGAGCGGTTACGGAGACTAAAATTGATGATGATGCCATTACTTCCCCTAAAATCTTCGCTGGGGCGGTGGTAGCGGGCAAGATAGGGGCAAATGCCGTCTATGCCAATAATATCATCGCTGGGGCCGTCACAACCGTTAAAATAGCCGTCTCAGGTGTGGCGGCGGACCGGATTGCGGCCAATGCTATTGTTTCATCTAAAATCGCCGCCAACGCCATCCAGTCAATTCATATCGCCGCTTATCAAGTGATAGCGGAAAAAATCGGTTCCGGGACTATTGATACGCAAAAAATAACTCTATCCGGCACCGGAGCGAATGGCATTATTGAAATAGATGCCCAGACGTCAAATAACAGACCAACAATTAGAGTTGCTAAACAAGGAGTTAATTTGGCTTTGTTTGGAAATTTAAAAGAGGAGACTGGCGTGGAAGAATATGGTTTATGGGTAAAATCGGGAGCGGCCTATATCGGCGGTTATCGTTTATACGAAGCGGTGGTTGACGCCGGCGGAGATGGCGATTACACGACAATCAAAGATGCGGTTGATGCCGGCAAGACTAGAATTTTTGTCCGAAACGGAACATATACTCTCGCCGCCGACATAACCATCAGCAATAATGACGTGACGATTATCGGAGAAAGCAGGGACGGAGTAATCATAAATTCCGGCGCGACTTCAACAAAATATAAAATATTAGTCACTGGACATCGATGCACTCTCAGTAATTTTACAAAAGACCGGGGACCAAGCAGTGAATGGAGTATTAAAGCCAGCGGAGACGATTGCCATATTTATAACGTAAAAATAGAAGACAGTGATTCTCATTCACGAGGAATTTATTTTGCCGTTGGCGCTGATAACGGCATTGTTAATAATTGCATTATAAAAGTGGCCGTCTGGGGGATTTATTGCGCTGGAGATTTTACAAAAATTACCGATAATTATTTTGACAGCGGTGACGGCGGAGAATTGATGATTTCAGGAGATAATAATGTATTTTCCAGAAATACCTGCAAGAGAACTGGTTCGACTAACACTGCCGGCATTGATATAACCGGAATTAATAATATTTGTGCGGATAATTACGTTTATCATTCGTCAACCACTAATGTTGGAATTTACGTTAACGGCAATTACAATAAAATTTCCAATAATTATATTGAAAATTTTGAGAAGGGAATATACGTCGGCGGGGATATTGGCATTACCATAACCAATAATACGATTTATAATAGTGCCGTTACTGGAATATACGTCATTTCTTCCAGCACCGCCGGAGAAGGATTTTATACTATCTCAAACAATGTGGTTTATAGTTCTGGAACCACCGGCATTAAACTTTCTTATGGATTTAGAATAGTTTGCACTTCCAACGCGGTATATGGTTCGGGAGGAAATGGAATTGAACGTGAAGATGTGACTTTTAGAGAAGCGATTATTTCAAATAATATGGTGCAAGGATGCGCTGGGGCTGGATTTTCATTCCGAGGGACATATCAGGCAATCAGATGTTCATTTGTCGGCAATATGTCGCTTGACAATGGCACTTACGGATTTGACATAAAGGATTACGAGTGCGTTATCGGCAATAATTTAGCTAACGGAAACGGAACGGCTAATTATAATGTCGATGCCGATGCTTCTACTATTTATGCTCACAACTATGGTTAAAAATTTATTTAATAATTTTAGAATATATGAAAAAATATCTTAAACAAGACGGCAAATATTATACCATTTCCCAAGAGGTTAAAGAAATTGACGAGGTTAAAAAAATCAATGACCAGCTTATTTTTTTAAAAAAACGGCATGATGAAGAAATTAATAGAATCGAAACAAAATATCAAGAACAAATCAATGAATTAAAACAAAATTTAATAGAATTAAATAATTTAGAATTAACTTAAATATATGCCAAATTTTCAATTAAAAAAACCGCTTGATTATTGCGTAGTCACACAGCCTTTTGGCGTCAACTATGTAGATTTTTATCAGAAAAATTTTAATCCGCCAATGAACGGCCATAACGGAACTGATTTTCGCACAAATGGAGATAAAGTCTATGCTTGTTTTGATGGTTTTGCTATTTTTGCCGGCACATACAGCGACGGTGGAATCGGAGTAGAGATGGTCAGCGACCACATTGAAGAAGAAAAAAGGTATAAGGCAATATATTATCATTTAAAATCAGTAAACGTTAAAATAGACGACTGGATAAAAGCCGGAGATTTGATAGGAATTTCCGATAACACTGGTCTTATGACTACCGGTTCTCATTTGCATTTAGGATTAAAAATTTGCGATGCCTATACGCCATTTGCCACTCTGAATAAAGACAACGGATATTATGGCTGTATTGACCTTGTGCCTTTAATGGAAGAAGGTTGGGATAAGTTGCCGGTTGATTTATATTACGGCAAACAAAGAAATTGGTATGCCGAATGGCTGTTAAGATTTAAAAATGCGTGGGTCCATCGCCGGCTGATTCAGGTTTATCATCGTGGTCCGTTATCGTTGACAAACCGAGAAATGTCGGCCATAGTTTATGGTAGTTGGGGATTTGATGAAGTATTAAATCCTGCCTTATGGCCAATTTGGGCAATGGTTACAAAATCAGATTGGGAAATAAATAAAAAAGTTCCCTATTGTTAATTCTATCAATAGAGGTATTATCTTTTCCAAATTGTTCACAATGTTTTGAATAACTTTTGTACATATCATTCTTAAAATCATTAAAATTTTTCCATAAACATTTTATCCCACGAGCACCATAATATTTATAAGAAATATCATTTTTATTATAACATCTTTTTATTATTAAATAATAAATATTATAAAATTGCGTGCCGGACATTTTATGAATAATATGTTTTTGTGCACTGTTATAAATTGAACAATCACGACAATTTTTTTTAAATTTCAAAACATCACCTCTAGCAGAAAATTTTTTACCACATTTGCATTCACAAAGCCAATATATATGACCATTTTTTTTAAAATTAATTTTTTTAACAATAATCTTACCAAATTTTTTATTAGTTAAATCAATTATTTTTTTCATATATAATTTTTAAGAAAATTTATCGCTTCATAAAATGGCATTTCGTATTTATCCATCACAAATCTAATCGCCCCTCCGCCCCGTCCGCAACCATAACAATAAAATCCTTTTCCCTCGTTGTAAATGGCACAAGACGGGGTTTTTTCATTATGGAAAGGACAGTCTATTTTTTCTCCTCCGGAAAAAGGAAATTTTTTATGGTATTCGTTAAAGAAAGACAGAATATAAACCGCATCGCAGTCATCAATTACTGATTGGTCTATCTCTTTATTTTTAAAACCGAATAACTGTCCTTCCAATCTTATCAGTTCATTTTCATATTTTGGATAATCATTAAAATCATTAAAAATATCCAATAACCATTGGGGACAATTTGAATTTTTTAATTTTTTATAAGATTCTTTTATTTGATTAGTTTGCAATTTTAAAAAGTTTATTCTGTCAATCAAATATTCCGACTTTCTGGCGGACGACCATTCTTGGTCTATTTCCAATTCCAATTCGGCTAAATAATTTTTTATTTTAGGAATTTCAATTTTCTCATACCACTTTTCTATTTCCAATTCCAAACCATTGCCGTCGGCATAATTTAAATCAAATTGGCAGATTATATCGGAGAAACTTTTTGCTAATTCTTGCCATCCATTGGCATCAGCCATTCCCCAAAAGCGATAAGCAGTCTGGACTAAAGTATATCTGTCTGCCCAACGAATAAAATATTTGTCGGCGTCGCGTTCATTATAAAAATATATCTTATCCCAGTCTTTTTTTCTTTTGTTATAAACATAAAAACTTTGGAGAAATTGGTTGGTCATAAATTATCCAAGGCTATTAACAAAATCAATCGCCTCTTCTTCCGGTATTTCTCGGTCTATTTTCCAGAGATACCTGTTTCTTGTTTTAGTGCAATGATGCGTAAAAAATTCAAATATGGCCACTCCTGGCCTGGCATGCCTAACTTTATTGACATAGGCGGTTATAAACTCGTCGTCATCACGCTCTAGGAAGCCACTGGAGCCATCAGGATTCTTTCTCATGGCAAAAAGGGGATTCTCTATGTTACTGCCGAATTTCTCGCTGTACTTGTCTCGTATGCGTGGGGATATGCCCTTCTGGAGCCAGATACCGACGTCAGTGATGTTCTTTATTTCACCCGCTCCCTTAAATGACATCATTTTGTCTCCAGTCTCCCGTGATTCGTTATCAGACAGCTGGGAAACGTTTATCAGACTAATGTCGTTGCTTAAGGCACATTGTTGCAAAGCCATGGCAACTTTGCTCATTTGCGTAAAAATATCTTTTTCCCAACTATTAAGATTTTGCATGTAATCTATTAAAACAATATCGCACTCATTTCGCAGTTTGTGCATGGAAATTAAAGAAATTATTTGATTGGCGTCAAAAATTTTATCGTAGATAATCAACGGGCAATCTTCCAAGTCATGAAAGTGCATATCCACGTTCGCTTTTTGTTCTTCGTTTAAATTATTGGTTTTGATGTCAATAAAATCATAACCGGTTCTTGCTCCCACCAAACGATAAAGATTATCTAAGGCACTATTTTCAGTGGAAAATATTACTGCCTTTAATCTTGGTTTTCCATCATCGCCAATGCTGTTGGTGAGCAAATCGCTCAATAATTGCAAAGCAAAAAAACTTTTTCCCGTGCCGGAATGTCCGCCAATAGTCCAGATGTGATGAGGAAAAATGCCTTTGGTTATTTCGCCTAAATTGCTAAAAGAAGACGGTAATAGTATTTTTTTCTTGTTTAAAGAAAAATCATTCATTTCCTTTATCGCCAGCGGAACCAAGTATTTAACCGAGGCGTTTGTTTTCTCGTCTATTTGGCTGTTGATTAAGTTTAATTCCGATTGCAGATGGTTTATCATCATTTCCGAATCGGAACTTAATGCTTTTCTTTTTGATTTCTTCAACAAGACTGATATTTTACGCCGGAGATAATTTTCTTTTACTTTCAAGGCGACATCTTTAATGGTCGAACCACTGGAAGCGACCAATGTTTTGGCATGCTGGATTATTGTCCGGTCGATAATTCCGATGGTAAGTTCATCCGTGTTGGGAGCTTTTTTCAATAATGCTTCGTAAATCAGTCTAAATTTGTCATATTCAAAATATTCCGGTTTGACAATTTCAATTATTTCCAGCAATCTTTCACGGTTATCAATCAGCAAAGATACGAGTTCAAGCTCTTTAGTGCTGTGTTTTTGCATGCTTTCTTTCTCAACCTCTTCGTCGCTTTTTCTTTTTTCTTCTAAATTAGTTTGAATCATATTTTCGGCGGAATTAATAAAAAAATACTTTTCAACAATAAAAAATAAGGGGATAGATAATATACTTGACAAAAACGTCTAAAAGTGTTTGTTCGTCTACACGAACAAATGATATTAATATAATTAATAATTATATAATTAATAATATATATATATATATATAATATGTTCGTCTACACGAACAAACACTTTTTTGACAATTCCGTCAAGTTTGTGTTTTAATATATGATTTTTTAAATAAACAATTAATTGACAATTTATAAAGTTTATATTCTAATAATCAATTCCAACTACTTTTAATTTTTTTCCGGTAAAATTTTCATACCCAAATCCTTTAACATAACGCAATTTATCCACCTTCTCTGTCAACTTGACAAAAATTGTTTGATGTTGTTTTTTAATAATTTTTATAAAACCAGATTGTTCAATTTTTTTAATTCTTGGCGTGATTGAACTTTTTGTTTTTATTCCTAATAATGGCAATGATTGCATTAAATTTTCATAATCAATCCAGGTAAAACCATTTATTCTTTTATTGATAATATATTTATTTTGTGACGTGCAAATATCAATAATATAATCCAAAATACTTAGGTCTTTAAAATCAAGTTTTGTCTTTAATTTTAAGACCGCAAACTGATTGATGATGATGTTATATTTCATAATTTTGTCTTAGTGAATAAAAATAAATAACCTTCATTAATTTTTGGCGGGGGCAATTTGGCATCACTCACAGACACCAACACGACAAGCGTGTCCGCCAAAAATTAATAAAGGTTATGGTGAGTATTATTTTATTGCCACTTAAATATTACCAGTTTTTTTAGAAATAATCAACGGTCTGTCGCTGTAATCAAATTTGAAAGGGCGACCTTGCTTTAGTTTTTTTATTGTCTTTCCTTCTTTTTTTGCCAGATAAATTTTACTGCCGCGTTCTTTCCACCACTTTTTTTTTCTAGCCGATACTATTTCTTTATTTTTTTGATAATATTTTTTCATGGCCTTATTAGACCTTTCGTTCAGTATTTTTCTTCTTTCTGGATTATTTGATACTTCATCGTGATATTTTGTCCGATATTTTTTTCTGATTTCTTCTCGATGCTTATGATAAAATTTGGCATTGTATTTTCTGTTTCTGATTTTACGGCAATTAGAAGAACACCATCGTCTGGTTCGTTCGGGATTTTTTCCTTTTTTTGCCAGGAACGTCTTTCCGCAGATAACGCATCGTTGCTTTATTTTAGCGATATATTTCATATTTGAGACAGTTTATTGCCTCAAAATGGTATTTTGGGTCCGTCTTCTTTACCTTCAACTTCGCCTTCATTGTCAATTTCTATGGTTGGCAATTCTTCTTGAGTATTTTCTGTTTCTTCTTTTTTATTTTTTTCTTCCGGTTCAAATTCACTGTCTTCTTGGACTTTAGCTTTGCTGGTGAAATCTTGTTTATATACTGAAAATTCTTCAATTTCTTCCACTGTGGCTTCCCGCACTGTATTTAAAATATAAATATAATATTTTCCTTTGCCGCCGATAACTAATTCCGGCACCAACTTAATAATATAATTATATAAAGGTTTTTTCGTCCTGACGCATTTATTGATTAATAATTTTGCCTGTTTGAAAGATGCCCCTCCAACCGACATTAAAAATGGCTGGCGAGTTTCCATTACTATTCCCAGAAAATTATATTTTAAATTGCACTCCGGCTTGCTACTGCCATTCCACATGGCATAAGGGCAGACGGAACAATCTCCGCCAGGATTGCCTTGGCCATTGCGGGAATCATTTGACCGGCAAACTGGCGGTTCTTTTAAATTAACGGTGCCATCGTCATTAATCAGCCATCTCACTCGGCTTTTGTGGACGGCTAAAAATACTATTTCCAGTTCTTTAAATTCCTCTCCGGTGGCTACATTGTAAATTGTGCCGGCGGTCGCTCCCATTTGTGAAGTTGGCTGTACTATTTGCAGACGGGGGATAATTAAATCGCTGGCGTCAATATCTTCCAACCCGTCTAATCCGCTGATTGGGTTAGCTATCGATTGGTTGTTTTGCACAGCTACGGCTTTTTGTTCTTCCATAGAAAAAAAATTAATTGTTATAATACCATTATACAGTATCTTTGAAAAAAAGTCAATACACAACAAAGACCGCTATTAACGGTCTTTGTTTAAATCTTTAGTTCAAGTTATCAACTTGCCTGCGTGTCAGCGGTTTCTGATTTCTTTGCTTTTATTTTTCCTTCCCAGTAATAAACATATACCGCTTGCGACACGGTGGCCGTAGCGGTGACTGTGGCGATAACCTGGGAAACGCTTTCAAAAGCGGTTGCCAGCATAACTAAGATGCCGGCCGCTATTGAAGTCGCTAAGGCGATAGTATAGCGTTTCTTTTTGTCCGCTACTTTGGCATTGACATATGCAATCGCCGGAGGTAAAATAATTCCAAGTAGAGATGAAATGCTGACTGGTATTAATTCATTCATATTTTTATTAAATTAAAAGAACTGACCCTGATTTAATTCTATTCCCATCAGCCGGTTCATGTCAATATTGACTTTTTTTAAAAGATGGTGTATAATGACAATATGGTATCAGGCAAAGCAAAAGCAAAAGATAAAATAGATTTCAACGACAAGAAGCTTATCAGTTATACCCGCTTCTCGTCGTTTATGAATTGTCCCTATAAATTCAGTCTAAAATATAAAAAAGGGATAAGACCGGAAAAAGAATCTGTTAAATATTCTTTTGGAAAAGCCATGCACGCCGCATTGGCTTATTTTTATGAAACGAAATGCACGGAAGAAATGGCGATTGAATATTTTTCTTTAATTTGGGAGGAGATGACTAAAAGCGAAGCGATTGATTATGGCACTAAAAAAGTGACTAAGGCGATGGTTAAAGAAGACCCAGGACTAGCTGATGAAGAGCATGTGGCTATCACGCCAGCTTATTATCTTGATTTGGGGGCAAGGATGCTGATGAGTTATTTTGAAACTTATCGGGGAGAAAAAATAGAGGTTGTCGGGGTGGAACAATCATTTACTTGTCCGTTTAAAAATCCGGACACTAATTATAAAAACAGAAGATGGGAATTAACCGGCGTGATTGATTTATTGTTAAAAAATGAAGATGGAACTTATGAATTTTGGGACCATAAAATGATGGGGAAAAAAGTCAGTGCCGGCGTATTTCAACTTTCTCATCAGGTTCCGGCTTATATTTTAGGGGCCGCTTTTTTGCTTCAAATTCCCATTGATAAAATTAAAAGATGCGTTTTTAATATTATTTATAAAACCGGAGATTTAGAATGTGAACGGATAGAGGTGACGAGGACTAAGGAAGAAATGACCATGTTTTTTAAACAATTGACGCATGTCGCTAAGGCGATTGATAATGATAAAATTTTTCAAAATTTTAGTTTTGCCTGTGCTTCTTGCGAATATCTTAATTATTGTTTGGGGAAAAAGGATAAATATCTCGATACGATATTTTCCGATGCCGAAGACCCCGATGAATTATAAATATGTTATATTATACCCCGCCAACAAACGAACAATTTAATGAGGTTAAAGAAAAATCTATTCAACTTTGGAAAGAGATTGATACTGATAATGACAAATATGGATATGCCAGCAGTAAAATAAACAGAATCAAAGACCTTGAAAATATTAGTGATAATTTTATGGTTATGGTGGCGATGTTTAGTATTAATAATCAAGCCACACTTGCCAGTAAATTAAAAGAAGAAACAAGGACGGCAATAAAAGAAAGAATGATTGAAGACAGAAATTTTGGTAAAGAATTTGTTTTTTAATTTTTTATATGGAAAGAATAACTTTAAATTCAGTATCAGTCGGCAAACAGGTCAGAAGAGTTCCTCATAACAATAGCAATATGCGGATGCACTGGACTGTAAAAAATCAATGGAAACACGCCTGGCAGAAAGAAATTGAAATGCAGATAATGATTAATCGCAAGAAATTAGGAAAGTTACCCTTGATAAAACCGGAAATAAAATTTATATTTTATATGTGCAAACCATATGACTTGGATGGGGCATATAATGCGGCCAAACCGTTGTTGGACAGTTTAAAAATTTGGAAAAGCAAAAATAATCCTGGTATGGGAATAATTACGGATGATGATGATAAAAATTTATCTTATTGCGTTTTGACAAAGAAAGTTTATAGCGTAAAAGAGGAGCGAGTAGAATTAATCATTAATTAAATAATTATGCCAAGCGAAACTGTTAAACAGTCAGTGGGAATAATCGGTATGGGTGTATTAGGCCGTGCGATTAAGAATTATTATAAAAATGCTCTCGTATTTGACATCAATCCGGAAATCGATTCCAATGATTTTAATTTGGTCGCCCAACGAGACTGGGTTTTTGTTTGCGTCCCCACTCCATCAACCGCAGATGGAAAAATTGATTTATCGGCGATAGAGGAAACGATAGAAAGATTGAGCAAGACGGCTATTTATGAAAAAACTAAAATAGTCATTAAATCAACCGTCGTTCCTGGCACCGCCCAACGATTGCAGGACCAGTATCCGCATTTACAGATTATTTCCTGTCCGGAATTTTTAACGGAGAACACGGCTTGTGAAGATTTTGCTTATCCGGACAAAAATATAATCGGTACTACCAGGCAATACCCGCGGCTCGGAGCAGACCTGGCCAGAATATTGCCGGTGGCACCGGTTTTAATTATGACTTCAACGGAAGCGGAAATGGTTAAGTATGCCATTAATTCTTATTACGCCATGAAAGTTATTTTTGCGAATGAATTGTATGATTTATGCGAGGCATTGGATGCAAATTATAATGCCGTGCATCGAGGATTGGTGGCTGATAAGAGAATTAATGATTCTCATTTTTCTATCTTTCACGGCACGCATCGTGGTTTCGGCGGAAAATGTTTAACAAAAGATACTATGGCTATTGTTGAAAAGGGCAAAGAGCTTGGAATTGATATGGGTCTGTTAAAACAGGTTTTAGAATTAAATAAAAAATTTATTAAGATAACTTTTTAAATATTAATAAAAATATATGGGAATACCATCGATTAAAATAGTGGAGAGTGAAGAAAATGAGAAAGAAAAAATACTTTCTCATGGCAACATTCACTCTATCAGAAAAGATATTGACGGAATAATCAAGAGAGTGAAAGAAATACAATTATCAACTCCCGATTCACGCCAGAATGACCTTGCTTATCAGCGGACGATAGAACACGCCATTGTCGGGCTGATTGAAGCTAAAATGTGGCTCGGCGAATATATAGTGTTATGATTGAAGTATGCTTCTGCGTTTATAAAAGATGGCAGCGTGTGCCGGATATTTTGCAAAATTTATTAAACCAAACAAATCAAGATTTTAAAGTTAATATTTGGAATAACAGCGGTCAGAATCTGGATGTCAGCAAATTTCCCGCCGGTCGGATTCAAGTGATTGATTTGGGATGCAATCTTGGTTCGGCCGCCAGATTTAAAATAGTGCCACGGACAATGGGAAATCCAATAATATTTTTTGATGATGATGAAATTTTAGATAATGATTTTGTTGATTATTATTGGAAACAATATCAGAAATTCGGACCAGATTATATTTTAGGATGGTTCACGAGAATTTTTAACCAAGAACATTATTGGCACTCAATTCCTTATTCTATTTATGGCACGGAGGTTGATTATGTCGGTACTGGCGGAATGATATTAGACCGGAAAATTTTTGACCAGGAACAGTCTTTAGCGGATATACCGGAAGAGTTTAGCCGAGTCGAAGATTTGTATTTAGGTTATATTGCCAGAATGAAATATGGCATGAAATTATCGGCGATTGAGAAAAAATGTTCTATTATGGTAGATGTCCATGACCAATTCCGGTCGTTGACTGATTATAAACAAAAAACCTTTTTATTCATGCGACAGAAAGGGTGGAAAATTTTAAAAGATAAAATATGAATATTGAAAAAGAAAAAGAATATTGGAATAAAAGATACGCCAGCAATAAAACCAGTGGTGGCGGTTCATATGGAGAAGAGGCTGAATTTAAGTTAAAATCAATTAATGAATTTATTATCGATAAAGAAAAAATAAGAACAATAGTTGATGTTGGTTGCGGGGACTTCAATATTGGTTCGCAATTCATTAAATTTTTTCCCAACGCCAAATATTTAGGATTGGATGTTTCTAACGAGATAATCAAAAGACATCAAAAAAAATACATATCAGATAATTTACGGTTTGACGTAATTAACGAAAATAGAGGATTGATTTTCTTCTGTCCGGATATTCTTATTTGTTTTGATATGTTGTTTCATGTGATGGATGACGAAACTTATAATAATATTTTAGAAAATTTAAAAAAATCATGGAGAAACTATCTTTTAATTGCTACCTATAACGATACCAGATTGGATATGCCGTATGATTTGAATTATATAAAAAAGAGAAAATTTGACCCTAAATTTTTTGCTGAGGAATGGAAAGAAATTTTAATCCCTTTCTACGATGGAAATAAATCATTATATTTTTTCACTAAATAATTTATGCCCATAGCCAGACCAGATGTGATACCGTTCGTTTGCGAATGGTTTAGCCAAAAAAGCATTAAAGAAATAAAAAGCGTTTTGGATGTGGGGAGCGGTTTTGGCTTGTGGGGATTTTTAGCCAGGCAATATATTCAGATTTGGCAGCCAGGAATAAAAGAAGATGACTACATAAATTTTAAAAATAAGATGAGAGTTGATGCGATTGAGATAGTTGATTTTTACGTTACCGACATCCAGCGTCAAATTTACAATAACATTTATTGTGCCGACATGCGGATAAACTTGCCATCGTTAAGCTGGTATGACCTTATAATCTGCGGCGATATTTTAGAACATATCAATTTTACTGACGGACTAAAACTTTTAGAGGAAATGAGAAGGCGGTCAAGATGGGTAATAATAACTATGCCTGATTATTTTGCCAGAGGAAATGAGATAATGGGGCAGATAAGCGATTTGCACGAATATGTCTGGAAAGACAATGATTTCCCCGACCGGCCAGTTGTTACCCATATTAACAAACAAAAAGTAATTATTTACGAAGATTCTAATTATGCCGACAAAAGAAAACTCTTTGAAAAATCTCGTTGATTTTAAAAAAGTAATGGACGAACTAAAGATATTTTTTTGGTTAGATTCCGGCACTTTACTCGGGGCTTATCGTGATAAAAATATTATTACCGGCGACGAGGATGACAGCGATATTTGCATGTGGAAAGACAATGCGGTCCGCAGTCCTGAATTTCTAAAAAAATTAAGAGAAGCCGGATTTTCCATTCTGCATGATTGGCGGTTTGTCAATGCCACTTCCGAAGGAATTGGCATTAAAAGGGATGGCAATAAGATTGATATTGTCATGATGCACCGCAAGAAAAACGAACATGGCGATGTGGCGTTTTATTTGTCCAGAAATTTTAGCGGACAAATGGGTTCAATGCCCTATTATGCCTTTGTCTTCCCTGGAAAACTGTATGATGAATTTAATGAAATAGAATTAGGCGGAGTTAAATATAATTGTCCTAAAGATGTTGAGGGATATTTAGTGGCTCGCTACGGCCAAAATTGGAATATTCCAATTTTACGTGGACAGGGTTGGAATCCTATCGACCCGTCTAATAATCCTTGTCATCGCACTAACTGGAAATATGACGACCCAAAAGCAATGCTCTACTAGGGTTGATTCCCTTTATGAGCTTTTACAAAAAAATAAATTTGTCAGAGTGCTTGAGGCCCATAATGGCTTGTCTGGTTTAATTGTGGAAAATTCAGACTTTGATGCCATTTGGGAGAGTTCATTGACTGATTCGGCTTCTAAGGGCTTGCCGGACATCGAACTGGTTAGTATGGATTCCAGGATGGAAACTATCAGGCAGATTATTGACGTGACCACCAAGCCGATTATTGTTGATGGCGACACCGGCGGCCAGATTGACCATTTTCCGTATTGGGTAAATAAAATGGAGAAGGCTGGCGTATCAGCCGTGATTATTGAAGATAAAGCATTTCCTAAAAGGAATAGTCTGGATGAAAGTGCCCAACATCAGTTAGAAGAAGTGGATATTTTTGCTAAAAAGATTGAAGCCGGAGTAAAAGCGAAGATGAACGATAAATTTATGATTATCGCCCGTTTGGAAAGTTTGATTGCCCAGCATTCAGTTTATGAAGCGTTAATCAGAGCCGAGGCATTTTTGAAAGCTGGCGTGGACGGGATTATGATTCATTCTAAAGAAAAAATTTCTGCCACGGAAGTTTTTGAGTTTGCAAGAAGATTTAAAATGATGTCAAAAAAACCATTGGTTTGCGTACCTACCACTTATAATGATATTTTTGAACAACAATTACAGGAGGCGGGATTTAATATAGTTATTCATGCCAACCACTTATTGCGGGCATCTTTTAAAGCAATGGAGAAAGCAGCGGAAAAAATTTCCGTCAATCACCGCAGTAAGGAATTGGATGATGATATTTCTTCGGTGAAAGAAATATTTAACATTGTCGGTTATGATAAATTATAAAAAAATTATTGAGTGTTTAAAGGAAAATGAAATTAAATTTATTACTGGCGTTCCAGACAGTACGCTTAAGCACATAATCTGTGCTATCGCCGACGATAAAGATTTTCAACACGTTCCAGCCACTAATGAAGGAGAGGCCGTGGCCTTGGCAGCCGGATATTTTTTTGCCACAGGAAAAGTTCCCATGGTATATATGCAAAATGATGGATTATTTAATGCTGCTAATGCTTTAGCTTCGTTATGCAGTTTTAATGTTTATGACGTCCCGATGCTTTTAATGATTGGCAAACGTGGCATTGAAGGCGATGAGCCACAACATTTAATGGCAGGAGAAATGTTGGAAGATTTTTTAAAATTATTACATATCCCCTGTAATTATCAACATATAGAAAATAATGAAAATATTGAAGATGAAATTTTGGAAGACCTTAGTTCAGCAATAATTTACGCTCGCCGAGAAATACGTCCGGCAGCCATTATTTTTCAAAAAGGAAGTATCTATGATTTAGAAGAAAAAAATAAAATTGGAACGACGGAACCATCAATGCGGGAGAAGTGCCTTGATATTTTATTGAACTATATCGGTATAGGTATAGTTGTTTCCACTACTGGTTTAACTTCTCGTGAATTGTATGAATTGAGGAAAAAAAGAGGTGAAAAAACAGATGATATTTTAATGGTTGGTTCTATGGGATGTGCTTCGGCGATTGGTTTAGGCGTAGCACTTCAAGAAAATAACGATTATCAGCACGATAAGTCGAGTTACCGCAATGTTTATGTTCTGGATGGTGATGGAGCGGCTTTAATGATGTTGGGAAATATGGCTACTATCGGTTATTATCTGCCGGAAAATTTAGTGCATATTATTTTTGACAATGGCGGTTATGTCAGCACGGGCAAACAACAACGGATAGGTGATAGAATTAATTGGCAAATGCTCGCCCAGGGATTGGGATATTATACTTTTAAAGAGGTTGACGGCCGAAGCATGGCTGAAACTAAATGTTTCGGTAAATTGGGTGAAATATTGGATTTTCATAAAATGCCTATGCCGGCATTGATAGTGATTAAAATTGACCAGTCGGTCCGTGGTGATTTAGGCAGACCAAAAGATTTAAAGGAAATCAGAAAAAATTTTATGATTAAAATTTTTAACAAAGACATATGATTCTATACGGAGATTTCAAAGAAAAAATTAAAAAAATAACAAAGAGAGAATTTGGCGTGGAAATGCTGGTTTTAACTAATGATGTTTTTAAAGAATTTATTTTGGAAAATCCTAATGGGTTGACAGTGCCTGCCAATCCGACTGATAAATTTTTAGATAAAGCCAGAAGTTTCGCCAGCGACCGATTTTATAAAGGACCATTCAAATTTATTGTTTCCATCGGCGGCGGGTCGGTAATTGACGTGGGAAAAATATTATCAGTATTATTTGAAATTCCGCACATTGTCGTGCCTACCACCTGCGGAAGCGGAAGCGAAGCAACTTCCTATGCGGTGATAATAGAAAAAGAAAAAAAGGAAACAATAACTAATAAAGAGTTTTTGCCTAAATATGTGGTTTATGATGAATATTTTTTAAAAGAAATTGACCATAATAAAGAGGCAATAGCATTAATAGCTGGAGTATTTGATGTATTATGCCATTGCGTTGAATCTTATCTTTCGCCAAAATCAACTCCAGTAAGTGAAAAATATGTCCATAAGGCGATAAATTTATGGAAAAGATTTTCTTGGCAATGGTTGGATGGACAAAAAAAAGCATCATTGGAAATGTTTGAAGCGGCATTTTATGCCGGCAAAGCGATTGATATTACGCAGACTGGAATTTGCCATGCTGTTTCTTATCCACTAACAACAAAATATGGCATACCACATGGCTTGGCGGCCGCATCCATGCTGGCAACTTTAATTTTTTATATCGACCAATTAGATAAAAAAGCGGAAGAAAGATTCTATCAGTTATTTTCCAAAAAAGAAAGATACGGATTGCTCGGGTTGATAAGTATTTACTGCAAAATGGAAGAAATGAAAAAACTTTTTAAAAAAATTGATATTGAATATGTTATGAAAGAGGCAAAAAAATCTTCCAGATTTAAGAATAGTATTTTAAAATTGCCACCTAAATTTATTTATTTTTTCAATTATGTTAAATAGAATAGGTTATCTCCCAATGACGGCTGATTTGTTGCATGTCGGGCACATTCACGCCATTTCTCAAAGTCTTGTTTTTTGCCGTCATTTAATAATTGGCTTATTAAACGACAAAGCGATTGAAGATTATAAAGAAAAACCGCCAGTAATACCATTTAAAGAAAGAAAAGCGATGTTGGAATATGTTTTGCCGTTTTTTTCAAAACATACCGGTCAGACTACCCAAATTGTTGAACAAGATAATATTGATTTTACCGAAAATTTAAAAAAATATAAACCGGATTGCGTATTGAGCGGGGATGGCTGGCAAGAAGAAGAAAGAAAATCTGCGGAAAAACATAAATGCAAATTAATTAATTTTAAATATTATCCGCATCAAAGCACAACAATGATAAAAAACAGAGTAAGAGAACTTTATGCCGATATTTGAATCTAATGGCAAGAAATTTTTTTATAACGATGATAACGACAGTCCACGGATGGCCGGCGGAGAGATGAATAATTTATACCGCCTGCCGAAAGATTTGAAGATAGTAATTGACATTGGTGCTCATATGGGAGGCACGGCGGTTTATGGAGCTACGCTGGGAGCCGAGGTATATGCTTACGAGCCGGACAGAATTATATTTGATTTATTTAAAAAAACGATTGCTGAAAATTTACTGGAAAAAAAGATACACGCTTTCAATTTAGCCGTTTGCGATGTCAGTAAGGGAAGATTTAGAAAATTATATCAGCATCCGGTTTATTCGGTTTATAATTCAATTTGCGAACCATATCTGAATACTAGAAATTTTCAAAACAAATCTTATTATTATGTTAAAACAATTTCTTTAGCCGAAATATTCAGTGAAAATAAAATTGACGTCTGCGATGTTTTAAAAATTGATTGCGAGGGCAGTGAAGAAGAGATATTATTTTCCGCTGATAAAGAATTATTTAGCAGAATAAAACAAATATCAGTGGAAATAGACGGCGATGACAACCAAAAGAATAAAATAGTTGATTTTTTAAAAAAGTTTTACCCTCGTATGGAAACAATAAAAAATGAGATATTTTTCTTTTATCAAGTATGAAATTATTAATTGTTGCCCACTTAGATGACGAAATATTATGGTTTAATACCGTTGAGTTTGATTTAATAATCATTGTTTTTTTAGGTAGGATTGACCGGCCGGATATTGAAAAAGGAAGATATAAAGTATTGGAAAATCATCCTTTTAAAGATAAAATTTTATGTCTTGGTTATACCGAAACTAATTATTGGCGGGACCGGAGCAAACGGGAATTGTACGAATCTCAATTAATGTCTTTGGTAAATTATTTAACTGAATGGAAAAAGACAAACAAACCTAACCAGATATTTACGCATAATCCTTGGGGAGAATACGGGCATTCTGACCATGTTTTAGTCCATAAGGCGGTAATGAAAGCATTTCCAGAAATTAATAAATTTGGCTTGGCTAAAGGAATTTTATCAGCTGAGGGCAGAGAATCGGAAATCGACCCGTCATTGACTTTTACTGGCATTATGGACATACCGCAATTTATTAGGATAAGAGATTTATATTTGAAATGCGGTGCCTGGACGTGGAGTTTAGATTACTATCCGGAATTAAAGACAACTTATTATTTAATGAAATAATTATGTTTACGGCGATTACAATGTTAGTTTGGGCGATTTTATGGAAGATATTAAATATTTATCCTCCGCAAGATTTAAGCGATGTTGTTTTGATAGCGGTTGGGATAATGAGCACGTTATGGGCAATGAGCGAAGATATTTCTATAATTACTTTTTTAAATAAAAAATATGGCAAAGAAGAAAAAAATTGGCAAAAAACATCCATCCAGGAATAAGAGAAACAAAGTTTTTGTCGGTCATAAAAAAATAGTTCCTGACTATGGAGATAATGATGAATAATTGGCAGACTGATTGGCTAGCATTAATTGGTGCCATAATAATAACGGCAATTATTGTAATTTTTTTGATAACATGTTTATTAGAATAATTTTATGAAAAATAAAAATCCATTAATCAGCGTCGTCAATGCCACCTATAACCAGAGAGAATGGGTTGACCAATTATTAATTTCCTTGAAAGAACAAACTTACCGGCCGTTGGAAATTTTGATTGTCGGCGACGGATGCACTGATTATACCCAAGAGATAACGGAAAAATTCGTCAAGGAAAATAATACTAAAGATTTTACTGTCCGGTTTATTGTCAAAGAACATACCGGCGTACAGGAGACACGCAATCGCGGACTGGATGAAGCTAAAGGTAAATATATAATTTTTCCTGATTCCGATTGTTTCTTATATCCGACTTGCTTGGAAAAAATGTGCAATGTTTTAGAGGTGGTGCCGTCCATTGGTTATGTTTATTGCGATATGGAAAATTTAGGATTTTATAATAACATTCATCGTAGCGGAGAATTTGATGAAGAACGGTTGCGGCGTGGAAATTATATCCCCGTGGTGGCTTTAATGCGGTTAATAGACCAGACTCCGCATTGGGACCCGCAGATTAAGCGGCATCAGGATTATGACGTCTGGCTTTCTTGGCTGGATAAAGGATTTCCTGGTTATTGGATAAATGAAGTTTTATTTAGACATCATACTCGCAATAATAGTTTAACCTTTACCAGTGTTTCTATCGCCGAAGCCAACGCCAGCGTTTGGCGAAAACATGGAATAATTTAATATAAAAAATATGAAAAAAACACATCGGTATTTATTAAAATTAATTAAGGGGAAGAAAACCAAACAAATAGAATTAGAATTTCCCAATACTGATACGCCAGTGGCTTATCTGGATAATTCAATAATAACCTTACGGCAAGCCGGTTATGAAATTAAAGCGGTTTATAAAGATATTGATTGGTTTAATTTATGAAAATAGCAACATTCACTTTAACCAGAGAACGACTTGATTATACGCAACGGACGTTCGCCGAAATCAAAGGCACGGCCGGCATTGAATTTGACCATTTTGTGCTGGACAACGGCTCAAGGGACGGAACTCCCGAATGGCTGGAAAAAAATAAAGATTTATTTAAGAAAGTGATTTTATCTCCCGACAATAAAGGATTATGGGGAGGAATTAATATTATTTTAAAAGAAACTAATTTTTTTGAGGGATATAATTATGTGCTTAAATTAGACAACGACGTGGAATTTATCACTGATTGTTGGTTGAGAAGGTTGGCTTTAATGTCTGCTGAGATGGGAAATAAAGTAGTTTTATCTCCTTATGTTGATGGTCTCGGGTCCGGTCTCGGCGGTGCCCCTCGTTATTCGCATGAACTTATCGCCGGCAATAAAATTAGTTACAGTCATCATGTCGGCGGAATATGTTTATTTACCAGTCAAGACGCTTATAAAGCTAGCGGATATTTCCCTGGTTGTCTGGGAAAGGCACAGGGTTGGGATGTTTTTTTCTGCGGACGGGCAAAAAATATGGGATATAAAATCGCTTATTTGGAAGACGTAAAAATAAAACATATGGATACGACCGTGGAACAGGAAAAAATCAGACCGGATTATTATAACCGAAAAGTCTTAGAAGCGAGGATTCCATATCGAGGAAATATTGATGATTATAAAATATTATGACAGTTTCAATAATTTTAATCACTTATAATTCCTGGCACGTCTTGCCGATGTTTTTTAAAGGATTGGAATTGGCGGATTATCCTTTTAGTTTATATGTGGTTGATAATTTTTCCCAACATCAACCAGATTTAGACAGAGTGGTTAGTGTTGGCGTAATGAATAATAATAATTGCCGGCAAATTTCATTGATAAAAAATAAAGAAAATTTAATGTATACTAAGGCGGCCAACCAAGGGATGATAGTGGCCGATGGTGAGTTGTTTCTTTTAATGAATCCGGATTGTTATGGCGTTGATAGTGGCTGGCTTAAAAAAATGATTGAATATTGGGAACAATATCGACCAGATGTGGCCGGCTATAAATTAGTGCGACCTGACTTACGGGAGATAGAACATGCCGGAGCTCATGCTCCTGGCGTGCATGAGGGCAAGGGCGAACAGGACAACGGACAATATGATGAGCCAAGAGAATTAATGAGAGCCGACCAGTACGTAACCGGTGCTTGCTGGATGATTGCTAAAACCACTATTGATAAATATGGATTATTGCCGGAAGAGCATGTTCATTATGCTTCGGACAGGGAATATTGTTTTAATGTTAGGAATAATGGCGGACATATCTGGTATTTTCCTACAAAAATGGTTCATATGTTTGGAAAAAGTTGTCTATAAAAATAATTAATAATTTATTATATGAACAAACTAAAAATATTTTTTCCAGTTGATACTTCATGGGGTTTAGTCATGCACCGGATAACTTATGACATTCAGCGATTCGCACCGCATGATAAGTTCGAATTTGTGGACACCTATGAAAAATGCGACATTGCTTTCTGGCATTTAATCGGACCAAACAAAGTGCAAAAAGAAAAACCTTACGTAATACTCTTCCATTGTTTTGGCCGAGACCGAGGAGAGATAGCCATGCGGGAAATTTGGCTGGAAAATTTCAAACAAGCGGAAATGGTTTATGGTTATTATCCGCTCCATAAATTTATTGGCGAAGATGACATGAAAGAAATAAATTATGTTCGCCAGCCATGGGGGGTTGATAATACTATTTTTTATCGGATGCCGGAAGTGAAAAAGCAATTTACCTGCGTGGCCACTGGTTATGTGGCTCAAACTGAGGCATTATTGGAATTATATCGTGCCTGCAAGGCAGTTGGCGGGAAATTGCTTCATATCGGCGGTTCGTTGGATAGAGAAGTCGGTCTGTTAAATCCGATGTATTACGAACGTATCTGTAATGTCAGTGATGATGATATGCGGCGAGCGTACAATTCCGCCTACTGGGTTTCCGGATTGCGGCGAGTTGAAGGTTATGAAATTCCGGCTTTGGAAGGATTTGTCTGTGGCGCCCAGCCTATTTGTTTTAATATTGAAGACTTTTATCCGTATTGGTTTGGCGATTTTGCTAATTTTATTCCCCAAGGGAGTGTTGATGATACAACGGAGGCATTGGCAAAATTATTTTCCGTTCAGCCGTTGATAAACAGCAAAAAGATAGAGGAAATAAAGAATAAATTTGATACGGAAAAATTATCTCGGGGATTTTGGGATGTTTTAATACAATCATTAACTAATAAAAAAATTATATGAAAAAGCCAACCGCAAAATCTATAATTTCTCGACAACTTGACCGACGGGGGCGGGAGATGGGAAATAAAAAAATTAAAATTTTATGTTACTGCGATACGCCAACGGCCATCACCGGCTTTGCCACCGTTTCTAAAAATATTTTAAAACAGCTTTATAATACCGAAAAATATGAAATCGTGGTCTGGGGCATAAACTATTACGGCTTGCCGTACGACCATAATGAATTTCCCTATGAAATTTATCCGGCTTCTTATGCCGACCACAATGATTTATACGGACGGAACGCTTTTGTCAATTTTATGAGCCAGATTGATTTTGATATTTTATGGACGCTTAATGACCCATCGGTAGTGGATACTTTCTTGCCGGAAGCAGTTGTGGAATTACGTCGGCAAGCACCGAATAAAATTTTTCAATGGATTTTTTATTTTCCGATTGACAGCGAGTTTATCCGCCGGTCTTGGTTCACGCCAATTATGACCGCTGATTTTCCGGTCTGTTATAATCAATGGACTTACGACCAATTGACGGCCGCCGCTCCCGAATTAAAACGTGATTTACGGGTAATACCGCACGGCATTGACGCCAATGATTTCTTCCCTATTTCCAATGAAGAAAAATTAGCGTTTCGCAAAGATTATTGGAAAGGAATGATAAATGACGATACTTTCTTAGTAATTAACGTCAACCGCAACCAGCAGCGAAAAGATTTTTACCGTACGCTGAAAGCGTTTAAACTGTTTAAAGACAAATATCCTAATTCTCATTTATACATTCATTGCAAGGTTGATGACGTCGGCGGCAATTTAATGGAAATAGCTGCTCAAGTCGGCTTAATCCCCAAACAGGATTTTTCTTATCCCCATCCCGATAAATTTCATCCCGCCACCGGCATGCTGATTGACGTGCTGAATAAGATTTATAATGTCGCCGACATTGTAATGTCAACGACGCTGGGAGAAGGTTGCGGACTTTCTTCTCACGAAGCGTTTGCCACAAAAACTCCGATTGTAATGCCTAACCATACCGCTTTGATTGAAACGCTAAAAGACGGCAGGGGATTTGCCGTCAAAGCGGGTGGCGATAATAATTTGTGGGAAGTTATGCCAATGGATAATTCAATTATCCGGCCATTGACTGATGTTGACGATATGGCAAAAAAACTCGGCGAAGCATACAACAACCGCCGAGAGCTTAAAGCAATGGGAGAGCGTGGCTATAATTGGGTGATGAACCGGACTTGGAGCAAGGTTTGCCGAGAATGGAATGACTTGTTTGAGCAAGCCGCCGAGAAAACTTTATTATTGCGTCAGGGGAAGATTATGAATTTTGGTGGTGCTGTTGGTAAAGATGTTGGAGCTGTCCGTCAGTAAAGTGAGTATAACGCTGGGTAGTGAGTATGGAAGTATGCCCCAGCATTTCCTGCACTGCCCTAATATCCAGTCCCGTATTCATTAAGTTAGTGGCGAATGAATGCCGCAGGGTATGGGGAGTGATTTGTTTAAAAGGCACGCCGATTTTAGCGGCGGCCTTTTTAATTATTTTTTGAATGGTGCGGGGAGTGGTCGGATTTTGTCCGCCAAAAAGAAACGGGCTGGACGCTATCCGCAAGAGCAGGTCTTTGGTGCGGTCGGTAAAGAAAACCAGCCGAGCTTTTCCCCGCTTGCCGATTATGGTTATTTTTTTATCGGCAAAGTCAATTTTTTCCGTGCGGATATTCGTCATTTCCGACACTCGCAAGCCCGTATCGTAGAGCAGGGAAATAACCGCCCTGTCCCTGTCGGTATCGCAGGAATTAAAAAGTCGTCCGATTTCCTGCGGGTCTAAAAAAGAAATATATTTATCCGCCATTTTCGGCAGGACGACCGCCTCACTGCCGATTATTTCTTGGCAGTGTTTGTTTTGGTATTTAAGAAAACTTTTCAAAGCGACTAAATAATGACGCTGGGTAATGGACTGGTATTTGTTTGCCAGATATTGCGTATAATCCATTAAGTCTTTTTCCGTGATTAGTTTTAATTCTTTGTCGCCGCACCAGCCGCTAAACGCGGACAGGCGTATGCCGTATGCTTTGGCGGTCAAGGGCGAGGAGCGTAGCACCCCGCTTAAATAGGCGATAAAATTATCAATGTCTTTTTTCATAATAAAATTAAAATAATCAGGAGTATTATTATTATCCCCGTCAAAATAAAATCCTGTTTGTAGTCCTGCGTGGAAATTGGGTGATAATTTTCTATAACAAACAGGAATTTTTCTTTTTGTTTTTCTTCGCCGGCAATGACCTGCTGGATTTGCTGTTTTATCTTGGCGTTGGTATTGGGATTATCCAGCAGGCGTTGCAAGTCTTGGTCGGTTAAAGTTGCCATTTATATATGCGATAGTTTTTTATGTCCTCCAAATAAAATTTTTGCAGGCGGCGGCAGGTCGGGCAGGAAAGGGAAATGGCGTTTTGATAATTGCGGTTGCTGGCTAAAAAAAATTCCTGCCCGCAGGGTTTGCAGATGAGATGATATGTTTTTTTCCCCGACTTAAAGAGGTTGAGAGCTTCCTCTCTGGTCAATACTTTTATGCTCAACATACGCTTACTTGGCCAAGACATAACGCTCCAAAGCCGCCTCTAACGCTTCCCAGTAGCCCTCCTGCAAGATGTCGCCCATTTTAGAGGCGATATTTTCCATTGTTGCGTCATCAATTTTTTTAATTTTCTTTGCCGGCAGTTGGTCTTTCAAGTCCACGCGACAGACGGACGATACGACAAATGACTTATTCATTTTGTCAGAGTAGTTATAGGTGGCAAACCTGTTCCAGCCCTCGCATAAACGGCGGGCGAATTTTGGGTGCATTTCGGCGATTAACACTTCTTTGCCGTTGCGGTCGTAATAATATACGCCCACTTTGTCGCCGTGCTTGGTCATTGAGATTACTTTGTCGCAATGGAGTTCTTGGTTGGTGAATGGCATAGTTTTTTTTGTTAGGTTTATAAATTATTTGTTTTCTCTTAAAATTTTATTAAATAAGCGATAGGCACTCCCCTCAAAGGTGCTTTCGTCATCATCAATACCTACATTGCTGGGAAAAGATTTTTTAAAATCCTTAATCCAGCTTTTTATTTCTTTTTTTGTTTGTGGCGTAAGCATATATTTTATTAGTTATTTTTAAATGGAAATTGAATTATTTTTTTTATTCTATGGATAATCTCCGAGCCGTCTTGCAGAGGCAGGTTTTTGCCTATTTTAATTTTAGTTAAATCAACCATTTTCCCATTCCAAACAAACGCCTGTAAATTACCGTGCAAGACTTCGCCTCTTTTATCAACAAACCATTCTAAAAAATCTTGTCCGTCATCTTCAAAAATGATTTTAATTTCCGTTTTTTGTTTTAACCAGTTGTTAAATTCTTGCTCGCTTTTGAATTTTTTATTTTTATATTTTGGTGTAAGCATAAATTAAAATAAGTAAATTAAATTTTTTCCAATTCCCATTCAAAGTCAGCTAATCTATCCCAGCACTCGTCAATTTTGCCGGCGTTAAGCAACGCCTGCTCTTCGTCCATTTCACAGTCAACGGAGTGATAAGAGATTATTTGCTCGCACGCCTCTTTTTTGGTTTTAAATGTTTCCCCGTCCGCAAAGTATCGGTCAATTTGCAGGTCTTTTATTTTGTAGGCCATAGTTAATTTTTTACTAATAAATTTTGTTTGCCAAATTGCAATGCCTCGGCTATTTGGTCGGCGGGAAAAGCAATGTCAACTCTGTTTTGGTAGCGGCTGTTCATTCTATCTCGTACTACACACTTGCCCCAACCCTCAATATAAATAACAGTTTCAAGTGGCACAAAGTTGGCGGCACATATTTGGTTGCCTTGTGCCAGCTCCTCGCATAAATCGCTCCCCGTTGCCCCTATGCACGGACTTTGGTCATTTTGTGCGACTACACCCACATTATAGGCGGTTATCTCCCGCACAGTGCCTTTTAACGCTTCATTCTTGCCGTCTGGCTTGCCCGTGGGCATTGGTTGGGATAGCAGAGCCATATAAACCGCTCCCACGCCGTTTAAAACGCTCACAAGGCGAAAATAGGCGGCGTAGCACATCACTATCACTAAAAGAGAGATAGCCAGTAGGGAATACAGCCATAATATTAAATTTGTTTTAGCGTCCGTTTTTATCATACAATGGTTTTAAATGCCCGATAAAAGCCGCGATTAAAAGCGTCATTGCTGTCCATTCGGTCAACATCAAGATAATCCCAGTTGCCGACATCGCACTGTCTTTCTATTTTTTGTATTTCTCGGCGGCAAGCGTTTTTTAATTTTACCAATGCTTGCTGGTCGTTGAACGCCTTGGTTAGGGCGGCGGTTATCGTAATTTTTTCTTGGCGGTATTCTCTCGCCGTTTTATTGTTGCCGTTGGCTTCCTGTTCGGCTATCAATTTGTCGTAGTTTTCTATCAGGCAGTAAGTAATAACGCCTAATTGTTTGGTGCTCATAATTTTTAAGTTATATTTTGCAAAATAAGTTCGGCGAATTGTGCCGCTCCCTGCTCGTATGCTTCGGCGGGAGTTAAATTTTTTGTGTCAGTATTTAATACTGGCTTTGCCACCCCCTCCACAACTGCTCCACAAACAGTTTTAATCGCTTCAATTTTTTCATTCATAGATTTTAAGATAAAATAATTTTTCTAAATTCTTTTTCGTTGATTAAAGTTTTTGTTTTTTCAATAATGCTTCGCAGGGCTAAACAGGTTTCTTTGTCCATATAAAAAGAATAAGTAAATTAAAACAGGGGAAGAGGCATTTTTTTATCAGGTTTAATGTTTAAAATGATAGGGTTGATTTTAACGCCGTTTTAATCGGCGGGAACGGACGGCCGTTCGGGCTTCCCTTGTGCCACCTCTTAATTTCAATGAGCGTGAAACTTTTTAAATATCAGCCCGTTGTCATTCATTGACAAGTCGCACAAGTCGGCAATTAAAGGCGTTATATTGCATTGTTCGGGAGATGTCAATACTTTCATTCGGCGGCTTAATCCGCTTTGCGATACGCTTTTAATAACAATCAAAAGTTTGGTTTTTTTATTGATATAATCCCGTAAGAGTATTTTTTTAGCTTCATCTCGCAGTTGTTCTTTTTTAGTCATAAAGCCCCCCCTCGTTGCCCGCTGGTATTTAATAAGTTTTATTTAATTTTTAATGTACGATGATAGTATTGTCAGTCAGGCAGTCAATCAAAGCCCTGTTTTATAAAAATTATTTTGGCCATTGACCGCCTTGCTCGCAATGCTAACCGCCGTATATGGTGGCGTATCTTAACGCCCCGATATATGCCGCCCCAATATATAGCAAAGTTATCAACGAAAGGAAAAAAAAGGTATTTATCACTTGCCGTTTCTTGTCAGCCGTCTTTTGCCGCGCGTGCGTCAGGTAGCAGTTTTTATGCGTGAGTGTTTTTTTAAAGTTCATATCTTGTTGTTAGTTTTTCTTTATGCTTATACTATTATTATATACTTAAAAATAAGTCAAGTCAATAGCCAGTCAAGCATTAAGATATGCGAAACTATGCTAACATTAGTTATTATTAAAATATAAAAGTATCAATTAGTCAATATGTGTATAAAGTAGCAGTTTTTTGTTTTGCAGTAGTGTTATTTTTTTGTTGCAGGGTGCAGTTATCCACAAGGGCATTATAGCGGGCAGTCAATCAAAGGTATAAAACTAAAAAAAAGGATAAAATAGCAAGGGCATTTTTTCGCTCGCAGGCGTTGCTTATTAGCTCACTCGCAGTAGTTTGCCGCACTACCTCGCTTCCTCGCCTCCGCTCATTCGCTCTCGTTCTCGCTCGCCTCGGCTTGCGGCGTAAAACTCCAAAAGATAAGAGAGAGAAAGAAAGAGAGAAGACAGAGAGAAGATAGAGAGAAGATAGAGAGAAGATAGAGAGTAAAGAAAGAAAACAAAAAAAAAGAAAGTTATTTTTTTTATTTTTTATCAATAATTACAATACAAAAGAAAGAAAGAGAAAAAAAGAAAGAGAAAGAAAGGGAAAGGAAAGAATAAAAAACAGGGTAAGAGATAGAGAATAGGGCAAGGACAAGAGGCAGGGCAAGCGGAAGAGAAAAGAGAAAAGAGAAAGAAAGAGAGACAGGAACAGGCGGGGTTGGCAGGGTAGTAAGCGATAGACAAAGGCGGGGTGTTGATGTAGTTGACGCAGGGCAAGAGAAACAATGAAGGCGGGGGCGGGGTCAAAAATTGATAAATATCAAACATTTTGCGATTATTAGCTTATAGCTTGTACTCTCTTTTTATTCTAACATTAGCTTTATTTTGTAGCGTTCGCATATCATAAGATATGCGAACAGTTAAAAGCTATGCTAACATTAGCATTTAAAAAGCATATAATTTTTCACGGGGGGAGGGGGTCGGAAATTCGTCTTATGTGATTTGGCGTATGAACGAAAACTCTCATAACCCCGCCCTCGTATTCCTCGCCCGTCCTCGCCGTGTCTCATACTCGCCTACTTCGTATTCCTCGCCCGTCCTACCCCGCCCTCGCAATATTATATATTTCACATTCCTCGCCCTTTATCGCATATATCGAAGGCGAGGCATATGCTAATACTGTCAACCCTGTCTTCTCATTCTCCGTAACCTAATTAAGAATCCAAAAAAAACATACGACAGAACGGCATACCATTCTATTGATGCCAACAACATGGTTAATGACAGTGAAGATTGCAGAAAGCATATGTCTGGGCTCCCCTTGGCAATGAGATGGAGACTGCGTCTAAGTTACGCTTATGATTTGACAAAAATGGTGTTTTGTGGCATTGTATATTGTTGACAATTTTTAGATTTATGGTATGATGGTGGAAAGAATTAATATTGTTCCTTTGTTGAGGTGAAAGGGGTATCCAGGGATGAAGTCTGATGACTATGTTCGCCGCCGTGCGAACTACATTCCTAAAAGAGCTGGCTCTGCCCCCTCTTCTTTTTTTTATGGTAAGAAAGTGCGATAATTGTGATTGCCGATATAATGACGAGACCGTTTCAAGGTGTCCTTTTTGTTTTCCGGAAAAGAGCAAGGCATATAACAGAAAGTGGCGGCGGAGACGGCTTAAAAGCCGGGAGCGGGCAGGTAAGTTTATCGGGAGCGTCTCGGGATTTATTGATGAGGAGATTCGGGATTTGCGTAGAGGCGTGAGCGGGGCTAGGCATCGGGTTAAGACTGGGGGCGGGTATTGACTTTTTTAGCAGATGTGATATAATGGCTGTGTCTGGTTTTATTTCATAGTTTTGCCAGGCTGTCTTAGGCCAAGACATTTTTTGCATAGTCCTCCTTAAGGACAATAACCAGCTTTAATGTTTAGCTGGCTGTTGTTTTATAAAATATTATGTTTAGACATTTGGATTTATTTTCCGGCATCGGAGGATTTGCTTACGCCGTTGACTGCGTGTGGCCGGAAACGGAACATATCTTTTGCGATAATAATAAATTCTGCCAGCAAGTTTTAAAAAAGCATTGGCCTAATTCTAAAATATATGGAGACATCCGAGAAATTATTGCCAACTCCCACGGGACAGGAAGTGGAACATCCGCAAGCAAGGTTGACAAAGACAGGGAGTAGATTGACAAAAGACGGAAAGAACAGCCACAGTTTGGGTTTGGCGGACAGATTAATTTACTCACGGGCGGATTCCCTTGCCAGCCTTTTTCCCAAGCAGGGAAAAGACGAGGCACGGAAGATGACCGCTATCTCTGGCCGGAAATGCTACGAGTTATTCAATTTGCGAAACCGCAATGGGTCATCGCTGAAAATGTGCGTGGCTTACTTACTCAACAAGTGTTTTTTGATTGATGTTCGAACTTTTTTTGAGCAAAACCCCCAATAAGGAAGCCAGCACCGCCGTCGCTCGGAAACCTCGCCACCCCGCAAAAAAGTTTTCTTCACATTTTTTAATTTGCGCGCGCCGATTTTTTTCTTCTAAAAGGAAAAGAAAACTATTTTGCGGGGTTCTGCTCTTAACGAGCAGGACGGCGGGGCTGTCCGCTTTTTGTATTCGCTCGGGCGTGGCGGAATTCCCCCCAAACCCCCCTTCCGCCACGCCCTCGCTGGGACGATTCTTTTTTTCGGCGGAATTTGAGGCTGTATTTTGCAAAGCAAAATGCGCCACC
>Ga0315279_10000507_pt1 | contig 77037 bp, 75 predicted proteins | sample YL17G06_20_MG_FD_203694 | JGI IMG/M metagenome (GOLD analysis project Ga0315279, IMG submission 203694) | Sediment microbial communities from Yellowstone Lake, YNP, Wyoming, USA - YL17G06_20 | ecosystem: Environmental > Aquatic > Freshwater > Lake > Sediment | place: USA: Wyoming | collected...
TCAGCGAGCTGCTCCTCAAAGCCTCAATATACAACCTCTTCATGGCAATGAACCCGTAACCGACCGGTAAATCAACGGTTCAAATAAAACAGTCTACAAACAGTAAGCAGTTGTTCAACACACCAGCCGCTAGCACAGATTTATATATTCAGATTTCGAAGACCACTTGCGGTGAAAAAGCTTGATTTTTTCTTGCAACTCCCTCGCTAACAACTACTTTAGGAACAACTCAATACTCAATTTTCGGTAGTCCCGCATCAACGATACTCTAGAACCTCACATTTCCATAACATGCGATCTATATGCTCCTAGCCTAACGCTTTCCCGATCAGCTCCCCGCCGCGCGCTAATTCGCCATGAAGATACCAAGACAGGTGTTACAACCCTGGATCAATCTTGAGTCCAATGTCAGCGTTTATTGTTCCTCGCTTCGATGCATGCAGAATCTAATATGTTAAGAAGGTCTTTGATTTGCTTTGTTGAGTAGTCCCATTTGAGATAATCGACGAGAAGTGCAGGCAACGTTACGTCCTGACGTGCAAGGTATGCCAAAAACTCGAATACTTCTTCTGCGACCTTAATAGTTATCATGTGCTCTCCTGAAGCGTGCGCACTTCTGTTTTTCCGATTAGGTCTTTAGAAATCATGTGACCGTGACAATTGACGACTCGGGAGAGGTATTTTTCTTTGAGTACATTCCTATCGTAGAGGCATAGCGCACAAAGGTCAAAAGCAAGTTGTCTGCCTAACAATTCATCGTATCTCCATAACTCTTCACTTCTTCCATTGTTAATGAAGACCACTACTTCGCCAGCAGCATGCACTCCCGCAAATCCAGCTTTCTTCTTCTCGTGAATAAGCGTCTGCCAATTCGTTACGATTGTTTTGGCTTTGGCTTTCCCTTTTCTTAGATACCATTCATAAGCCGACATAACTGTAAATGCTTCCTTGGGTAGGCTGTCAAAGTCTATGCCATACTTTTGGATTTCTCGAATTTCCGAATCCAGTTTATCTTCGGAGACAACATACACAGCCGCCTCACCCCTTGACAGCCCAGCTTTGAGGAACGGAAACGATATCTTGCGTTTGAAATCGTCATTATCATACAAGGCGACAGTATGGTCTCCAATTTTCATGTGTTCGGCATATCCCGATGCCTCTTTTCCTCCTGAAGTCAGAATGCCAAAATCACGAATCACCTCAGCTAACAACTTTCCTCTGTCTGTTAGGCGATATTTCTCTGTTGTAGACTCAAGTTCAACGAATTCTTTCAGCGTTCTGAGATGATAACCAAACTTGCCATGGTTACTATCACCATCAAACTTTCTCAACAATTCCGTAAACGACAAATCCTCATCGCGTAAACATCCTATGATTTTTCTATTCACGAAATGTGACATTGCCCTTTGAATCTCATAATCCCAATTGTCGCGTTCACACATCCCCAGTCAAAGGCTAGTCATGAGACACGCTACTTATCTGTTTGGTGAAGAGCGTTTCACCTATCGAAAGAGATGGGAATTTACAAGCGCGCGCTCCCTGCTTCAACAATGGCACCGCCATTTTTGTTGGGTTTGGTTTGGGGTAAAGTTTTATCCCAAACACACACACAATCATAAATTCTAGACTTCTCAAGCCTCATTTTTTTGGAAAGGCACAACGTCTCTTCAGGTCTTCGGCAGACATTGCGGCACCAAGCTAGAGTTTTTTGGAACGATGTTTGTCAAGGGCGTCCAGACTCTTCTCTGCTCCTTCGTGTTTTTCGCCATTGATGATGATGACCGGAGTTTTCGTGATGCCTCTGGATAGGGCCTTGAATCTATCTATTGTGCGTGAAACATCATACACTTTGATTTCATCATCTGGAAAGTTTGCTGCTTCAACCAGCGTCTGTAAGACGGTCCAATCCTGTTCGGAAAACATGCGCCCCTTGAACTTGTTGAATTTAAGGAACATCTCGCCTGCTTTTGTAGCCATGTCGGGATCGCAGAATCCGTGCTGTGACATTTCCCTTGTGGTTTCATAATCCACGTATGGTGAAAGGGAGTGCACATAAACTTCTATCAAGGGTTTCACAGGTTATGTTAAGTCTCGATGAACTCTTATGCTTGTCGAAGGTGGCTGCGTAGGCTACAAAACCACACGAGCACGCGCGGTTGATGAAAGTAGAAGCGCGCACGCTTAGCGCGCGCGGTATGAGCCCTCACACCTACATTGTTTGTCAGCGCCACATTTTGGTTTGGTTGGTTTGGTTGGTAAAGTTTTATCCCACACGCATATCAATAGCGCGCGCTGGGGACGAGGTTGTTTCCTTCTGACCAGCAGAAGACGTAAATGTTCAGCGGCAATTCTCATTTACGGGTCAGCAGCCTTTGCAATCAAGGGTAGTCATGCTCGTGGATTTGGACTATTTCTTTGCCCAGTGCGAGGAGCTGAGGAATCCCTCCATAAAAGATAGGCCTGTCGTAGTCTGCGTGTATTCGGGACGAACCGAAGACAGCGGAGCTGTGAGCACCGCGAACTATATCGCTAGAGAATATGGCGTGAAATCAGGAATACCCATTTTCTTAGCCAAGAAGAAATTGGAGAATACCAATGCAGTGTTCTTGCCAGTAGACTACCTTTTCTACGAGGAAATCTCCCGGAAAGTAATGGACACCCTGAAGGGTTTCGCCGACCGTTTTGAACAAGTCGGAATAGACGAAGCCTATCTCGACGTTACCCAACGAGCAAACGGAAGTTTTGAAGAGGGCCGAAAGCTGGCTGAGAACGTGAAGAATGAAATACTGCGCCAACAGAAACTCATGTGCTCAATCGGCGTTGCACCTAACAAGCTAGTGGCAAAAATCGCAGCTGACACCAAAAAACCCGACGGCCTAACCATCGTCACACCGGAACAGGTCACAGCGTTTCTTGCACTGCTACCCGTGAGTCGACTCATCGGCGTCGGAACAAAAACCAGAGAGAGAATGCAAGTGCTAGGGATTAACACGATCCTTGACCTATCAGACTATGACATGCAGAAACTGATCGCCGTTTTTGGGAAGACTCTGGCGACCTATTTTCACAACGCTTCCCTCGGAATAGACGATGAGCCCGTTCAAGAGAAAGGCGAAGCCACATCAATCAGCAGAATCTCAACCTTAAAACACGACTCCCGAGAGCTGAGCTTCATTCTGGAAAAAACGGATCAACTGTGCAATGAAATCCATGCCACAATCACAAAGGACGGTTTAGCATACAAAACTGTCGGAATAATTGTAATCACAACTGACATGAGCATTCACTCGAGATCAAAAACCTTTGAAAGCCCTATAAATAGCCTTGAAGCCATGAAAGGAACCGTGAGGGAACTTCTGGAGAAGTTCTTTGACCAAAACGAGTCTGAGGCACGTAGAATAGGTGTCAGAATCTCGAACTTTGCTAGAGAGCAAAAGAGTCAAAGGCAGCTCACGAGCTTCATGGAACAGACCAGAGATTGACTCTTCCGTTTCACCAAGGAGACTCCAGCAAACCTTTATTTTCAATGCCAGCCCATTCCTCTTTGAACAAGCATGGCTTCAGACAATCAAGAAAGGCAACGTGACAGGTTGCCGCCGGGTCAAACCCCTATCAAAAGACTTCTAAGATGGGGAATAGATCACTCTGGCATCACACGATCTAACCCCAAAATCGACTTGAAAACCTACATCCTGACAATAGAGGGTGAAGTTGAAAAACCGTTGAAACTATGTTGGAACGGAATTTTAAAACTCCCGAAAGTCCAGTCTGTGAGTGATTTTCACTGTGTTGAAGGGTGGAGCGTTCTTAATTGCAGGTGGGAAGGTATTCGTTTCAGAGAGATAGTCAAGCTGGTCAGGCCTAAGGAAACAGCCAGATTTGTCACATTCGAATGTGCAGATGATTACACGACTTCACTCTCATTGTCAGAGCTTTCAGGCGATGACGTACTCTTGGCTTACAGACTTGACGGAAAACAGCTGGAAGAAGGCTTCGGGTTCCCGTTGCGACTTGTTGTTCCCAGCAAATACGGGTACAAGAGCGCTTTGTGGGTAACACGGACAAGATTTACTGCAATAAAAGAAGCTGGCTTCTGGGAAAAAAGAGGCTACAGCGACACTGCAGACGTCTGGAAGAACGACCGCTTCACAAGATAAAGGACGTCCCGCTCTTAAAACAGCAGAATCATCGGATCTAGCTTCCCGTTTCGACTGACTTGCTGTACACTTCCAACGTGTTTTCAGCGGCTTTTTTCCATGTGAAATAGTCCAGAACCCTTTTGCGTCCGTTTTCGCCCCAGACCTTTGCTTTCTTCGGGTCCCTGAGGGTTTCTTTTATTCCCCATGCTATGTCTGCCGGGTCTTCTCCGTTGACGTGTACTCCGTTTTGATCAGGGCCTGAGCCGATGACTTGTTCGCGGAAGCCGACCACTCCTCGAGCGCCCACTACAACCGGTTTTGCCATGGACATTGCTTCCAAGCTTACTATGCCGAATGGTTCGTAGACTGACGGGAAGATACACACGTCTGACGCGGCATAGTGCAGTATCCTCTCAGCTTCCGGGACAAACTCAAACCGATAAACAACCTTATCTTTGATTCCAAGCCTGTTCGACATTTCAATGATGTCACTCTGCTCTTCACCCTTGCCCAGAATCACAAGTTTTGTCTTTGGAAACTCCTCGAAGACCATGGGCATCGCCTGGACCAGGTTCTTGACGCTTTTCACCCATGTTAGCCTTCCAAGAAAAAGAATCATGTTCCAGTCCTTGGGGATTCCATACTCTTCCCTGATCTGCTGCACATCATCATTTCTGCATTTTTTTGGATCATACTGGTCTGGGTCTACGCCGTTCCACACTACGCTTATTTTTGACTGAGGCCAACCGTGTCTTGTCAAGTCGTCCTGCATTGCGTTGCTTACCGTTATTATTCTGTCCGCATTTTGAGCCGTGGCCTCTTCAAGATGTGAGACAACCTCAGACCCATGTCCGCCACTCCTGCCCCACTCAGTGCTGTGAACGTGGAAGACCACAGGTATCTTGGTCTCGTTTTTTGTTATGAGCCCTGAAATGCAGCTCAGCCAGTCGTGGACGCACACTACATCGAAATGATAGCCTTTTTTCTTGATCAACTCGTTCAGGAACTTCGTTGAACTCAGAATGTTGTAGATGAATATGTCGTTGAAGAATCTGATGTTTGTTCCCCATCTTTTCAAATCATCGACCACGAACATCGGAAAAACGTTGCTCGCGTCTGCAATCAATGGCCGCTGGACATCCACTCCTTCCAGAATCTCGGTTGTCTTCAAGTCACCCTGATTAAGCGTAAAGACTGAAACATCATGACCCAGCTGAACATATTCACGCGTCATATATTGGGCATATGTGCCCAAGCCTCCCACGAGCTTGGGTGGATACTCATAAACAAAGAAACCTATTCTCAAATTGCATTCACCTTGGAGTATCCATACAATACTTTTGCAAAAGAAGTTATGTCTTTCTGTTAACGAAAGCCGACCAGAACTGGAGCATGTCGCGCTTGGAAGGTATCGTCACCGAAAGTTTATAGTGCCTTCAGTAAGTAAGATTGTGATTTGTCTAGGTGAAGGCATTGCAGGACCCAGTTTGGATTGCGGCTGAGAAGATAAGAAAGCTTGAAGTTCAGGGTGCGAGAAACGTTGCCATAGCTGCGATAACCGCGACGGAGACCTTGGCAAATCAGACAAAAGCTAGGACCAAAAAGGAATTTTTGAAAGAGCTTCTGAAGGCCAGGGAAACTCTTTTCGCTTCAAGAGAGACAGAACCGCTGATGAGGAATGCCATCAGATTAATCATAAATCAAGTGGAAAAGAGCACAGAGAAAAACGTAAGAAAACTGACTGAAACAGTGTCGCTGGCTTCTCAGCAATTCTTGAAAGATCTCGAAAATTCGAAGGAAAGGATTGCGGAGATAGGAGCCAGAAGGATTAGAAACAACTCCACGATCCTGACTCACTGCCACTCTTCCACGGTTACTCACCTCCTGAAGAAAGCCAGGCAGGATGGGAAAGTTTTCGAAGTCATCTGCACCGAGACCAGACCTGTTTTTCAAGGAAAGATCACTGCGAGAGAAATGCTGGACCTAGACGTTAAAACGACGTTTATCGTTGACTCAGCCACAAGGTTCTTCATGAACCAGGTTGACCTGGCAATCGTGGGAGCAGACGCGATAACTTCTGAAGGAAACGTGATAAACAAGATTGGAACAAGCATGGTTGCGCTTGTGGCTCAAGAAGCGCGGACACCCCTCTACGTGGTTTCAGAACTGCTGAAGTTTGACCCAGCAACCATGTACGGAGACTACGAGAAGATAGAAGAAAGAGACCCGAGTGAAATCTGGAAAGATGCACCGAAGAACCTAACCATTAGAAACCCAGCCTTCGATGTTACCAGGAGAGACTTCATTCACGGCATAATATGTGAAGAGGGAATAATCTCGCCGCACTCGATAACCGAGGTAATGCACAGGAGATACCCATGGGTTTTCAAGTGAAGGGCCGCTAAGCGGTTTATCCCCAAGTTTCCAAGGCTGCCTCTAGCTCCTTGTGTCTCTTGGCGTATGCGTCCAGTGATACATTATGCATGGTTGCATTGACCGCTTGCCGCATAGCCCTTGCCCCTGCAGTCGTTCCGTTGGGGTGGCCATGGATGCCTCCACCGGCTTGGATCACAAAATCCTTTCCAAAAAACTTAACCAGCGCGGGAACGAGTCCTGGGTGAAGTCCTCCAGAGGCAACGGGCAACACCGATTTCAGTCCGCCCATTTCCATCGTTAACGCATCACGGTTCTCTGCCACTTCCTCCGCAGTTTCAGACATTTTTCCAACAACGGTTCCCACATGAAGCTGATCCACACCCAAAATCCTTGCGACCTTTGCTATTATACGCATTGAAATTCCGTGTTTAGGATTTTTGGTGAACGCCGCGTGGCCGGCCCTATGCGCGTGAATGATGAGGTCGAAGTCTTGATCCCGAAACGTTTGCAAGGCAGCAAAACCGCAGGTTAGAATGTCAATCATCACGTATTCTCCGCCGTGGCTCACGACAGCTTCTGCTCTTTTCAACATTTTATTCGTTTCAGCCGTGATGTTGACCATGTAGACTTTCTTTTCCCCAGTTTCTTCTTCAGCTCGATCTCGGCTTTCCAAGGTTTTTGCAAGGCGATCTTCAAACGGATTAAACGTTTGACTGCCGAGATTCTCGTCATCCTTAACGATGTCGCATCCTCCAACCCAAGCATCATAGGCGACCTTCGCATGATCTATTGTTCTCAGTCCAAGCTTAGGCTTGATTATCGTGCCTACCAGCGGCCGATCATTAACCTTCAACAGCTTCCGTATCCCTTTAACACCGTATTTCGGCCCCTTGAAGCTTCGGATAAGTTCTCGCGGAAAAAGAATATCGTTGAGTCTCAGGTTTTTCAAGGCTCTCAACCCGAAAACGTTCCCCGCGACACTGCTCAGTATGTTAGGCATGCTTCCTGACTCAAAAAGCTGCAAAGGATAAGCTACCTTGACAGAGTTGCCTTCCATGCTGAACACGTGAGCCGCGAGTTTGAGAACATAAGGTTTCACTGTCGAAATCTCTGTCCACGTCCCCACTGAACTTTCAGCGGCAACGCCTCCTGCCGCTTCATCAATATCAATGCCTGCAGGCTCTACATAAAAATCGCAAATAACCTCTGTTTCCTTCGGCTCGTATTTCAAATCAACAAAATCTCTGTATCTCAACTTACTAGACCTTCCTTGTTCTGTGAATGTCAACGGATCCTTAAAGCCTTTAACTGCCCGTAGTTAAAACATCGTCGTGGCTAAATTGCGCGCGCGCACGTACAAGTCGCACCAGCCAGAACCGATAAACATTACGGTCAGAGAATTGGGAATAAAAGGCTGGATTAAAGGGGAAAGCTACAACAAACCCATCCTACAGAATTAGGGAAGTGCCCACACTCGTTGTTCCGGCAACTATGTGTGATGTTAGGTTCTCCAGCTGTTTTTCACAAAAGCTTAATGCCTTAACAAACCAATATCTCAACTTGTAAACAAGTTAGGAGAACGCTGACCCATGGAAGACTTTGAGGAGAAATTCATAAAACCCATCATAAACGCTTCTTACCCCGGAACCCTGGCCGCGCTGAGTCTGACAGTCCTGCAGGTCACTGGCCTTCATAACGAAAACGCTCCATATTTGCTGAAGTTCACGTTACTGTTAGGAGCGACCGCATTCCTCCTGTCAGCTTTTTCCGTTTTCTTCTACAGCATATATCCCACGCGCAAAAAACTATGGACGACCACCGCGGTGATGTTCCTCTTAGGACTGTTCTGTCTAATCACCTCGGTGCTACTACTATTCATAATATAAAGACAGGGCGCGCCATGGTTACCGCATGAGTTGGAGGGTAGATGGTGAAAGTATGAAATCCAAGGTGGAATTAACGGATGAAGAACTCGCCCAGATCGCGGAACTCGTATCCGAGAACTTTGAAGTCTACGGTTATGACCCCGATTCGCACGCAGACAGGGTATTGCAGAGCATTTTCAAGAAAATCACAGGCTCAGAATGGAATAAACGAAGCTGAAGCCTATGCGACTAACCTGTCCGGACCAAGCCTAGTCCAAGAAACCACAGGCGGCCTTCTGACAATGTTGAGGGCCCAGGTGAGCCATTGGAGAAAGTACAGGGCACTTAAAACGAACGAAGAAAAAAGGGCGGGATTGTACGAGAAGACGTCTCCAACCTCCGTAGCTCAGTTTAAATATCAGGATTGTGATTAGACGTAGCGAGAGGAAAACTGGTCCATGGGTTCCAAGTCTCCAAGAGGCGAATTCGCTGCAAGAGCGCTTGTTGAGAAACGCAAGAAGTTCCGCTGGAGCAGCATGTACTACAACCGCAGAATCTTGAGACTAGACGTCAAGGCAGATCCGCTTCAAGGGTCTCCCATGGGACGCGGCATAGTTCTTGAAAAAGTCGGCGTGGAAAGCAAACAGCCCAACAGCGCCATAAGAAAGTGCGTCAGAACACAACTGATCAAGAACGGCAGACTAATCACCGCCTTCTTGCCCGGAGACGGCGCACTGAACGTCGTAGACGAGCATGATGAAGTCCTGGTCGAAGGAATAGGCGGCTCACGCGGAAGAAGCATGGGCGACATTCCCGGAGTACGCTGGAAGGTCATAACGGTCAACGGCGTGTCTCTGAACGAACTTGTGTACGGAAGGAAGCAGAAGCCAGCCCGGTGAGAGTTTTGAGTCAGAAGCAGGAAGAGAAACAGGAAAGAGAAGTAAAGCTTTTTGGAAAATGGAGTTTCAAGGACATCGAAGTCAAAGACTTAGGGTTGCAGAGATACGTTTCACTGAAACCCGTTGTTATTCCCCACAGCATGGGAAGACACGAGCACAAGCGCTTCCGGAAGGCAAGCATAAGCATAGTCGAAAGACTTGCAAACAACCTAATGCGTCCTGGAAAGAACGCTGGAAAAAAAGCCAAGGTAATGAACATGGTGGACCACGCGTTCGAAATAGTTAACCTGCGCACAGGCAAAAACCCTGTAGAAGTCTTGATCAAGGCCGTGGAGAACTCTGCTCCCTGCGAAGACACGACACGCATCAGCATGGGCGGCATCGTCTACCACCAATCAGTGGACATCGCTCCCCAGAGAAGAGTCGACCTAGCGATACGACACCTCGCAGACGGAGCAAGACAAGCAGCAGTAAACAATCCACGCTCTATAGAAGAATGCCTCGCCGAAGAGCTAATACTGGCTGGTAACCATGACATGAAGAGCTTCGCCGTTGCAAAACGACACGAACTCGAAAGAGTAGCCCAAGCTTCAAGATAAAAGAAGATGCCTCTGGTTCAACACTGGCTTCTTTCCATCCTTCGCCTTTTTTGCAGTCCCGAAATGAACTTCGCCTGAAAGACTTCAGGTTCGTCCCAGCGTGGTTTATTTGCACGCTCCACACTTAGTCAACTGTGGTTGCTTCAACTTGAATTCAAACAAACCCCTAAGAGAAATCATTGAAACCCTAATGAGTAGCCCTTCTCCTAGTTATCACGATTTGAGTTGTCTCAAAAACCAGGTTGCCACCAGATATCACCTGCAAAGAGTACCGTCAAACTCCGAAATGATACGCCTTCTAAGAACTGAAGAGAAACGCAAACTGTTGGCACTTCTGAGAAGGAAGGCCACACGCACAATCTCCGGTGTCACAGTAGTAGCTGCAATGACAAAGCCTTATCCTTGCCCACAAATCGAGCCCTGTGCGTACTGTCCAGGAGGACCTGCGATGGGCGTCCCGCAGAGCTATACCGGTTTTGAACCCGCAGCCATGCGCGGACTGCAGAACGACTTCAACCCGTTCCTGCAGGTCAAATCCCGCATCGAACAATTACAAGCCATAGGGCACAACGTCGACAAGATAGAACTCATCATAATGGGTGGAACTTTTCCCGCCACGCCTCTGGACTACCAAACATGGTTTGTACAACGTTGCCTCGACGCCATCACGGGAAAAGAAGCAAGAAGTCTTGAAGAAGCAAAAAAGAACGCGGAAAGAAGCAAGAAGCGCAACGTCGGCATAACCGTGGAAACACGGCCAGACTGGGCTATGAAAATCCACGTAGACCATATGCTGAGCATGGGCGTAACCCGTGTGGAAATGGGTGTTCAAAATCCCAACGACAAGATATACCGCTTAGTCGGAAGAACACACACGGTTCGAGACGTTGTTGAATCCACACGAATAATGAAAGACGCCGGACTGAAAATAGTCTACCACTTGATGCCGGGGCTTCCCGGCTCAAACCGAAAAAGAGACTTGCAAGCATTCAAGAGAATCTTTACGGATCCCCGTTTCAAGCCTGACATGATAAAGATTTACCCGTGCTTAGTCTTGAAAAACACAAGGGCCTACAAATGGTACCTCGAGGATGTGTTCAGGCCTTATACAAACGAGGAGGCAGTAGACCTTATTGCAGAAATCAAGAAGAACGTTCCGAGATGGGTGCGCATCATGCGTGTCCAGCGAGACATTCCTGCGCCATTAATCGTTGCGGGAGTGAACAGAAGCAACCTGAGACAACTAGTGCAACGGAAGCTGGCAGAGGAAGGCACAAGATGCGAATGCATACGCTGCAGAGAAGTAGGCCACCGAACAGGCAGCAAGGTGAAACTCGACCCACAGGAAGTGGACATTCTCACGACGTGGTACAAGGCTTCTGAAGGTGAGGAGATCTTCATTTCGGCGGAGGATTTGAAGAATGATGTTTTGATAGGGTACCTGAGGTTAAGAATCCCTTCGGAAAGGGCTCAGAGACGGGAGGTAAAGGCGAAACCATGCTCTATAGTGCGGGAACTCCACGTGTACGGATCCCTAGTCCCGGTTGGCAAACACTTTGACAAGGCGTGGCAACACAAAGGCTACGGCAACACCCTACTGGCCAAAGCAGAAAGCATAACTAGAGAGGACTATAATTTAAAAAAGATTCTAGTTATAAGTGCCCTCGGCACAAAACAGTACTATAAGCGGCTCGGCTACATGTACGATGGAGTTTACATGTCAAAAACTTTGGAGAATCAAGAATGAGTGAAAAGATGTTTTCAGGCTACAAAGGAGAAGCATTCGCAAGTATCAGAAGAGTCGGAGCCGAAGTGGGTGACATGATACGCGTGACAAGAAAAAGCGAGGTCTACGAAGGAATCTTGATTCCGCGCTCGGAATACGGCGACGAGACTCGCATTGTCGTAAAGCTGAAGAACGGCTACAACATCGGCATAAAAATAACAACAGACACTACGATAGAGAAAATAGGCAAAGGAACAAAACCCACCTTTGCAGCTCCGCCCCAACCCGAACAGAATCCACAATTGCCAAGAGTCACCATAATAAGCACAGGCGGAACCATAGCAAGCCGAGTGGATTACAGAACAGGCGGCGTGCGACCTGCCCTCACGGCGAGCGACCTCTACAGTGTCGTGCCGGAACTGGCAGGCATAGCGCGAATAGACACTCATATATTGTTCAGTCTTTTCAGCGAAAACATAACCCCACAACATTGGAAAGAACTCGCCAAAGTCGTGGCCAACCAAGTTGCAGAAGGCGTGGACGGCGTTGTCATAGCTCATGGAACAGACACCATGGGCTTCACGGCGGCAGCCCTCAGCTTTGCATTGCAAAACCTTCCCGTTCCAGTGGTAATTGTGGGTTCGCAACGCTCAGCAGATCGGCCGAGTTCGGATGCAGCAACAAATGTCATAGGAGCGGTTGCAGCGGCGGCAAAAGGACCCTTCGCAGAAGTTACAGTTGCAATGCATGAAACAACGTCAGACGACTCCATAGTGTTTCACAGGGGGACAAAAGTGAGGAAATGCCACACAAGCAGAAGAGACGCGTTCAAATCTGTGAATGCAACGCCCATCGCAAGAATAAAAAACCGAGAAATAACCATGCTGACATGGGATTACAGAAAGCGTTGTTCCTCAGATAAACTTGTGTTGAAGCCAGAATTCAACGAAAAAGTTGCCCTGATCAAGTTTTACCCAAGCATGAATCCTGCAGTGATAGACTGGTTTGTGGATGAAGGCTATAAAGGAATGATTCTTGAAGGAACAGGTCTAGGCCATATTAGCATGAAGAGTCTCGAAGCTGTGCGAAAAGCCGCCGAGAAAAACGTTCTTGTTGCAATGACATCTCAGTGCATTTGGGGAAGGGTTAACATGAACGTTTATGACGCAGGCCGCGACTTGCAGGCTCAGGGCGTGATTCCCTTAGAGGACATGCTTCCTGAGACAGCTCTTGTTAAGCTCATGTGGGTTTTAGGGCAAACACAAGACGTAGAGGAGGCCAAGAGACTTTTGAAGACAAGCGTTGCGGGTGAGATTTCACCGCGCACTGTTCCAGAATGAGTGGACGTTGAATGGAAGGGGCTGAGTGACATTGGAAATAGACTATGAGAAGGTCGGTTTGAAAGTCGGCTTGGAAATCCACCAGCAGCTGAATACTACTGCAAAATTGTTCTGCAACTGCAAACCGGCACTTTTCAAGGAAGAACCAGAAATAACTTTTCTCCGGGGACTCAGACCTACCCAAAGCGAGCTTGGCCAAGTGGATCCCGCGGCTTATTTCGAGTTTCAGAAAGGGGTGAGAATCCTTTACGAAGCGAACAGGACAACCTCGTGCCTCGTTGAAATGGATGAGGAGCCGCCTCACCCGATAAACCCAGAAGCCGTTGAAACAGTCCTGACCGTGGCCTTGATGATGAAGGCCAAACCAGTTGATGAAATTCACGTAATGCGCAAGACGGTGATAGACGGTTCCAACACAACGGGTTTCCAGAGAACATGTGTGATAGCTTTAAACGGCGAGATAAAGGTAGGAGAAAAAACCGTTCCCATTCAACATGCTGGCTTAGAAGAGGACGCAGCGAGGAAAACCGGAGAGGAAGAAAGCAACATAACTCGTTATCGCATAGACCGTCTGGGCATACCACTGATAGAGATTGCAACCGCGCCAGTCATAAAATCGCCGAAAGAAGCAGAAGAAGTCGCTTTTGCGATTGGAAGAGTCTTGAGAGCTACAGGAAGAGTGATACGCGGCTTGGGCACGATACGCCAAGACATAAATATATCGATTCCAAACGGCGCACTCATGGAGATCAAGGGCCTTCAAGAGCTTGAACTCGTTCCTCTGGTCGTGGAGTACGAGGTTCAGCGTCAACTGAGCCTCATAAGAATCACTGAGGAGCTGAACAAGGCAGGAGTGAAACAAGAGAATCTGAAAGAGGAATTCTTCGACGTTAGCCATGTTTTCAAGCGGACAAAGTGCAAGGTAGTCCGGAAAGCCTTGGATGGAAACCGGCAAGTCTTAGCGGTGAAACTGCCGAGATTCAAAGGTTTCTTGAAGCGAGAACTGATGCCGGGGTTTCGCCTCGGAACAGAAATTGCTGACAGAGCCAGATTCTGGGGGAGAGTCGGCGGCATATTCCACACAGATGAAATGCCAGCGTACGGGATCACGACAGAAGAGGTTGAAGAACTGAGAAAAATGGTCAAAGCACAAGATGAAGACGCAGTGGTGTTCGTTGCGGACAAGGCTGAAAACGCCAAGGACGCATTGAAAGCCGTCGTGGAAAGAGCCCGAGAAGCCTTAAAGGGCGTACCACCGGAGACTCGTGCACCAAACCCTGATGGAACGACCAAGTACATGAGGCCCCGCCCAGGAGCAGCAAGAATGTATCCCGAAACGGACATCCCACCTATACAGATAACCGAAGACTACGTGAGAAAAGTTAGCCTTTGCCTGCCAGAACTCCCAGAACAGAAACTCGAACGGCTCATCAAAGTGCACAGGCTGAATCAGAAATTGGCCCAACAAGTACTTGATTCCGAAAATGGCGAGTTGTTCGAAACCATCGTAAAAGAGAGCAATGTCTCGCCAACAACCGTTGCAGCCTTCATGACAGAAACGGCAAAAGCACTGAAACGTGACGGCGTCTGCGTCGAAAAGATCTCTGAGAACACGATAAGGGAAATTTTCAAGGCCGTGGGTTCAGGAGGATTGACGAAAGAGGCCATCCCTGAAATCGTCAATTGGCTTTCATTGCATGAGGACAAGACCGTAGAGGAAGCAGTCGATAACATCGGGTTAAAGATACTCTCGAGGGAAGAGCTTGAGAAAATCATTGATTCCATAATTGAGCGCAACAGAAGCTTGATTGAACAGCGGGGAGCAAACGCCTTTGGACCGCTGATAGGTGTTGTAATGAAAGAAGTTCGAGGCAAAGCCAACGCAACACTTGTGAGTGAATTAGTCAAAAAGAGACTTGAACAAGCGAACAAACAGTGAGAATAAAGATACGCTCCAGAACGTTGACGTCAAGGGAGAGCTGATTGAAGCCGAGAGTGACCGGCTTACCTGTATGCTCTTGCTGCTACGATTTCATCTGGTAGCCTCATGCTTTCGCCGCAGAATGGGCAGAGCTTGAAATCTGGCGACAGTGGTTTCCCACATGTTGCGCATAGAAGTGGGAGCTTTCCTTTTTCTTCGATTCTCTTGACTTCTTTCTTCAAATTGCTCAGCTCTGTTTTAATATTCTCCACAGTCAGTGTCAACGGTTGGATGCCTTTGACCTCTGTCCTTACGTTACACACTATGTCCACAACGTGTGATAGAGTTTCGTTGCTTGCCTCGACTGTTTCGTACATTGCATCAAGTACTTCTGTTTTGTCAGCCACCATCTGTGCCTCCACAGCGTTTTGTTTTTTGGCGTCTGAGAGTATTCTGTTCAAGAACTGTTCAACCGGACTGTCAAAGGCTACTGCGCAGGTTATTCCCCAGAAGACTAGGGTTGAAGTCGCGCTGGCTAGGAAGTATGTTGTTGGCGATATGGCTTGAAGTTTCTCGCCGATGAACGGGAGGAGTTGGAGTAGATGCGTCTGGCTGTTGAAGAAGAGAACTGATATTGCTTCTGTCAAGTGAACCAGTGATATGAATGTTAGGGAGCTGAAGAGCCACACGCAAAGCCCTTTCTTAGCCAAGTACATCGCCTATTTTCCAGAAGTTTGCGTGAATAGTAAATATGATATCGTGACATTTAATACGATATTCCCAAATTTGACATATATCGAAACACGTAAATGCTAAAAGCAGTTAGCTCCTTTGTCATCTGTGGGATTGGTTTGAGGGCGAAGAAGGAGAGAGGAATGGGCAGGAGTTTCGTTTTTCGGGTGAGGCTGGGTGAGTACGAGGTTGAAGTCGGTGGTACTCGGGACGAGGTTTTGAAGACGATTGAGGACTTGCCTAGCTTGATTGGTAATGTTCACAGGGCCTTTGACGGTGTGAGGCCTAAGAAGGTGGCGACGCTTACGGTTAAGACGGAATCGGCGAGGGATGAGAAGGCTGCTTCCGAGAAATATCCCAGGATTTCGCCTTCTCAAACTTGTGATGAGGCGGTTTTGAGGCTTCTTGAGACTGATTGGGGGAAGTGGCGTCCACGCATTCTCGAGGAGTTGAGGGGTGCGTTGAAGGCTAACGGGTTGGAGTATCCGGCGCGGATGCTTGCGGCGGTTTTGCTGGATCTGGTTAAGCAGGAGAAGATTAGGCGTTGGAACACGGATGCTGGCTACGTTTACATTTTGGCCGAGAAGGAAGCTTTTGGCTTGAGGAGAGACGCAAATGAGTAGGGTTGAAGTGCGTGTTAAGACGCCTTTCGGCGAAATCGTCGTTGAGGCTGAGAACCCTCAGGAAGTGTTGAAGATTCTTGAGGCTTTCCCGGAGGGTTTTGTGGAGAAGGTTGGAGGTTTCGTTTCGGACCGTCTGATGCCTTCTGGGGTTCAGCTTAAAGGCTTCGTTGAGTCCACGACCGAAGGCCCTGTTATCATTGCGCGTGAGAACCTGACTCATTATGAAGCGATAGGGTTGACGTTGTACGCTTCAGAGCAGAGGAAGAGTACGGCGGCGCAGATTACGAAGCTTCTGGAGTCAAGCGGGTTAAAGTGTATGGTTCCCGCAAGACTGAACGAGATGACCAAGAGGGGTCAAGTGTTCAAGCCGGATCCTAACAGGCCGGAGTTCAGGCTCACCATGCAGGGCGAAAGATGGGTTGAAGACGACGTTCTAGCCAAGCTTAGAGGAAAAATGGGCCAGTGAAAAGCTTTAGCAAGCGTGCATGTTGGAAAAAGAGAGCCCTTGTGTTTGAGTACTCAACCCGTGATTTCTTTGAGTGTCAAAACATTGATAACACTATTCCTTTGGAACATGAATACATACATTGGGTGCTTCATAAGATAATTAGTGAAGATGCTTGCTTCAAATTTAACAACGTACCACCCAAAGAATACAGATAAATTTTCCCTTCTTTCTCATATTTCTCTTCCAGCTTGACTATCTTAGAGCTTTGGCAGTCAAACAAGTTTACCGTATCCTTGTTTTCTTGGACGGGTTTCTGTTCTTAATACGCCAAATTGTATAAATCACCAAGAGAACACCGAATGCACCACAAATAAGCGAAGCCAAATCACTATAGGTTACTACTTGCACGTCATTAATTGTTTTGAACTCCCAAGCAACATAGTTAAGCCAGAAAAATACCCCTGCAAAAAAACAAAAGAAAAGAATGTCATACCAAAATTTGATTTTTTGCCACATTTCTTCACTTGGTGTTGGTATTTTTCCTTTTGATACAAAGTAAACTACCCCAAAGAGAACAAAAGCAGCAGAACTAAGAATATCAAGCACAACTTTCAACAGGACATCTAAGGGAAATACCCATACTCCGAAGAAAACTGCTGCCCAACAAAGAAATATTACTCCGAAGGAGTCTAATGTTCCATGTTCTTCTGCCATATTTCTACCTTATTTGTCTTCTGTTGCTGTGCAGATTAAAGATTTCTGTGTTTTGGAAGGATGGTTGGTTATTGCGTTTTCTCTAGGTTCTGTCTAACTTTGGCTTGTTTTCATGCCTTTCTTTTTGTAGACTATGACTGCTAGGAATGTTGCTATCATGAATAGAGGCAGAATGAGGAACGATGGAAACTCGGGTATTACGTGTGTTGCATTGATTGTTACAGTTGTAAAACTTGTAAAACCAAGCGACGACGGATTAGTGTAAGTGAAGTACAGATATGTGTAGTTTTCATCTGAGAATGTTTTGTAGCTTAGAGGGTAGCTTCCATAGAGCACTGTCCATCCATCTTCAACCCACAACAAGTCTTTCGGAATTGTCACTCTGCAGAAGTCAAATGTCTCGTTTAGGGTTCTTTTCACCCAGAAACTTACCAATGCCCCTTCATCAGGGTCAAAATGGAAGTGTGAAACAGTGGAATTGCTGACAATATCCATATAGTAAGTTGTGTCATTCCAAGTTCCAGCATCAAAGAAACTAAGTGGAGCCATCAAAGGATAGTGGTCTGCGTTGTTTCCGTCTATTACGTATCCTGTATCTCCTATTCCGTCACTACCAGTCTCATTCTGATAAGAGCCACCATACAAATCTATGCCGTTGTAGTCACTCCAGTAGTTGCCCCCAGAAGGGTAGCCATCATCCCAAACATTCGCTGACCCTTCGGAGATAACCTGTATTCTGTTGTTAATGAAGTTGTTATGACAAAACGTGTTGCCAGAAGACCAGTAAAACACGACGCCAGCCCAATCCCCCATCATCCCAGTGACCCAACCATTGTTTGCTATGTCATTTTCAGAAAATATGTTGCTGACGCCGCCCCATATGCCTATACGGCTATTGTCTGCTATTTTGTTTTGAGAGATGGTGTTGTTGGTATATTCGCCTATTATGCCATAGTTGTTGTTTGTTATGTTGTTTCTGAATAATGTGTTGTTAAAAGACTGGTCAAGTCGGATGCCGTTGTCGTTGCTTTTTATGTTATTGTCCATTATTGTTGAGTTGCTTGTTTGGGCGAGGAGAAGCCCTTGAGAATTGTTCGTGAGGGTGATGCCTTCAACGGTTATGTTGGTGGAGTCTATGAGTGCCAAATAGCCTACTTGTGGGTAAGTTGTTGGATTTATCACCAAGTCTTTCTGGCTTTTCAGATAATAGACAGGCTTCCCATTCACAAGGTTTGAAACATCAATTGAGTGTATATAATAGTTTGGATCTCCCCCCCAGCCATAAACGCCAAAGCTAAATTTGTTATCGTTCATCATGTTCTCAGAGAGAGTGTTGTTAATAGATTCATAAAGCTCCATGCCGTAGTTGTTGTTTGTTATGTTGTTTCCAGTTATGCCGACATTAAAAGAATAGTCGACATAGATGCCCTCCATGTTGTTTGTTATGTTGTTTCCGTTTATGCTGCTGTCAGAAGAACGATAGAGAAAGATGCCGTACTGGTTGTTTGCTGTTATGTTGTTTCCAACAATGTTGTTCCCGCTAATACTGTTGCTAGAAGAAGAATAGAGATGGATGCCCCAATAGTAGATGTCAAGCAAGTTGTTTGCTGTTATGTTGTTTTCGTTAATGTTGTTGTCAAAGGAAGAATAGAGGTAGATTCCCTCCACGCTGTTTGTTATGTTGTTTCCAGAAATAGTGTCGTTATTTGAAGAATACAGGTAGATGCCGTAGTAGAATGCTTTGACTGTCGTGTTCTGTATTGTTACGTTGGTTCTTCCTGAAAGTGTTATTCCATTTCCGCTTCCTGTTGTTTCAACCATGTAGCCTCCTCCATCAACCACAATGCTGTCCCTTTCAACAACTATACCATCTGCATCGCTTGTGACGTCACCAGTTAAGGTGTAAGTGACATTGTCAACGCTTGAAATAGGTGCATCTGGCGGATCTATGCTTCCATCAGCCCTAATGTAAATAGTTCCAGACGCACGGACTGGTTTGATGTTAAATGCCAGAGCCAATATGCCGGTTAACAGCAGCACCAAAATGATTCCAGTAAATATCCTCTTCATAATTCACCGCTCGCTTTATACACGCGTTATCCTATCTCCAAAATTACGTTTAAATCCAGTGCGTGTTAATCGGAGTTCAGACCGCGAATTCTCAACTTCTTCTGGAGGCTTCTTTTTTCTGCGTACCAAAAAGATGGCTAAGGCTATGACTATCACTATCGCTATTGTAACAGAAAGTATTATTGGGTCTATTGGAAAACTTGGCGCAGCTTGCCACATGTTTGTTTCTGTTGCCTTGCCCGTTGCGGTTACGTCTCCTGAAACTACGGATGCTTCCACCATAGCTCCGGTCAGTTTATCCCAGTAGTAGGTAAGCTCTGTTCCGTACTGTGAAAAACTTGCGTGGACCACTGTTCTGGTTGCTCCAGCATAGGAGTCTGTGGTCTCGCCGGCAATCGTCACGTTGCCATATCCGCTCATGTAAATGGAATCTCCAGTTGTGCAATTAGCTGGAATGACAAATCCTGAGAGCCCCTGGAATGTTTCGCCACCAGCAACAACATCCACAGGCATTGTTGCATTCTGTTCGGTTCCATCAGACATGTGCATAGTCACCCGCACGGTAGCGTTCGTTCCCTCAACGCTTAGAAACTCCACTTTCAACCACTCAGGAGACGGCGTTCCAGAAGGCCAACCAGAAATCGCGTAAGTACATTTTATCCAGTCGCCAGCCTTAACGCCCACTTGCATTCCGGGCGGAAGTGAAGCTGTAACTGTTACGAACTTTGTAACAAGATTATTTTCTAAGGATGTTTCGCCAGATACTGGACTGGCATAAGCAGTTGCGTTGTAAGTCCCCTCAACCGTAGGGGTCCATGAGTAACTCAGTGTATAGGAACTGCCTGCTTGCAAAAGGGGAAAAGTTGTTGAGTTCACCGTAGTGCCGTTGATGAGAAGCCACAATTCTATATTGGTCTCATCACTTAATCCTTGATTGTTGACGGTTGCATTCAACGATAATGAGCTCCCTGGCTTCAGGTAGACTGGAGCTGGTAGTGAGACAACAAGCTCATGGGCAGGTGGTGCCCAAGGATTCATGAGTGGGTAATGGTCTGTATTGTTAGCATCAATAACGTATGCAGTATCACCAATGCCATCATGGTTTGCATCAACTCCCGTGTAGTCGCTCCAGTAGTTGCCTCCAGAAGGATACCCGTCATCCCACGTGTTACCATAGCTTGTGGTCTCGATATGCACGTGGTGAGTATTATTTATGAAATCGTTATGGTGGAAAGCATTTTGACTATCAGAAGAGTCAAGCCAAACACCAAACTGATTGTTCGTGACATTGTTGCCCGAAAAAATGCAATTGTAGGAAGACTGAAGGCCAATGCCATACTCGTCGTTCGTTATGTCGTTGTCATAGAAACCATTGGTGTCACTTGCCAAGGTCTGCCAAATGCCATACTGATTGTTTGCCGTGATGTTATTGCCATACAAAATGTTATTAGAAGAATAGCTGAGTCTAATGCCAGATTCGTTGAGTGTGACGTTGTTGCCAGACACAGTGTTATTGCCAGAATCGTCAAGCATAATGCCAACGTGTTCGCTTCCCGTGATGTTGTTGTCGGACAAAGTACAATTATGGGAAGACTCGAGCCAAATACCATAGCCGTTGTTTGCCCACATTATGTCATTTCCAGACAGAGTGTTATTATCAGAAAAGCTAATCCTGATGCCATGCTCGTTGGTTGCCGTGATGCTATTGGCATACAAAATGTTATTAGAAGAATAGCTGAGTCCAATGCCCTCATACCTAAGTGCCTGGATGTCGTTGTCAGAAAAAACGTTGCTGGAAGAAGAGTTGAGCCAAATACCATAATCGAAGTTTATTATTCTCATGCTTCTTATCGTCACATTGCTCCTCTCCGTGAGAGTTAATCCATTCCCTCCCCAGTTGACGGGTTGTTCCATAGTGTAGCCCGACCCATCAACCACGATGTCATCCCTTTCCACAACGATTCCATCGCCATCGGCGGTGACGTTGCCAGTCAAAGTGTAAGTTACATTGTCAAGGGTTGATATAGGAGCATCTGAAGGGTCTATTGAGCCATCAGCCCGTATGTAAATGGTTCCGCTTGCTTTTGCCCTCTGAACGTTAAAAGCCACGTTTAACGTGCCAACGAGAAGCGTCAAGGTCAACACTAAAACAAGTTTTCGGTTCATGTTACATCATCTGTTACATCTACTGTTTTCGTTCTTATGATTTGTGGAAGACTCTTCTATCACATATTACAGCACAGTTTGAACGCTTTAATCGTTTTTCTGTCCTGCACTTTCGACATAATGTTGATAGCTAGTTAGACAATACTACTCTTCTTTTTTTTTCTTTAGTATTGCCAAAGGATAGAACGTCTAAAGAGGATGGCAAGGTAAACAGAATATGTCTACGCAAGAGGAACAAGAAAAAGAACTATACGATAAGGTCTTTAGTAGGGATAAAGACTTTACAAAGGATGACCGCTTTAGTAGTAAAATTATCATCATCAGAGAGACTAGATACGTTTACCCAAGAGGACACTACAGAAGAAAGGATAGGCATGAGAACTTAGTTCTTTCTTGCATCTTTGTTCTTACAATAGCCATTATCATTTTATCCATGCTATAGTTCTTATCGTCCAATATATTGGACGTTGCTATTACCATGCTCTAGGTCTGCATTGAAATTTCAATGGATGCAATACTAACCTTATATTGAATACTACCTAAAGTCTGTCTGAGACTGTGTTATACATTGTTGAAGCATGTTGGTTCAGTGCTTTTTTTACTCAATTCTGCCTGGTTTTTGAGTGTCAAGAATTTTGGACGTTGAGTTTCTTGTATTAGAATCGGAGTCTTGTGTTTGAGTACTCAAATCGTGATTTTTTTGAGGCTCAATTTTGATGGGCTTGAGTCCTTTTGCGGGCATTAGAGCGTGCGGTTGCCGGTGCGGGTTTGATTTGAATCGTGTTGTCCGGGACGTTTGGTAATGTTTTTTAAGGATTGTCGTTAAACAGGGTTGGCAGGGTGGAATGGGTGTTGGATGGAGAGTGTGCTGCGTCTGCAGGTGGGACTTCTGAGAGTCGGAGGGGCGGAGATGAGGACGGGTTGACTGTGCAGGTCAGGTATAGGGGTGTTGAGAAGACGTTTTCTGGGAGCGTGGAGTCGGTTTGGTTGAGCTTAAACAGGTTTTTCAGCGAGTTCCTGCCGTCTTTTGAAGTGGCACAAAGGTTGATGTTGAATGTTGATTTGCAGAACCTGGCCAAGGACTGTGAAGGCATTATCGCTTTTGCGAAGGAAGGACCATGCTTGCTTGTTCCGAGGAATAAGCTGACGGACAACGAGACACTGAGCCTGCTGCTCTTGGCGGGTTACATTGCTCATCAGTTGGGCAATGTTGAAACCGAAGCGGTTTCGAAGGAGGAGCTGCAGGGCAGGCTTGGCAAAGACGCGAAGATTGCGAGCACCCGGCTGGGAGAGCTTATCAAGAATGAGATAGCAGCAAAAACCGTTGACGAAAAATACAGGATTACAACCTTCGGTCTCATGCAGATGCAGAAAGACGTTATTCCAAAGATCAGAGCGAAAATGGGCAATTAGGGTTTCATTTTTGACGTATTTCAAGCGTTCTTGAACTGTTTACCCCGGCGAAGCCCTCTCCAGTCCTTCTATTGCCTTCATGAGCATGGAAAGAGAGGATATTTCCACGTCTGGAACTATTTTGCAGCCTCTCAGTTTGTCGAGTCTTCGCGAATGTGAAACAAGCGAGTTAGGGTCAGATTCGGCTATTTTGTCTCGTCCTTCCAAGCTTGAGAAGTGTATAGCTTTCAGCCCTGCGTTTTTGGCCCCCCAAACATCGGCTTTCAGGTTGTCGCCTACATGAACGATTTCGCATGGTTGCACGCCTAATCTCTGTGCAGCCAGGTGGAATATCCTAGGGTCGGGTTTGCGGATGCCTATTTCCTCCGAAAAGATCATCAAGTCAAAATATCTACTCACACTTTCATTAGCCAAAAACTTACGCAACCCAATTCCAGGAGTCAATCCAGTGTTGCATATTAGCCCGATGAGCTTGTTGCGCTTCTTCAAGCCTTTCAGGGCTTTTCGAACTTCTGGGTTCAGATAAGGTGGGACCTCGAGGATATTTGAGGTGTAGGCTGGAATTAGTTCGTTTGTCCATTCCTGCTTTAGTTCCAGTGAGTGTCTTGTCGCTTTTTTGATGATGAGTCGAATCTGGTCGATGTAGGCAACATCTCTGTTGGTGCCCCAGATGGTTATCAACGATGAGACCGTTTCGCTGACAGCGGCACACATTTCTTCAAGGGACACTTGCACGCCAAGACTGTTCAGTGCTTGTGCAAGGTTCCTGCATCGGGCATCTGCTCTTCGTGCGCTGGCACCGTCGCTTTCGAAAAGCAAGGTTTCCCAAAGATCAAAGGTCACTGCCTTTATGGCGCGTTCGCCTGAGTCCATGATTACCACTTGTGGAATCTGTTCTTACCAATGAAGATTATGGACCACGCCTCTGAAAAACTTCACGGATGGAGCAAGTTATGGAGGCGGCCTTTTCTGGGCGTATTGATACCTGCGTGGTTTTCCTTCCCTTGTCAGTATTCCATCTTTCACTAGGTCTATAAGAGCATGGGCGACGGCGGTCCGGTCATAGTGGAATCCGCGTCTTGCCAGTTCGCTGTGAACTTCGCTTAGGCCTTTTGCGGTGGAGAACCAGCCTTCTTCCCACAGCTTCTGTATTATGCCCTTGCAGGTTTCTGCTCTCCGTGGTTGCGCACTTCTTTCCATCATCAGGGGTGTTTCTTTTAGTTTTTCTGTTACTGTGGACAAGATTTTGTCGACTGTCGACTGCAGTTGGTCTTCTTGGCATTCTATTTCGAATTCGACTCCTCCTATCTTCATTTTCAGTCGTATCGGCGGCTTTGTTTCCTTGTCTGCCAATTTGTCACCTTGTTGTTTATTGTATTGTGCATCTTGTTCATGCGCAACACTTAAATATACCTTCCTCAAACAATTGGCTATTGGTGAATCTTGGTGATTGAACAATACCCTATTGCAACAACACCAAAATATAACTTTCCACAATCTGGCATGGACACAACGTTACCCCGCCAATTCATCGAACTAAGCCTGCACTCGCTCAAAAATGCGCCCGTTCAGGCTTTTCAACTAAATCAACAAATCGTTCAACAATTTGGCAGTATGGATGTACATGAACAAGCACTAAGGCTTAGACTTGAACCGTTGCTTCTGAGACCATTACGCGAGGAAAAGATCGTCGTGGCAGTAGACACCTCAACTATAAAGATTGGTGAAACGAGCACAGGCATCGTGATAGCCGTCAGAGGCGCAAACGTTTGGAAACAAAACAGACGCTACAGGTACATGCGGTTCGGACCATTCATATTTCACATCACCGAGGAAAACAAAAAGCAAGTCTACGAAACGTTGGAAAGAACGTATTTCAGTTCTCTGCACGAGCACAGCCACCAAGGTGCGCCAAGCCTTCTTCAGATGCCCACACGAATAGCAAGCATTCTCGAACGTTGGCTTCAAACGATGGCGGCGAAAACCATGAACAACGGACTAATACTCTTCGACGGCTCGTTGACCGCAGGAACCGCTGAAACCCCCACGCATCGCATGAAAGAAATTCTTGAGACAGCAAGAAAACGAGACAGCGTCGTTCTGGCTTTCTCAAAAATGACGAACCTAAGGGTTAACGGACACCGCATAACAGACTTGCTGCCGGAGCATAAGCCTCCCTACCTGCTTGAGACAGAAGGTTTGAAGCTCAAACCCCCCATGGTTCTGCTCGGCGACGTCTACGTGGCCAGACTGTCCAAGGGAAACCTTGCTTTCAGACTGGACATTGACAAGGAGGTTTCACCTGAAACAAGGATTGAGGCCGTTGAAAAACTCTTGGGAAACGACCTGTTCGCGGAAAGCTATCCTGAAACCTTGCGCCTAGCTCACATTCTGTGCACGTTCACAGCCAACGAAGTGCTGGCAATGCAGCATTTTGTCACGCGACGATTCGGGCTTCAAATCATAAACAGGCCAGACATGCACAGGCTTCTGTTCGGACTGTTCGGCAAGGGAGAGAGCTACTCATGAAACTCTACAGAAAAGAGGGCAACATCCTTCAGATCTTAAGCTTCCCCGGTGAGACAGCTGAGAAGGGCGACTATCTGCTCGTCGAAGACGCCGACGCTGGAAGAGCTCTCATCGTCCAAGTTATCGATGTGCAGTTTGCCAGCATCCCCGGCGTGCTTGAAGAGCTGCTTCGAAGCCTCCCAGACGGGGGAGAACTAATCAAGGGCGAAGACGTTGACCCCTTGGAAATTGCTCCACACATCTCGTACATTCAGGACGCAAGTCTACTCATCTGCAAAATCCGTGCAACAGCCGAAAATGACGGCTTAAACCCAAGCAGCTCCTGGCTTCCTTCACGTTCCCAGTCGACAATAAAAAAGCTTCCGCTTCCAACTCTGCTGAAACTCGCCAAAATCGACGGCAAACTCCCAATCGTGATAGGCGGAACAAAAGACTCGTCGCTACTAACGATAGACGCCACGTCGCTTGACGGTAGACTGAACATAATAACTGGAAAGAAGGAAACAGGCAAATCTCACCTGTCCAAGCTTCTAATGGTAAACCTAGTCGGGTACAAGGCCACCGTCGTGGTTTTCGACCTCAACGGGGAATACCTGAGCCTGGGACTTACAAGTGACGGAAAAAGAAACGCAAACTTTGACAAGATTCACGTTCTTACGCCTTCTCAAAACTTCAAACTAGCCCTTAAACAGTTGAACCTGCACGTGATGCTCGGGATCCTCATACACGCGCTGCACTTGCCAGGAACGTCCGCCCGGGAGTTCAGACGGATATGGCAAGCACTTAAAGAGAGAGACAGCCTTACACTGCACGAGCTAGGGGAAACAATCCGTAACTGGAACTGCAACCAACACGTCCGCGACGCCCTGTTCTCGCGCTACCACTCCCTAGTCAACTCAGGAGTTTTCACAGACAACATCGCCGAAGCCACATCACTGGAAGAGTACCTGCTTAAAACTAGAGAGCACGGCGGCGCCATAATAATGAACCTTCGAAACACCTCATCCATCGACAGACAAATAGTCGTAGAGTACATTCTCGGCAAACTCGTTGAATCCTTGAGCAGCTCGCAGCTTAAGGCCATATTCCTCTTCGCCGAAGAAGCACACCTCTACCTGCGCGAGACCTACTGGGACGACATCGTAACCCGCATGCGTCACTACGGAATCTTCACCACATTCATAACCAACCAGCCCGACACCATACGCGAAAACATCTACCGCCAAGCCGACAACATTTTCCTTTTCAACTTCACAAACGAACACGACCTAGACGTGGTTTCACGAGCCGCCCGCGTGGACGCCGAGACGGTACGCTCCATCGCCCGAGACCTCCCCCCACATCACTGCCTCGCACTTGGAAGAGTTGTGAGGGATTTTCCAATAGTTGTGAAAGTCAAGGCCATAGACGTTAAAACAATGGGAGAAACTAGACTCTTCTTCACATCTGCCACCAATCAATAAATGGAGGAGTTTGAAGCACTTTCCAACACTCTGGAACGCGCGTGCCATCCGGAGGTAGAAATGCAACCTGCCTAGTTCTTGTGGTTTGATTAGCGCTTGCCAGAGTCAAAATTCTTCAGTCTTTCATAGTTTTTGATAAAAAATTCTCGAAAAGTCCTTGTCAAGGCATAGCTTTCCACGTCGTCCAGCCTGACCCATCTTAGTTCCGCCGCATCACTGGAAGCCTTGGGTGTTCCGCCTTTGAGTCGCATAAAATAGTCGATTATGACAAAGTGATACTTGACCTTTCCATTTTCGTCGAGTTCCACGTTGTCCACGACGTCTATGAGTTCTGGCTTCTCGACTATAAGGTTTGTTTCTTCCCTAACTTCCCTTATCGCCGTCTGCTCGGTCTGCTCGCCCAACTCTACCAAGCCGCCTGGGATACTCCATTTTCCCTTTCCGGGCTCGTTCTTTCTCCTTTCAAGCAATATCTTGCCAGAGCAGACCATAACGGCGCCGACGCCGACAAGCGGCTGTTTTGGGTAGAGTCTCCTCAAGGTGAAAACCTCAGCTTCAGAATCTAGCCTACTCGTATCTTAAGGCTTCTACCGGTTTGAGTTTTGACGCTCGCCAAGCTGGGTAGAGTGCAAAGATGGCGCTGATCCCTACGCCGAAGACTAAGGCCAGTATCGTCACTGTTGGAGTCAGAAGAGGAGTTATTGTCATTCCGCCACCTGCGGCTACAGCTTGGTTTCCAGTGAACGCGCCGCCGCCTCCACGAAAGACTATTGCAACTATGTTTGCTAAAACCCAGCCTGAGGCTATGCCAATCACCGCGCCGATCAAGCCGATTATCAGTGATTCACATAGGAAGACCGAAAGCACGGTCCGACCTTTCATGCCCAACGCTTTCAGTATGCCGATCTCTCTCATGCGCTCCATTAAAGAAACAATCATGATGTTCATTATGCCTATACCTGCAACCAGCAGCGAGATGGCGGCGATTCCAGCCAAGAAAAGCTGTATGACCGAGAAAACGTTTGAAAGGAGACTAAGCACTGCTGTCGCAGAGGTCACTGAGACTTGGTTGCTGAAGGCGTCCGTTATTGCTTTAGTGGCATTATCAATCGTTGCTTTGTCGTCGTTAACTAGTTTCACGATTATCGTGTTGCACACGTCAGTTCCAAAGAAACTTTGAGCTTGAGAAATTGGGATGTAAACACCTGTATCCGAAGGACCGCCTACGCCGAAGCCTCCGATTTCTTTGAGAACAGCGGCAACATTGCCTGTGTAAGTTTCATTTATCGGCGGAATTGTCGTTGCGTTAAGCCATTTGATTTCAACCGCGTCATTTACACCATAGAATAAGGTCCCGTTGCTCCAGGGGTCACTCACTCTTTTCCCAACAACGACCGTATCGTTTCCTGGATGCATGGGTACAGACCCGCTTTCAGCTACAAAAGTGCTGCTGTAAATGTTTGCGTATTCAGCGAAATCCACACCCACTATGGTAACATTCTGACCTGTTCCATTGAATTCGACGGTGCCTACCCTTTGAATTATCGCCAAAGACGTGTCGACGTTCGTTATATTGTCGATTATCTGCGTGTAGTTAACCAACAACTTGAAACCAGAATTGGTCTCGCCTGTTCGGCCTTGCGAGCCAGCACCTAACCCTAATCCCAAGCCTCCCCCTGTGGAAACGATCAACGTGTCGGCTGCAAATCCTGTTTGAAGCTGGCGAGTTATTGTAGCCTGTAAACCCTGTGTGATTGAAAGCAAGGCAACTATGGCAGCGATGCCGATGACTACTCCTAAGGTCGTTAAACCAGCGCGCAGTTTTCTAAGTCTTATCGCGCTGAAAGAATAAGACAACACGTCCCGGGCTTTCAAGTCAATTCACAACCTCCTTAACTATCAAGCCATCGAACATCTGGACAATCTTCCTAGATTGGCTTGCCAGATGTTGGTCGTGAGTGACCATTATCACGGTGACGCCCTTCTCCTCGTTGAGTCTCTCGGTCAAACTAATTATCTCGTCTGCAGCTTTGGAGTCTATGTTCCCCGTAGGTTCATCCATCAAAAGGAACTTTGGATTGTTCGCCAAAGCTCTAGCAATGGCTACGCGTTGCTGCTCACCACCACTCAACTCTGCAGGTTTATGATTCATTCTTTCCCCAAGACCCACTGTTCCCAAAAGATCCTCAGCATGCTTTCTTCTTTCTGAGCTGCTCAAGCCTGCTATAGCCATTGACAATTCAACGTTTTGCCTTGCCGTAAACCGTGGAATGAGGTTGAAGAATTGAAAGACAAATCCTATCCTGCGTCTTAGATTTGCCAGTTGATCATCATTTAGCGTTGAAACGTCAACGCCTTCTATCAGCATCTTTCCATCTGTTGGTTTGTCCAATGCTCCGATGAGATTCAGCAACGTTGACTTGCCACTTCCAGAAGGTCCCAGAACAGCAAGAAAATCGCCGTTGTCAACCTTCAAGTTTACGCCGCGCAGGGCATTTACCGTGACTTTTCCAAGCAAGTACGTTTTCGTTAGGTTTATTGCTCCGACAATTGTTGTCAGAGTCATCATCTGCCCCTTTCTAGTTCTTCCTAGCTTACTTGCACAGGAATCGCCATGAGAGCACGGTGCCTATTGTTGCGACGACCGCAGCGAATATTCCAACGTATAGAAAGTCCATACCAAGCTGTCCGTAGTCTGTTGTGAATACGAGAAGCTGTCTCATCGCGTCGATCGTATATGTTAATGGGTTAAACTTTGCTACAGTCTGGAGCCAGTCTGGCATGAGAGCGATAGGGAAAAGCGAATTGCTCGCAAACATCAAAGGCAGGTTTATTAAGTTCACGACTGCCATTGGTGTTTCGATTCTTGTCGATCTTATGGTGATGGCAATAAACGCTGACGACAAGCCCACGCATATCAGGAACAGGATAGCGAAGACACCAAGTATGCTAAGCGGGGTAAAGCTTGCCCCAAACTGGAGACCTAACGCCACGGCGATGACTATTATGATGCCTGCTTGGAACATGGAGCGCAATGTTGCGGAAAGAACCTTAGAGAATATTATCACTGCTCTGGACACTGGTGTGCTGAGAGCTTTGTTTAGAAAGCCTAATCGTCTGTCCCAAACAATCGACATGCCGCTGAACATCGTTGTGAAGAGGGCTGTGAAACCAATCATACCGACAGCCATAAAAGAGAAGTAACTACTAGTCCCGAGGTTTCTTTCCAAGATAGCTGTTGCATTGAGTCCAGGAATATTTGTCGGTATTAGAGCACCTAAGTTCATGGCCTTTCCAAGCAGGCCCATCCAAATGATAGGCTGAATTATAGAGAGTATGAATATGACAGGAGCTTTGTACCATTTCTTAAGCTCACGGTTGGTCAGTGCCCAAATGCCGTGAAGCTTGCCCGCATGATGCTCATTCAATTCGCTCATTGTCGAGCTCGCCTCATAGTCATCCTTTGTGCAGCGAAAGCTTCCCTAGACTCTTCCGCATCACGTAGCGATTTTCCCGTGTATTCTAGGTAGACCTCGTTCAAAGTGGGTTCCGTGAGCGAGAGTTTCGTTACGGTGTACCCTTTTTTCCTCAGGGCTTCAATAATCAGGGGGGCTGTTATTTCTCCTCCATCGGCTTTGATTCTATAAAGGTCACCTTCCTTCTTGACATCTTTCACATGTTCAACCTTCTGGATTGACTCGCTCACGTCAACATCTTCTTTAGTTACTAAGGTTATGATATCGCCGCCCAAACTGTGCTTTAACTCTTCAGGCGTGCCAATGACTACTATTTTTCCATGGTCGATTATTGCAACTCTATCGCAGAGCGTGTCAGCTTCTTCAAGATAGTGAGTGGTCATGAAAAGAGTCATGCCATACTCTTTTTTTAGAGTTCTAATGTAGTTCCAAGTTGCGGTCCTTGTTTGGACATCCAACCCCAAGGTAGGCTCATCCAAGAACAATAGCTTTGGTCTATTGATCAAGCCACACGCAAGCTCAAGCCGACGACGCATTCCGCCGGAAAAGGTTTGAACCCTTTTGTCCTTAAATTCGGTCAGCTCGACAAGCTTGAGCAGATCCGCCGCACGCTCTTTTGCAACACCGTGCGGAATTCCGTACATATCCGCACACAAGAGAATGTTTTCCAAACCGGTCAGGTCCTCATCAGCAGTGTATTCTTGCGGCACGACGCCGATCACATTTCTGACTTCGTTGTCCTGCTTTGCGATGTCGAAGCCCAAAACCGACGCTTTGCCTTCCGTGGGCTTCAATATTGTTATCAACATGTTGATCGTCGTTGTTTTTCCTGCGCCGTTGGGTCCTAAGAACCCGAAAATCTCACCATGTTTAACGCTGAAGTTGACGTGATCAACTGCAGTCAGGTGATGATTGAAAACTTTGGTCAGTCCTACAGTCGTTATCACTTCTTCACTCATCTTGTTCGCCTCTCGATTTTTGATCAGTCTCCTCATGCTTTGCGGCTGTGTCATATGAGGGTTTCAGGCCTTTATCGATGATTGGTTCGGAATGAAGCTCTTCCCGGTTATATTCAGGAACAAACGCTTGCAAAAATCCTCTATTCATTCTCCCTACTTCCCAACCTTTCATTTATTTTTTCAAGTTTCTCAGCAGTCTCATCCAATACTTTGCGCACATCCTCAAAGACCTGTTCTGAGAAGTGCTTCTCCAGATTCTCTCCAAGTTTGAAAGAGGTCTTTATCAGCTTCCTCATTGACTCTCGCAGTTCCTCTGTCTTCTCCGGCGGAAGATGGAACCATGGTGCTCTCATGAACGGTGGGCCGAAGAATCTTCCCTCTTTTCTGAATTTCATGTAGTTTCTCCTCTGCTCATCGATCATCTTCTCCTGTTCCTCCATGATCTTTCTTTGTTGTTCTAAGACAGCTTTCCCGCTGTCTGTGAGTTCGTAGCGTTTCATTCCACTCTGGTTTGATGGCAACTCTCGGATGTGTCCGTTGTCCTGTAGCCAAGATAGGAGTGGGTAAACTGAGCCGGGGCTTGGTTTCCAACGACCATTCGTTCTCGCCTCAACTTCGTTTATGATTTCTGAACCGGACATGGGTTTCTTGCTTAGGGATTCTAGAACTTGGAAGCGTATGAATCCCTTCGGAACCATGGCTGTGTGTCTCATCCAATGTTTCCTATGCTCAACCATATTTCATCACCATCGATATCGTAATTGATATCGCCACTGATATCAACAGTGATATTTAAACCTAGCGCTTTCAATTCAGAGAGATTCAACTCAGTCTACCAAGGTTCCGACAGGTTTGCCCTTAACCGCCATTAGAACATTTTCAGGTTTGAACCCGTTTACCACGACGACCTTGACCCTTGTGCGTTTCAGGATTTTGATGGCTTCGGGATCTATGATCTGATGAATACCAGCCTTGTGTCTGTCTTCCACGCAGACATGAGTCAGATCCTCAAACCTCAGGTGATCAAGCTTCACGGCGTCTGTATGCTTCTTGGGGTCTTTGTCAAAAATGCCTTCTTGGTCAGTGGCTTTCACCAACAATTTAGCTTCCACTGCTTCCGCAACCAGGGCTGCCACTGCATCTGTCGTCATTCCCGGCCTCAAACCGCCCATAACCGCGATCTTACCATTGCCTACACATCTCACAGCCTCTTCGATGTTCAGCGAAACGTCCTCGCAACCCGCATTTCTGATCCTTCTCAGAAACAACAGAGCGAAAATCCTCGAAGCCGATATCGCAATCTCGTCTTGAGCCTTCTGTTTGAGCCCCAAGCTCCTAGCAACACTGATGAATTCCCTTGCTAAAGCTCCACCACCAACCACGACGACAACCTGGTGACCACGCGCCTTCAAAGCCTTCATCATATCTGCATATTCACTAATTAACTCGGCATTAACTGGCGACGCTACGACAGAACCGCCTATTCTTAGCACAATTCGCAATGGTTGCAACTCCTTTAACGTTCACTATACGAACCTTCACATTTAAAAATCCTCCATGAAAGACTGCAGACCCTCAAGGTCTCCTTCCCTGCACTCTTATTGCAGTTGTCTTTCAATAGGCCATCTTATCGTTTACACTGACAATGCCCAGTTCTAGCACTGACATTCCTGTTAAAACGATGAAAAACGTTTTTAACATCGCTGTAGGAAAATCTAGAGAAAAGTCAAAGAGGAAAGATTTTGCTCACAACCGCGAAAATGACGGTCAGACCTCTCTCACCTTTTGATTTTGAACTAAGTGCCACGATCTTTTCAGATGGCGACCGGCAAATTCGAAAATACGAAAAACGAAGATTCTGGCAAGTAGTGAGAGTCGACAGCAAGCTGTTCCTTGCGATCATAACGACTGCCGGAACGGTGGACAAGCCGAAACTTTCAGTTGAGCTGGAATCTAATAGGAAAATCTCTCAGAGTGACAGAGTAAAAGCTGAAGAAATTGTCTGTGCCCTCTTCAATCTGAACTTTGATCTCAAACCCTTCTACGAAGAAGCAAGAAAAGACAGTGTGATGGCACCGCTGACTCATAAACTGAAAGGTCTGAAGAGCCCGACAACTCCCACTATTTTTGAGGCATTAATCGACTCGATTGTTGAACAACAAATCTCGTTAAACATAGCAAACAAAATGGAAGAAAGGTTGATCAAAGCTTTCGGTGAGGTGCTCGGCTTGGACAAAAAATTCTATTATGCTTTTCCAACGCCGCAGAAGCTGGCTTCTGCAAGCGTTCGCGAACTCCGCAATTGTGGGCTCAGTCAGAGAAAAATAGAGTACATCAAGGACATCTCGAAGATGATAACTGATGGTAACCTAAAGCTTGAAGAGCTTAAAGATTACAAAGACGCAAACGATATCGTCAAAGAACTTGACAAAATAAGGGGCATCGGCATTTGGACAGCCGAGCTAACGATGGTCAGAGGGATGCAGAGGCTAGAGGTGTTCCCTGCTGATGACTTGGGGCTAAAAAGAGTGATTTCGCACTACTACTGCAACGACCAAAAAATCTCAGGTGAAGAAGCACGCAAAATCGCCGAGAAATGGGGAAAGTGGAAGGGATTGGCAGGTTTCTATTTGATAATGGCCGCAACAATGGACGTAGATTCCTTTAGAAACAACACTGTAGCGCACAGTTTCAAAAAACGCTGACTGATCTTCAACTGTTGTTCTGGCGGATTGCTCTATCAAACGTAGGTGTTTAAATAATGGCCCGAAAATGTTAAGCAATCAAATGAAAAAAAGGAAAGCTCTTGCACTTCTGTCAGGCGGTTTGGACAGCACCTTAGCGGTGAAGTTGCTACTGGAGCAGGGCATAGACGTTGAAGCCATAAACTTCGTGTCTCCCTTCTGTCTTTGCGGCAAGGGTGGATGTAGAGCTTCAGGAGTGGCGGAGAGATTTGGTGTACCTTTGAAAGTCGTCAGTGTCGGCGAAGACTACCTGAAAGTCGTCAGAAAGCCGAAGCATGGATACGGAAAAAACATGAATCCCTGCATCGATTGCAGAATCTTCATGCTGAAAAAAGCCAAGAAATACGCGCAAGAAACTGGTGCCTCGTTCATATTCACGGGTGAAGTGCTGGACGAGAGGCCGATGAGCCAGCACCTTAAGGCCTTGAAAATGATAGAAGAGGAAGCCGGACTGAAAAACAGGATACTGAGACCCCTGTCTGCGAAGATGCTTCCGGAAACGTCTATTGAAAAAAGAGGGCTCGTAGACCGCCACAAGCTCTTGGATATTCATGGCCGGTCGAGAAAGAGGCAGATTGAACTTGCCAAAGAATTCAGCATAGCAGATTACCCTTGCCCAGCGGGCGGTTGTCTACTCACCTACAAAGAATTTGCAGACAAGGTGAGAGATCTCTTCAAACACAAGAAACAAGTCTCCATGAAGGACGTGGCCCTGCTGAAACTGGGCAGACACTTGCGGTTCGAGAAAAACAAGATAGTCGTGGGCAGAAACGAATCTGAAAATAAAGCTCTTCTTAAGATGAAATCGCCGAGCGACTACTGCTTTGAAGTTCCGGACTGCGGCAGCCCAACCACAATTCTTCAAGGAGCGAAAACGAAAGCAGCGATTGAGAAAGCCGCAGCCTTAACAGCCTACTACTCAGACGAAAAAGATGCTGAAGTGCTCGTGCGGTTTGGAAAGAACAGCTTAGACAGAACGATGAAGGTGTCCAGACCGAGCAAGGAAGAAGTAGAAAAACTGAGAATCACGTAAGAAAACGATTGTACGTACGTAACAACATTCTGGTTTTAATATGGAACGTGCTATCTTTAGAGTGTATGTCGTCAGCCGATGTTGCGGTCAGAGTGTTTCGCGAACTGGAAAACGAGGACTTCAGAGTACTCCAAGTTATAGAAACGGCCATGAGCAAACATGAATTCGTCCCGAAAGAACAGATAGCAAAATTCACTAAGCTGGATCTGGCGCGGGACACAGACTTTCGAATAAACCGTCTCAGCAGACTGGGCCTAATCTACCAAATGCGCGGAGCCTACACGGGTTACACTCTGAACTATGCTGGTTATGATTGTCTCGCGATTAACGGTCTAGTGAAGGCCAACGTACTTGAGGCTTTCGGCAAACCCTTAGGCGTGGGCAAAGAAGCTGACGTTTACGACGCGCTAGACCCTAAAGGCGAACGCATAGCCGTGAAATTCCATCGCCTGGGCAGAATCAGCTTTCGCCAAATAATCAGAAAAAGAAGCTATTCAACCCAACGCAGTGCAAGTTGGCTTTACCAATCTCGACTTGCAGCAGAAAGAGAATACGAAGCCCTGAAACTCCTGTTCCCGCATCACATAGCCGTTCCAGAACCAATAAGCCAAAATCGCCACGTTATAGCCATGGGCATGATTGAAGGCGGAGAACTTACAGAGTACAAGGAAATAAGCAAACCAAAGACGATTCTGACGGAAATCCTGCGCAATATCCGAAAAGCCTACTTGAAAGCAAACATCATCCACGGTGACCTGAGCGAATACAACGTCATCTTAAAACCAGACAGGCACATCTTGATAATTGACTGGCCACAATACATCACAAGGGAACACCCAAACGCCGAAGAACTGCTAACCCGCGATGTTCAGAATATTCTGCATTACTTCAAGCGCAAGCACAAACTCAACGCTGACCTAAAAGAGACCATCGAATACGTGACTGGGAATAGAAAGACCGCTACCTTACAGGTACATCCAGCATGATATAGAGGACGTTGTTTCCCCGCAACAAAACATTGCCATAGTTCGTTATCAACTGGTTATCCTTAGACTCTGTCGCTCCTTCCAAAAGAATGTTCATGTGACCATCGCACTTTATCATCTTGCCCCTGTATTCACCGCCGTTCTTCAGCACAACGGCAATTCCCGCGTTCAGCTGCTTGACAAGAACGTTCAACGGCTTCTTGCTAGGCTCCATTAAAGCACCTTGATCCAAACTTAATTACACAATACCACAAGTCAACACATATAAAAGTCTTATGAAAATGAATCCTCAAATTCAAAGCATCCTCTTCAAAAACACAAGATTCTTGGAGACTCAAAAAGACAGATTATTCTGCACCATCCGGCCTGAATATCCTCAGCTTTGAGCACTTGTATAAAGGATGAACGAAGTTCTGGCACAAGCTATAAGCAGAGTTAATGCAATATAGAAAGTGGAGGACTTCAATTGAGATGTGACATAAGGTACAAGCCGTCCTATTCAATGCTTGTCGTGAACTTGGAACAAGGCGAAACAATAACAGCCGAGGCCGGAGCGATGACCTACATGGATCCAAACATAGAAGTGCACACGCGCAAAAGAGAGAAGAGCCTTCTTGGCAGCTTAGGCCTGGCAATCATCGGAAGACAGTCTTTCTGGGTTAACGACTACACATCGGCGCAGGGAGCTGGCGAGGTGGGACTCGTTTCTGCCCCTGTGGGCGACATTGAAATGCTTGAAATCAGACCTGACCAGGGCTACGTAATACAGAAAGCCGCCTACGTAGCCTCAACACAAGACGTGGACTTGGATGTTCAATGGGAAGGTTTCACGAAAGGACTGTTCGGTCAAGGTCTCTTCATGATAAGAGCGACAGGCAATGGAAACCTCTTCATAAACACTTTCGGGGCCATAGACAAGCACACGCTCAGACCTGGACAATCGATGATAGTTGACAACTTCCACCTGGTAGCCTTCAGCAGCACCTGCAGCTACAAAGTCACGAAATTCGGCGGACTGAAAGAAACCTTGCTAGGTGGAGAAGGACTCGTGACAAACATCACGGGACCAGGGGACATCTACATACAGACAAAAAACCTGAAGGAATTCGTCGATTGGCTCTGGACACTGATTGAACCGAGAGTGCAGTCAAGAGCTCGTTAAAACTCATCCTTCCTTGTTTTTCTTTAGAAGGCTAGATGATGAAGCGGGTAGGAATTTCTGAAAAATCTAAATGTGAAACCCTTAACGAATTGAAGACCCTTCATTAACATAAAATTTAAGTAAACGCCTACATGCTAGAAAATGATGCAAAATGAATATCGTTGTCGTGGACCACGTCTATCTCGAAGAAGAGCACATCAGAAAACTGCAATCGCTTGGCAATCTGAAGATTTTCAAAGAGCCACCCGAAACACCTGATGATTTGAAACGAAGAATAGAGGCAGCCGACATCGTGATAGTTGGCTGGAGCAAATTGACTAAAGATGCCATCAACTCTGCTAAGAAGCTTAAGATGATTTCAATATGGGCAACAAGCTGCCACTACGCAGATGTTGAGGCGGCTAAGGAGAGAGGAATCGTCGTAACGCACGTTCCAGGCTATGCCACGGAAGCAGTTGCTGAACACGCCTTCGCTTTGCTGTTGGCAGCGGCCAGAAGGCTGCTGTCAGCCGACAAACAAGTGAGAAAAGGCGGTTTCGATTGGAGACCGTTTGGAGGCATCGAATTACGTGGGAAGACTCTCGGCGTCATCGGCACAGGCTCAATCGGTTGCCGAGTTGCAGAGATATCCAAAGCTTTTGAAATGCAAATCCTTGGCTATGACAAATATCCCAACAGGAAGAGAGCCAAAGAGCTCGGAATGAAGTACGTGGACCTCCACACGCTGCTTAAGGAAAGTGACATCATCTCATTGCATGTGACCTTGACATCCGAAACGGATAGGCTTATCGGAAAAAAAGAATTCGAAATAATGAAAAACGGTGCCGTCATAGTCAACACATCGCAGGGAAAAGTAATTGATGAAAAAGCTTTGATAAAGGCTTTGAAATCGGGCAGAGTCTCTTGCGCAGGATTGGATGTTTTTGAAGAAGAGCCTCCTCCCAAAGACAGTCCATTATTCGAATTGAGTAACGCAATACTCACGCCTCACGTAGGTTTCCACACTGTTGAAGCGGTGAAGAGATGCAGCGACATCTGTATCGACAATGTTGTTAAGTTCTTGGAGGGGAGTCCTCAAAACCTTTGCTAACGGCCTCCGGACAGGTATGTGTGTGAAAAGGTGAGCTTAGATGAACTTGACTAGGGAAGAAGAAAAAATGCTCAGTGGCGAACTCGGGCAAGGAATGCAAAAGGCGATTGAACTGCTTGTCGCTATAGGAGATGCGTACGACGCTGAAAAAATGATTCCGATCACTCGCGCGCATGCCGCCTCAAGCGGCCAAGAAGGAGACCTGTACTTCGTCGAACTCTTGGCAAATGGAGGAGCCAAGTGCAGAGTCCCGACCAGCACAAATCCCGTGTACGACATCGAGTTCTTCCATCGATTGTTCGAAGTTCCGAGCGATGAGGCTGAAGTAGCTCGAAGAGTGATGGAAGCCTACAAGAAAGTGGGCGCCATTCTCAGCTGGAGTTGCTTACCATACCTCACAGAGAACATTCCACTGTTCGGTGAAACCGTGGCCTTCTCGGAATCAAGCGCCACGCCCTACGTGAACTCCGTCATCGGCGCAACAACAAATCGCGAAGCCGCTCAAAGTGCTCTCGCAGCAGGAGTTGTCGGCAAAACTCCCAAATATGGGCTGCACATAAAGCAAAACCGAAAAGGCACAGTCCTAACCAAAGTTGAAGCAGCCTTGAAAGACAGCTTCGACTACACCCTCTTGGGGCAGTTCATTGGCAAACAGATAGGTTACGGAATCCCAGTGTTCACTGGCATAACAAGGCGTCCCAGCACGGAAGAACTCATAAACTTCTGCGCGATGTCAAACACTTCCGGAGCAGTGTCAATGTTTTACATACCAGGTTTCACCGTCGAAGCCCAGACTGTTGAAGAGGCCTTTCAAGGGGACGTTCCGAGAGACAACATCACAGTGACGAACGCTGAACTTAAGCAGACGTGGGAAGAGCTTCAGACAGCAAGTGGGAAAATAGACTTTGTAATGCTCGGATGCCCGCATTACACTCTCAAACAGGTGGCAGAAGCCGCAAAGCTGTTAGAAGGAAAGAAAATTTACGGCGGAGTATCGTTCTGGATTTGCACGTCGGCTACGACCAAAACTCTCGCTAGAAGAATGGGCTTCGTAGACACGATAGAGAAGGCTGGCGGGTACGTTGTGGTCGACACGTGCATAGACGAACCATGCTGGACCGTGTACAAGGACAATGTGGGCATGACCGACTCACCTAAATGCGCTTATTATCGAAGGTTCAAAGACGTTGTTGTGGCGCGGCTGGAGGACTGCGTGGAAGCAGCGGTTAAGGGGAAATATGAATGAAAAAAGAGGAAATCACGCTGAAATGTCACAAGATCGTGGGCGGTTGCGGGGAAGGCGAGGCTTTGGTTTCTCATGAGCCAGTCTGCTTTTACCTTACAGATCCGAAAACGGGCATAGTTAGGGAGAAAACCCACGAACTTGCGGGAAAAAACCTCGCAAACAAGGTGCTCGTGTTTCCATCAGGAAAGGCCAGTTCAGTCGTTCAGATAGACGGGCTCTTCAAATTGGCATCGCACAATCTGGCTCCCAAAGCGATGATAGTCAAAGACGTCGAAACCGTGCTCATAGTCAGTGCAGTCTTGGCAAAGGTTCCTCTGGTGGACAGGTTGGAAAGGGATCCGTTTGAAGCCATTCATACAGGTGACTTGGTGAGGGTGGACGCAGAGAAAGGAACGGTCACAGTGAAAAAGGGTGTCTCCTAGCACGGACTATGGGGCTGTCTACGCATTGCGAGTAAGATAGGTTCTGATGCGTTCCATACCTTCTTTGACTTGTTCGTAGGAGATGGAGTATGAAATTCGCAGGTGTCCTTCACCGGCTGTTCCGAACCCGGACCCGGGCACAGTAACGACTCCGGCCTCATTAAGTAGAAGCAGAGCAAGAGCTTCATCCGATTTTTCGAATGTGGAGAAGTCCGGAAAAACGTAGAACGCTCCTTTTGGCACCGTGTAACGTAAAGGCTTGATGAGGTTAAGCTCGTCGATTACGAGTTTTCTTCTTCTACTGTATTCTCTCAGCATTTCTTGAACGCAGTCTTGCGGCCCTGTCAGTGCGGCGACAGCTGCCTTCTGGGATAGTGCGTTTGGACATAATGCTGCGTAGTAATGCAGTTTGCGCAAGGTCGCTGAGAGCTTTTTCTCGGCCACTACGTAACCGATTCTCCAGCCGGTCATTGCATACGCTTTTGAGAAACCGTTCACAGTAATTGTTCTGTCCTCCATGCCGGGCAGAGAACCGATGCTCAGGTGTTTGGCACTGTCGTAGACTAGTTTTTCGTATATTTCATCCGCGAAAACAATCAAGTCGTGTTCTTGCGCAACCTCAGCAATGTTTTCTAGATCCTGTTTTGAGAACACATGACCGGTCGGATTACACGGGTTACACATCCAAATCATCTTCGTCTTTTCCGTTATTCTCTCTTCCAAGGCTTCCATCTGTACACCATAATTCCTGCCCTGATCGAGCGGAACTGTTACAGGCTTCGCTTCAGCTATCAACGTGTCTTCAGAATACGCTGGATAGTACGGGTCAAGAATCAGAGCTTCGTCGCCCCGGTTTAGAAATCCCAAGGCGGTTATGAGCATAGCTTCCTGAGAGCCGGAAGTAATGGTCACTTCCGTCTTCGAGTCAACATCAACACCGTTTTCGTTCCTGAGCTTCTCAGCAACGGCTTCACGCAGTTCCAAGGTGCCGTCAACCTCAGTGTAATGCGTAAAACCGTCTCTGGCAGCCCGGACGGCCACCTCAACAATGTGTTTCGGCGTCGCGAAGTCCGGCTCTCCCTGCTCCAAGTGAACGAGGTTTTCCATTCCAGCCGAACATTCGAGCATTCTTCTAATCGCCGAAGGTTTTATCAAGCCGACTCTGTCAGAAGACCGAAGCAGCATTTTCCACCACAACCCTGCGAATCGCACATTCAAAGGCATTAATGCATCTGAATTAATATAAAATTTGACCAAACAAAAACCGAATTATTGAATAGCGCTCATAAAACACGGTTATGGCCGCGCTGAGAAGCAAAAGGCTTGCTGAGACCTTGGGCAGTAATCAAGTACTTCAGTATTCAGCGAATCACCTTTATCCGAAGCTTCATGCCGCCTCTCCAAAAAGAGACAGGGATACCTGTTAACTGTGTTGTTCGACCAGACTCATTTCCGAATTAGACAAGACGAACAATCTTGGATATATTTCGGGTGCGAAATAAAGCATTATTTGTCAAGGCACGGCATTATTGACATTGAAATGATAGGTCGAGATTAATGTTTAACGTAGCAAAGACTTGTCAACGAAGCTCTGGGTTCAAACAGAAGGAGATCAGAGGAACGACAGAAAAGATGTCAATCATGCTGCTGGCTCAGTGGGTATGTTCTGGAAGATTATTCCACAAGGATTATTATTGTGTAAACCCCTTAGTATATTGATGCAGACGAGGGAGAAGACTTGAGGGCTATTTCCAACTTAGTTGCGTTACTTTTGTGCACTAGTGCGTTACTTGTGGCAATTGTCCCTAAGTCTAATGCGATAGGCTCCCGGACATGTCTTTTCATAACTCCATCAATGTACGTTGCACAAAAGGAAGGAGAGCTCTTCAATATCACAATCGACGTAAACAACGTCGAAAACTTGCGGAGTTATCAGTTCACTGTCGCCTACGACGCTTCTCTTCTGAAGGTTGCCCAAGTTTCTCAAGGCTCATTCTTTCCAACCCCGCCGAAGTCGTACTTCAAGTTTAACAACAAGACATCTCTAGGTCTAGTCGAGGTCAACTGTTCACTTTCTAGCTCAGTGAACCCAGTGAGCGGGAACGGATCGCTGGCACTAATAGCCTTTGAAGTAGTAAATGGTTCAAGCTTGCGCCTGGATAGTCCCCTAGAACTTGGGCAGACGTTGCTCTTGGATTCAGGATTCGTTCCTATCGCTCACGATAGTGTTGGCGCCGTCTACTTCTGGAAATCGATGGAACCTGACCCGCCTTCAGAGGGACTGTTAGATGTCTACACACAAAGAGGCGGACAAGGCCCAGGTCAGCCAGGCGGAAGCTTCATTGTAGGAGAAGAAGTAGACTTGGTTTCCAAGGTGACATACAGCGGTAATCCAGTGCAGCAAAAACTCGTGGCTTTTCAGGTCGAAAACCCCGTTGGTGAAATTATCGTTGTAAGAACGACCACAACGAATCAAAATGGCTTGGCGACGATAAGTTTCATAATACCCATCGATGCAGCCAGTGTTGGAACGTGGAGTAGTATTTCGACTGTTGATATTGCGGGAGTAACTGCATGGGACACTATAACTTTTCAGGTGACGTTCTCTGTACCTGTGGGAGGCTTCTCAATCTCAATGAAAGGAAATGCAAAAGTAGATCTGCTAGCACCTTACCACCTGGCAGTTCTTACAGCGATTCTTGCCTTTGTAGCAATCAAACGTAAAGCAAGACACGTCTGAACCGCCTCTCTTGCAAGTCATGCGCTGACTTGATCCGCGCACTTGCAATGTTCGGCGTGCATTACAAGTTGATGGTCGGGCGGGCAGGACTTTCATGAAGCGAAACCTTCATTTTGAATTCGCCGGGCTGAAGGACAAACTTCAGCCCTCCTGCGACACTCCGGTTTCTGCATGTTAGCCTGGTAGGCTGGGTGATGCCCACCATGGGTAGGCATCTACAGCATCTCCGTCAGCCAATCTTACTTTGTGCTGGCTCGGAAGCTCTACCAGGCTGAGCTACCGCCCGGCCGAGTTTTTAGAATGGGAAATCTGAATTTATGTGTTTCTCCTTCTTGTTGGTTATTTCTCTCTGTTTTCGTCAGCCAATTCCTTAAGGAGTTCATCTGCTGTCTTGATGGTAACTTTCTTGTTTCTGAGCCTAGTAGATTTTTCTATTTCTTTCAGATGCCAAGACCTTTGTCGGTCATAGTGAACAACGAGCACAAAACTGGCTGAAAGGATCAAGAAGCCCGTTATGGTTAGGACCAGCCCTAGGACCGCAGACTGGGTTAGGGGTTGTTGTGTAACGTAGAAAAGCAGGTTTGGCCCGCCGGCTGTGATGACGGTCAGGATGAGGCCTCCCATTAAAAGATTCATGCCCAGAATCATCATTAAAAAGGCTAGGATTTCGCTGTGAGCGTTCTGTTCAGCCTTTCGGTAAAGCCATTCTTGGAAAGACAATTGTTACCACACGATGTTCCAGCGGATTGCATAAAAAGGTGGTGCCCAACAAAAGTAAACCTTGCGATACCCGAATAAAGATTCGAAATACAGCTTGGGCGTTGCATTCTCAACATTTCACTATGACCAGGCCACTTTTTGTCCAACCATCAGGGCGCAACAACGCTTAATAAGGAAAGAAGCAAAAGCATAGAAGTCTCCATCCAAAACGAATGTGCGTTTCTGATGTGCTTCTGCCGCTTCGTGTCATTTTCCCATTGTTTCTGAGCCCTGGCTGTCATCTCATCTTCTTGCTGTAATGTGCCCAAATCGCACCGCTAACCGCGACCAAAGTCAGTACGCTCCATAGAATTGTCAAAAGCGTTCGTACAGCGTCAGAGAAGATTTCCTCGAACATCTTTGGTCATTAGTGACTTTCGTTCGGAGGCTTAAAGGCATGATTACAGCAGCTGGAATAGAATTGAAAAGGCGTATACGATGAAAAGCGATATATACCGACCAAGGCAACAACGTTTTATAAAGTTACTGTACACTACTGTCTTGGCGAAGGCGGGAGAAAAGGAGAAGGCTTCCGTTACAACCGCCCCATTCTTCTTCATCGTTTATGATAACCATCCAAGCGACATCCGTCTAACTCAGGTTCACAACAAGCACGCAGACTTCGAAAGACCTTGGCCTAGCCCTCATACACTTCGGAACAAGATAACCCGCTAGCCCCAAGATCAGAACCCGCGCGCTTGCATTAGTTCTGAATGAGATATTGGTAATGCGTTCCCTGATACTTTGTGATGATTGGCTAGCTCAGATGATGCAGTTATGTCCTCAGTTTTCCAAGGAATCTTTTGGAATCCTTGGAAGCCTTCGAATGCTGAAGTATCTCGCAGACTTCCAAAATGGCTGCACAATGTTTGCACTGAAAATAGGTTTTGTCACGTTTTGCAACAAGCCAGAAACCTTCAGTCGAACTGCACTCTGGGCAGCTCTTCAACGAACTGCGAAAACTCTCAATTTCATCTAGGTCCAACCGCACTCCCAACTCTTGTAACTCCAACGTTTCATTTATGTGTTGTGAAGCACTATTCCAGTTCGACGCCGGAACGATTCCAGTCGTGGCGTCGTCGTCCAAAACGAAACTCACAAAAAGTCAAATTTCGATAGGATGAAGAAGAATAGGCCAAGGATGAAAACAGTTCTCACAACACCAGCAAAGAACCGCAACATTCGAAGATACAGCAGGTCGAGAACTTCGCGCGCTAACGTTTAAGAAATTTCGGGTTTTTCAAGACCATGATATCAAAATGCGGTTAAACAAGCATGATCCGAATCAGGAGGTTGAAACGAAAACTGGTCAACGGAAACTGTTCTAACACGAAAATAGAACTGTTGGGTTTAACAACGTGCACTGTCATGGGATTGCGTTGTTTTGGAATAAGGATACGAGCAAGGCTATGTCTTTCATGTTGACGACGCCGTCTTTGTTGACGTCTGCGTCCGGGTTCCAGTTTGGGGAATTTGGCGTGGTGTTGAATAACTGGACGCATATTGCAATGTCTTTCATGTTTACTACGTAGTCTTTGTTGATGTCGCCCAGCAATATGACCGTGAACTGTTCATTGTCGGTTGCCGTTTGGACCGCGTTGAAGTTTGTGACCGCGTGAATGGTGTAGTTTCCGAGCTTCACGTTTTTCCTCGGCAGGCTGAACGTCATGTTGTTGTAGTCGGGCTGCTGAGGCATTGCAGGCGTCGATGCTCGGATTGAAAAGTTCGCGGTTTGTTCCGGACAGTACGGGTACCCGAGGTTCAAAACGGGATAATCGGTGAAGAGGCTAGCGAAAACCATAGCCTGACCTGATGGAGCATTGCCCGATAATGTAAATTGTACGAGAAATGGTTGTGGTACTCCAGGGATTATGGTGAATCCTTCGGGGTAATACGCGTACGTTGGCGTGTTATCAGAGTACTGTGCATACAACCCAACTCTTACGAAGTGCTGGACTACATCCGTGTTTTTTATTGTAATGTTGACGTAGACAGTGTTGCCAGGGTTGAAAAGGGTCATGGGATTTCCAAGCTGATCGCACGTATACAGGTCCACGAATTGCACGCGGAAATACATTCTTGAAACGTTTCCGGTCTTGATCGTCCTAATGAGGTAAGGGTTGCCGTAGGGAGAATCTAGCTCGATTGCCGCCAGATTGGCCGCTGAGCTTCCGTCCAACGTTATGTTTGCGCATACACTTATCCCTTCCCCAACACTGTAAACCTGGTTCCCGAGGAAGCCAAGAGTGCTGGAGGAGCGATCCACGGTTATCTTGATTTGCAGGATAGGAGCTGCGAACGTTACGCGACTTGACAGGCTCAGAGATAATAGTGATGTTAAAAAAAGAACAATAACCAATAGTTTTGGCAAACGCATATAAATTGTACCCTTCAGAGTTTTATTGTTTTTTGATTGATTTAAAGATTCTGGAATATCCTTCTATTTTCCGAGAAGGTCCCCAAAAAAAGGAGGAAATCGTTTTTCTGCGCCTTCCAGGCTTCAATGTGAAGAAATCTACTTCCCTCATTGTTAGGTAGGTAAGGATTCTTGGTTGAAGTGTCCAATCACCAAGCAGTCAGTGCGACATTGTGTAATTAGAGCATTTGTTTCTTCGTTTTCGACAGTAGCGTGTTTCTTGCAGTACAACATATCGCTAACAAGAATATAGAAGAAACCTCCATACCGCCTAAATAGTCGGAAATGCCGTTTATTCAAGGGGATAAGGAGAAAGCTGGCTACATTCAAGAATGATAGTAAGCCGCTAAAAATCAACGAGTAAAGTGTGAAGTTGAACCTTGTCTTGCCGTGAGGAAAGAACATGCCAGAAAACTGCAAGAAAGGAGAAAGAGCATGTCTAGTAATTCTTATGCTTCTGGTCTTCTTAGCTAGCTCAACAACCTTATGCACGAGAACTGTTGCTGCGAGCACGGGGTCTGGCAAGGTTTTGGATTTGTTCACGCAAAAAGCGCCATTCGACGGAAGGGGACCAAACCAGCCAAGCGATGCCTTTCAACCGCAGGAGCTTGTCATTCTATACGGGAATGTGACCTACAACGACCAGCCCGTGGCAAACAAGCTAGTGGCCTTTGAGGTCCAAGGGCCAGCAAACGCATTCAGCAACATAACTTTTACAGGCTCATCGCCAAGTAACGGAAGCGGAATGGCGACGTTTTCCTTCAGGATACCCTGGTATCCTGAACATGCAGAAGAGATAGTCTTCGGTGAATGGTTTGCAGTGGCTACTGTCGACATTGCACAAGAGGTGGCTACGGATACGCTGAATTTCCAAGTTGGATGGATACTCAGAATCACTAATATAACAACTTTGAATTCCGAGCTGGTGCCTCAGAATACGTTCTTCAGGCAGGATGTCGTTAACTTTGTGGTAACCGTGGAAAGCATAGCGATGGTTGAAAAAACGGGAGCGATAACGATCGACGTGAAAGATGAAGTGGGATACCCGATAGTCCACATAGAAATGGAGAATCTGTCTTTTCAGCCAGGTGAGAACTATGTAAATGCTTCTTCACATATACCGGATACTGCAACACTTGGAAACGCGAATGTTACCGCAGCGATATACGACAAGTTGCCCGAAAATGGCGGCGTCCTATACAGCCCAGCAATCTCAACAACGTTCGAAATCGTTGAAAAAAGAGTTATCACCATAGATGTTGCTGTAGTTGCGGTCATACCTTCCAAAACGGTGGTGCAAAGCGGTGAGACAGTTCAAATCATGGTGATAGTGAGAAACAATGGTGAAGAAACCGAATCGTTCAACGTGACGCTCTATTACGACAATACGGTGATTGACAAGAAGCTTGTTACAGAACTTGCCCCCTCAGCAGAACAACAAATGTTTCTCGAGTGGAATACAACAAGTGTCCCTCTTGGAAGCTACGTGATCAAGGCAGTAGCTGACGCAGTTAAGGGAGAAACAAATGTGGATAACAACATATTTGTGGATGGAACTTTAACCATCTTGAAGACAGTGCCGCAGCAATTTCCATTTCTTAACGAAATATTCTTCATCTTCATATTCATAATAGGAATAATAGCAGGCTCAATCTTGCTTCTGATCCTAGGTTTCCTAACAATACGCAGAAAAAAGAGACCTTTTCGCCGGTATGCCATTATCGTGCACCCCCACATCTAGCAAAACATTATCCATAATCCAGAGCAGAAACCATAAGGCGTAACAAGATATTTTCAAGCGCGCGCTTTTCTATTCCATCCACGTAAAAGAAGAGAAGAAAACGAAACTCGCTGGCAAAGCAATGCTTGTAAAACTACAAAAAATCAAAAACAGAGACCGCCGATAAACGACCGTTTTAAACGAGCACTGGAATTGCGTTCGGCGCAGTTGCTCGTCGCTCAGCCTCTAAGCATGCCGATCTATCACCAATGCCTCGACCATGCCCGTTTGGCTATTCACTTTCGTGTCTAGACGCAATGCTCCAGACGGCAATAAGCAGATAAACCGGAAGAGTGATTATCAGCAAGACTCCGAAGAATACCGCCATAATCATCCACCACGGCGCACCGGAATAATACGAACCCCCAAAGTATGTCGAATATGGAAAGCCCATTCCCAGTGCAATAATCAGAGAAACCGCGATGGCAACCAAAGTCCATACGATGGCAATCGCCTGCTTTGTGTTTATTGTAATCTCCAATATCCTCACCTCCTCCACGTTTAGGTAACTTCCTTTTTCCCTCGTCACATGTTCTACACGTTCTTTCTAAATAAATACTTATGGAACTAACTTCTATGTCTAGGTTACATAATCATACAATTGCACATTCAGTTTCTTAGAATCGGTGATACCCAATTTGCTTGAATGCGTTGGAGGACCAAGAAAGGGACTCAAAGCGTCTTGTAAGCAATTCAAGAAGGAAAGAAATCCTTGCCTATTCTTTGCTCATGAACCGTGTGCATGCAGATCCGATGAGATTGGCTTCAGAATGCAGCATTCAGCCTTGCAGAGATGCATCAGGACGAGGAACCTTCAGAAAAATGGTAGGGGATTGCGTCTACCGCTGGCTAATGGCGCGCGAGGGCGACATATTGTTTCATTATTCGTGTTGGTTGAAGTAGGCGATGGCTATTGCTATGTCTTTCATGTTGCAGACGCCGTCGCTGTTGACATCCGCGTTCGGATCCCATTCGGCTTTCCCAAGAAAAGTGTTGAATTTCTCTACCAGATAGGCTATGTCTTTCATATCGGCAATTCTGTCATAAACGCCTGGCACTGCACTCGAAACGTCTCCTGGAACGCCCACATGAACGGGAACATTGCAAGCATAGTTGTTTGATGCGTCTGTTTCACTTGGCCATGGTTCTGCATAAACATTTATTGTATAGTTGCCATAGGCAAACCCAGTCGTGTTCCATACTAAACTGAGGATACGATTGGTCATTTCTAATATGATCGGTTCTGAGTGAATGACGGTTGAATTGGCACAGACAATAATGTCGAAACTTTCAATCTTGTTACCCTGATTCTCAAGAGTCAAGTTCACTGAGCCCGTATATCCTTTTCCAATTACTGTTTTTACAAATGCCACGTTTGTCACCGCAATGTCAGGAGGTGTCCATGGATTCATCAGTGGATAATAGTCTGTGTTGTTTGCATCAATAATGTACTGAGTATCACCGATTCCGTTGTTGTTTGCATCTGAACCGTCGTAGTCGCTCCAGTAGTTGCCTCCAGAAGGATAACCATCATCCCAAGCATTCGTCGAGTTATCAGATCGAACTTGGTGAGTGTTGCTCATGAAACTGTTGTGATAAAACCTGTTACCAGAAGAACCCAGACCAACGCCACAACCATTGTGTGCTATACTGTTTTTGAATATTCCGTTATCGCTAGAAGAAAAACCGAGATTGATGCCATCACTGCCGCTTGCCGTTACGCTGTTTCCGGATACAATGTTATTGCTTGAGGACCCCCAGATTATAATGCCACAACCGTTGTACGTGCGCGTTATGTTGTTTCCCATTATGTCATTGCTCTTTGAAGAACCCAGGCAGATGCCAACCGTGTTGCTGGCATCGATGCTGTTTCCGGATACACTGTTATTGCTAGAAAAGGAGACTATGAGACCAGCACGATTGTTCGTCAGACTGTTTCCAATAACACTGTTATTACTGCAAGAAAGCTCGAGATCTATGCCACAGTCGTTGGTCGTTATGTTGTTTTGGGTTATTGTCGAATCTATTGTGTGGACTAGCAGAATGCCTTGCTCATTGTTGGCAAGATTCAAGTTTTGAACGGTTATGTCTGAACAGTTGACAAGACACACGTACCCAGCGTCAGACGGCACTTGGCTTTCACGATCACCAATCCAGTAATACATAGGCTTGCCATCAACCGTGTTCGAAACATCAACATCATTAACAAAATCCGAGAAACCATTACCATGAACCCCGAAAGCGTATACGTTGTCAACCATGCTGTTGGCCCTCAGAACCTCACCCGAAGAAGACCAGAGAAGAATTCCGTCTCCGTGGTTTGCGGCTATTCTGTTTCCGAAAATACTGTTATTGGCAGAAAACTGGAGGTCAATGCCATTAAAGTTGTTCCATATGCTGTTCCCGTATATGCTGCAATTACTGGAAGAATTCAGAAAAATACCATTGATGAACCCGATGACTTCCATGTTTTCTATTGTCACGTTATTCCTGTGCGAGAGGTCAACTCCTGCTTGAATCTCTGTTCCACGTTCTGGTCCTTTAAGCGCGTAGCTTGCTCCGTCCAGTGTCATGTTGTCTCTCTCAATTAGAATCCCACTAACATTGCTAGTTATATTGCCAATCAGGGTGTACAAATCTCCCTTTCGTTGCATGGGCGCACCCGTTGGATCAACGCTTCCATCAGCATGAATGTAGATGGTTCCGTTCTCATACGGTACCCAAGGTCTCATAAGCGGATAGATATCTCGATTGTTAGAATCAATGACGCATGGCCTATCTCCAATCCCATCTCTGCCTGATTCATTCTCGAACGGACCACTGCAGAAGTCTGCGCCAGCATAGTCATTCCAGTAGTTCCCCCCGGAAGGATAGCCGTTATCCCATGTGTTGGTTTGACTGGTTAAGGGATCAACGTATGCTTGGTAGAAATTGTTTGTGAAGTTGTTGTGGTAGATTGTGTTTGACCAGCAGTTTTCTATGTATATGCCGTATCTCTTGTTTGCAGTTAGGCAGTTTTCAAATATGCTGTTGTCATTCGACAAGTCATGGAGTACGATACCACCGAAGTTGTTTGCTATCGAGTTGGCTAGCCTATTCTTGGTTACGTTGTTGTTTTGAGAAATGTCGAGCCAGATTCCTGCCCAAGCATTTTGACTAATGTTGTTTCCGTCTATGGTGTTGAACTGTGACAAAAACAGGTAGATCCCATGGTCGTTGTACATCAAGCTGGTCTCAGTAATGTGACCGCCGTTGGACATGTTTCCGTAGATTCCATTTCTAAACGATCCTACGAATATGTTTTCGACCGTGACTTTTTCTGTGCGGTCCAAGACTATCCCGTTGGAGTTAGCGAGCATTTTTCCAGTAATCGCGAAGCCTGCACCATCTAAGACCGCGTTGTTTCTTTGAATAACAATTCCATCCGTTGAGTCCGCAGTAATATTGCCACTTAGAGTGTATGTGATGTTATCTGCAGTGAAAATCGGTGCTGATGGAGGATCTATTGAACCATCGGCCCTGATGCAGATTGTTCCGTGCGCTCTCGCCTGCTTGATGCACAAGGCACCTGCAAAGAGACCAGCAATAAGTATTGCAAGCAAAGTCGCAGAAACAGCATGCTTTGACAACTCCCCTCCCCTTTAACTCCATTATGTTCTGGATGCAAATATCATTTGCGGAGAAATCTTCCACACCAGCAAGTCACAAACAATTTTGACGAATGCTCGTCCTTTTCATTGAACGATAGTTCTTAGTAGCATTTGGAATGGAAGAGTTTGCTTCCAACTCGACTACGCCCTTCGAAAAATTGTGACTGTGGTAGCTCAATTTGCCAGTCTGATTTGTCTTTATGCCCCAGACGACTGATGCGCCGAATAATGACTGTGCATATGCGCTCCACTCATGGCGGGCCCGCCGGGAATTGAACCCGGGACCCCCGGGTCTCCACGCGAAGCTCTTCGCTTAAAAGCCCGGTGCTCTGTCCTTACTGAGCTACGGGCCCTTCTGGGCCTTATGTTTCGGCTTTAAAGATGAGAAAGAGATGTTTTTTAGTGTTTCGATTCGATTGACCGGCAAGACTAGCCTAAAGGAAACATTGAACCCTAAAGGGCCAACAAACAAACTTCTGACATCATCTTTCAAGCCAAACACGCGCTTAGGTCAAGAAGATCCCTTTGAAACCGCGCGCGAACCCTTTGAGGTTCCAACTGTCGCTTGAAGTTTTTGCACTTTTCAACGCATTGAAACGTAACTGGGTATGCTGATTTTTAAAGCTCAGTCTTCCCTAGCAGAGGCAGAAACTGGCCAATATAACAGTCGGCGATATATCGGCATGTTAACAAAGATTATCTGTTTCTAACATGGAAACAGTTGCACGGTGCATAAATTGATATCGTGGAAGCATTCCTTTAGCAGATTGAACGAAGAATACGAGTTGGCGAAGAAAAAGAAGCAAGCTTTGGGCAATTTACTGGACACTGGCAAGATTTCACAGTCAACGCACAGCCTTTTCACCCGAGAGATAAACGAAGCTGTGGCGGAAATCGAAGGCCAACGCAAAGCTTTGGTAGGAAAAATGGCCTCGAAAGCGATGGAACTTGAAGAGCAGATTAGGACGCTGGAGATTCTCCTCGCGAATTTTGAAATTCAGCACGTGACCGATGAAGTGGACGATGACACGTATCATCACGAAACCGATCTCCTCTACACCGGACTTGAAACAGCAAAGAAAGAGTTGAACGCCGTCCAAGACGCGGTGAATCAGCTTTCAAACGACGACATCATGACACAACAAGAATTTGAACCGCCGCAAACCCAGACCCCAGAGCCGGAAGTCAAGTTCTCGGAGGAACCTCCCCCAGCCGGGGAAAAAGAACAAGCCAGACCCGAGGAAGCTGCGGTCGAAACAATCCAGTGCAACGAAGCGCAACATTCTGAAACAGAGGCCAAAGCCGAAGAAAAACAGCAAACATAACAATCTAACAACACCCCCCTTTTCCCTTTTTCAGATTCAAGCCTCTTGCATGATTTTATATTTCGCCAAATTCACCTTGCTTCTGGGAGCGCGTTTGATTGGTTCAGAAGACAGTAATCAGTTTCAACGAAAAGTTTAAACAGTACGATTTAGGCGAAGGCCATCCCTTCAGAGGCGACCGCTTCGTGAACGCCATGAAGTTCTTCGAAGAACAAGGCTTCTTCAGCACGCCTGAGGTTGCTCTCATTCAACCGGAGCCGGCCGCGAAAGAAGACCTGCTGAGGGTTCACGACGAAGATTACGTTAACCTAATCTTCAGCTTGGCCAAACAGGGCATGCCATACGATATTGAAACGCCCGTTTCTCCAGAGATTCTTGAAGGAGCATTGCTCATCTCTGGCAGCGCAATCGAATGTGGCAAGACCGTCCTTGAAAACAGAGCAAAGCTGGCAGTCTCCCTCGGGGGCGGCCACCACCACGCGGGAAGAAACTACGGCGGTGGATTCTGCCTGTTCAACGACGTCGCCCTCTTGGTCGAGTACCTTAGAGCAAAACACGATGTTGAGCGCTTCCTAGTATTGGACCATGATGTCCACTTTGGAAACGGCACAAGCGACATCTACTACCGAGACCCCACCGTGCTCTACATCTCTCTGCACCAAGACCCACATACGATTTATCCCGGAACCGGGTTTGAGTGGCAAATCGGAGAGGACAAAGGAGAAGGCTACAACGTCAGCGTCCCCCTGCCGCCCGGCACAAGCGACAGCACCTACATTTACGCCTTGAACGAAACCTTCGTCCCCCTGGCCGAAGAGTTCAAGCCTCAGATCATAATCGCGAACGGTGGAAGCGACCCACACTTCGCAGACACTCTGGGAAACCTGGCGTTAACGGTCAAAGGCTTCTTTGAACTATCGCAGATTGTCAGGGATACAGCTGACAGAGTCTGCGATGGAAAACTCGTACTGATGCCTGGAAGCGGGTATAATCCTGAAATCCTGCCCCTCTGCTGGTACGCACTCGTGGCGGGCGCAGCCGGCCTCACCCAAATAAACGTGAAAGACCCCTATCCGCCACCTGAAGAACCTTCTCACTGCCGCAGAACGGTCGAAAAGACAATTGACGAATTGAAGAGGTTATTGGGGAAAAAATGGACGTGCTTCGGCGGCCCCACAATATCCGGCATCCAGTAGAACAGCAAAACCACAGGCAACCAAGACAAACTTGCTAAGAGCCTAATCCAGCCTCAACAGCAATCGCTATTAGTGAAGCATTAATAACATGACACCGGAGAGAAGATAACACATGGACGACGCTGAGAAGATACGCGAACAGTTTCCCGTGACCAAGCACAAAGTGTTTCTGAACCATGCTGCAGAGTCTCCGCTTCCGAAGCCCGTGGCGGAAGCCGTAAAAAAATACGCGAACGAATTCTCAAACCTTGGCAAGACCTCCATCGACTGTGAAAACGGCGGCAAACCCTACTTCGCAAAACTGGTCGGCGCAAAAGCCGGCGAAATAGCCCTGGTCGAAAACACGTCCGTGGGCATAAACATAGCCGCAAACGTCCTCAATTACCCGCCAGGCTCAAAAATCGTCACAACAGACTTGGAATATCCGTCAGTTGTCTATCCTTGGCTCCGCAAAAGTCTAGGCGTCAAAGTCCAATACGTGAAGAACGTTGACGGAAAAATACTGTTGGACGACATGGAGAAGGCCGTGGACGACAAGACCGTCGCGGTCGCGATAAGCCACGTTGAATACGTGAACGGCTTCCGTCACGACCTGCGAGTCCTAAGCGAGATAGTCCATGAACACGGAGCCTACCTAATCGTTGACGCGATACAATCAGTCGGCACAATGCAGCTGGACGCTAAGCGAGACGACGTTGACTTTCTGATGGCCGCCTGCTACAAGTGGCTCCTAAGCCCCCACGGAGCAGCGTACCTTTACGTAAAAGACGAGCTTATCGAGAAGTTTGAACCACCATTTGTAGGCTGGGCAAGCGTCAAACATGAAACGTTCGACACCGCAGACTTTTATGACATCTGGAACCTGAACCTTTCAAAGACCGCAAGCCGCTTCGAAGTAGGCACACCCTGCACAATAAGCTTCGTAGGCGCAGCAGAAGCAATGAAAATGCTGCTCCACTACGGAATTGAAAACGTTCGAAAAAGAATTTCGAAACTAACAGACCATCTGATAGAAGCTGTCGAAGACTTGGGACTCATACTTCAGACACCGAAAGAAAAGCAGTACCGCTCAGGAATAGTCAACTTCAAAATACGCAGACCCCAGAAGTTCGTTGAAAAACTAGAGAAAAAGGAAATAGTTGTCTCCGCCCGAGCAAACGGGATTAGGGTCTCACCGCACTTTTACAACACTGAAGAAGAAATCGACACGCTGATGAAAGAAACTGGACGATGGTTAAAGTCCAATGGTTAATATTGAAGAGATCAACGAAAAAAACAAGTCATTGGTCCTTGCATCCCTCAGGTCCGATATCATCCGGCACGTCTTCGCCGTTTACGATATCCAAAACGACCCACAACACACAACAACGTACGCAGCTTTCGTGAACGGAGGTCTCAAAGGGTACATTCTTATCTACGCGGCCACGGACGTTCCAAGCGTGGTTCTTGAGTGCGAAGACAACGTCGCTGAAAAGCTAGTTGAGCACGCCCCAACCAGCAACTTTGTCGCGCACGCACCGCCGAACCTTCTTCCAGCCGTAAAGAAAAGGTTTCCAGACGCAAAGCATTACGTTGAAGACTGGATGCTGGTCAAGAAGAACGCAGCAAGGTTTTTCAAGTCAGACCTAGTAAGGCGACTGCACACCGATGAAGACTCTTTGAAACTCGCCAACCTCCTCTTGAGCCGAAAAGACCGCCCGACCAACATGCAAAAGAAGTACGCGGACTGGATAAGCAAGATGCCCATCTACGGAGTTTTCAGAGATGGCCAACTGGTTTCTTACGCGGGCTCATTCATTCAACTGCCACAAGTATGGCTTATCGGAGGAGTCTACACCCATCCGGAGCACAGAAACAGAGGGTATGCAACGCTGGCCACGTCGACCATCACAGAAGAGGCTTTGAAAACCTCAGAGGCAGCCGCTCTGTTCGCAAGATCAGACAATTACCCTGCCATAAAAGCTTATGAAAAAATCGGCTACAGGAAAATAGGCGAAAAAGTCTGGGTCGATGTAGGAACAGGCCTGAAACCCTAGACGTGCCTTTCGAGAATGTCTTTCAGCAACCTTATTGCAGACCATGCTGCTATAGCACTTGTCTTGGGATTCTCGGGGTGCGGGTCGTTCTCAAACCTCAGAAACATGTCGCCGTGTTTCCATTTAACCGTTATCTCGTGTGTGTTTCGGCTTGCCTTAGGATCTGAAATGACTCTGACCAGCAGTCTTTCACTTTGAACCGTCAGCGCCAGAGTGGCAGCAACGTTCATTTCTCTTGGAAAACGCCTAACCGCCTCGTACGCCGTTCCCTCGTACACCAGTTTCTCCTGTTCATTGTCCAGGTCCAGAGTCTTAGGGTTCTTTCTGGTAGTCAAAACGACTTCATCAATCCCGGCCAGCGCAGCGCTTGAAATTGCATCTAAGCCTCCGATGGCACCTGAGGGCGTGTGAATCTTGCTGCTTTTCAGTTTTGAACCTAGAAGGGCACTGACACTCATGACTATTACTTCGATGTTCCTTTCCACGATTGCGCCGATGTATTCGCGAGCAGCTTGTTGTGACGCCGCCTCTACGATGACTGCGGGTCGTAGTTCCAGCATTTCGTCGACGTTCGCGACAACTATACTGGCGGTACGCAACGACTCTTGAAGGCGTTCTGCCCTCTCTGCGTTGCAGTCGAATAGTATCAACTCGTCACATTCAACAATCCGTTCTTCAACCGCCTCAGCAATCAGTGAGCCGATTGCACCGCAGCCTATTATTCCGACTTTTTTCACTTTCTACCGCTTCCAGAAGTTTGGGTCAGTATTCAGCAATAAAGTGGACGCCGTATGGTTTGACTTCCCGCCCCTTGCCTTCCTCCGCGGAGGCTTGGATGTCAGCGACTTTGCATGTGCCAGCTATGTCCCCTTTGCCCTTTGTTATCGTCTCTGCAGTGGCTTTATCAATGGCGTATATCGTCAGTTTGGCAATCTTTGCGTTGAGCGGCAAGTGTTTTTCGGCTTTTTCTCTCCGGACTTCGGTTATGATTGCCATAACCAAGTCTCCCTCTTTCTCAACCTTTTCATCCATACGTTTCTCGTCGGCCGTCGGCCAAGACGATACGTGTATGCTCTTGGGGCTCACCTCGTCGACGTACATGGTTTGAAATATCTCTTCCGTAACGTGTGGCATTATTGGAGCAAGGAGTTTCAAGACTCTTTCCAGAACCAAGTAAAGCGTGTACTGGGCCGCCTTTCTTTTTTCTTGTCCGTAAACCTCTGGATTGTATAGTCTGTCTTTCACGGCCTCCAAGTAACAGTCACAGAAGACGCGCCAAGTAAAGTTGCGGATTTCCTCCACGGCGATGTTGAATTGACATTTTTCGAAAGCTTCAGTTACCCTCTGTGTGAGTTTCTCACATTTGCTCAACACCCATTTGTCCAACGGCTGAAGGGCATGTTCTGCGTCTTTTCTCGGTTCATAGTCTTTCAATAAAATGCTTACGAATCTTGAAGCGTTCCACAGCTTGATCAGGAATCGCCATCCGTATTCAACGTCTGGCCAACGGAACGGAATGTCCGAACCCGTAGTGCCTCCGCCAGCAGCCCACTGTCTCGCTGCATCAGCCCCGTACTTGTCCAAGACTTCGGGAGTGGCAACATAGTTTTTGAGTGACTTACTCATTTTCCTGCCGTCAGCACCCAACACCATGCCGTTGATCAAACAGCTCTTGTACGGAGCCTCGTCAAACAGTGCCAAGTGCCTGACCATCAAATAGTACGCCCAAGTCCTTATGATGTCAATGCCTGAAGGATGAACATCTGCCGGAAAAAGCCTTTTCCAGTCCTTGCTGTCCGGCCAACCAGCGTGAACCGCACAGGATATTGAAGAATCCATCCACGTATCGAAAACATCCATTTCGGGAACAAACTCTGAAGAGCCACATCTTGGACACTGCTTCATTCTTGGTCTTTCGGTCTTAGGATCAATCGGAACCCAGTCTTCTTCTGCCAGAATTGTTTCTTTGCATTTCTTGCAGTACCAGACGGGTATGGGTGTACCGAAGACTCTCTGTCGACTTATCACCCAGTCCCAGTCTAAGGAACGAGCCCAATCAATCAGGCGCACTTTCATGTAGTCAGGGTACCACAAAACCCGGTTCGTAGCTTCTTCGACTTTGTCTGTCAACTCGCGTGTTTTCATGAACCACTGCCGAAGCTCAAGGATTTCTACGGGCGTGTCACACCTGTCGCACAAACCAATCTCCCGTGTAATCTTCTCAGTCTTCTCTAACAGTCCTTCTCTAGTCAAGTCTGCAACTATCGCCTTCCTTGCCTCGAGTGATGTTAGACCCGCGTATTTTCCGCCATTCTGGTTTATCCTGCCATCTTCCGTCAGAATGATTATGACTGGAAGTTTGTGACGAATGACAGTTTTCACATCCGCCTTGTCGCCATAAGTGCATATCATCACGGCGCCTGTGCCAAAAGAGGGATCAACCGCTTCGTCAAGAATCACTTGTACAGTGCGGCTTGTTTCAGGAACCCTCAACCTCATATTCTTATATTTGGCGAAACGCGCGTCTCCAGGATGCACTGCAACAGCTACGCATGCCGGTATTAGCTCGGGCCGTGTTGTCGCTATTCGCACGTATTCGTTACTGTTCTCAACAGGGAATCTTAGGTAGTGCAAAGTGCCGTCGTGTTGCTCATAATTCACTTCAGCGTCAGCGATGGCCGTCTCGCAGCGGGGACACCAGTTCACGGGGTGAGTGCCCTGATACATGAAGCCCTTCTTGTACAACAGTATGAAGCTTAGCTGAGTTCTTCTCCAGTAGTCAGGGTCCATAGTGCGATATTCTGTTGTCCAATCATTGCTGCATCCGAGCCTTACGATGCCTTCTTTCATTATTGTGATGTATTTTTCAACGAGTTTTTCGCACAGCTTCCGAAACTTGTCAGGCGGCATCTCGCGCTTCCTGATTTTGTTCTCTCTTTCCACCTGCACTTCGATGCCCAGCCCGTGGCAGTCCCAGCCTTGAGGAAAATGAACGTTGAAACCGTTCATTCGCTTGAACCGTGCCACCATGTCAAAATAAGTCCAGTTAAGAAGGTTGCCCATGTGAAAATCGCCTGAAGGATAGGGCGGAGGCGTGTCAATACTGAAAACCGGCCTCTTTTTGTCTTTCCAATCAAAGTGATAGATTCCCTCCTCTTCCCACGCCGTTTGCCACTTCTTCTCTGTAGCCAACACGTCGAATTCTCTGGGGAGTTCCTTCATGCTTTATGACAGCATCCTAAGGTGACTTCTGGACTGTGTCTAGAAAGGTTAAATATACCGATAAATAACAATTGTCCTCTAGGTTTAGGGGAGCTGGGAACGTGACCCGGCTGAGAGGACGGTTGAATACCGTCGACCCATAGAACCTGACCCAGATAATGCTGGCGGAGGGAAAAAAATGAGTGTAAGCAAAAAAAGTTCCGATACAAGAATATTCGCTGAAATAGTGGTTTTCTCTGCACTGTCGGCCGTCCTCTACGCTGTGCGTCCTTTTACGCTTCCATTTGGCGGCGCAATCACTCTCGGCAGCATGGTTCCAGTGATGTTTTTGTCCCTTCGCCGAGGCGTTCGCGTTGGGATAATCGCAGGAGCGGTCGTCGGGGCATTGGCACTTCCTATCGATGTTATTACTCTCGGTGCGTCAAACATAATTGTATCTCCGCAGCAAGTCTTCCTAGAATACCCAGTGGCCTTAGGTCTAATTGGACTTACAGGCATATTCCACAGGAAAAATGTTCGGTTCGCAATAGCAGGAGCGGCATTCAGCGTGTTCCTCAGATTCCTCGTGCACTACTTTGTGGGGGTTTACGTCTGGTACTATGTCTATTCGTTTCCTCTAGGCTATGGTCAATACGTGTGGCCAGCTGTTTACAACGGCAGTTTCCTTCTAGTAGAGTTCATAATCAGCGCCGTGCTGCTTGCGGTCCTCGTAAAGAGAGGAACACTCGACTATTCATTATAGAGAACATGATGGGAAACCCAAAACCGGAACCAAAGGTCCTGTGGAATTGGATTCGCTTGAAATCACTCGCACAGGCGTTGAGCCGCTGAAGGCATGAGGTTCAGTGTAAAATGGGAAAGTTACTGACCAAAGATCTCGATAAAATGCTCGGCTGTATCAAAAAGAACCCGAGAGTAATCATTCCACCACAACCAGGGTTCGACTCAGGCGTTCACCTTGCAAACGGCAACAAATGCACCGTTGTTTCAACCGACCCGTGCATCAATGTCCCAGAAAAATGGTTCGGATGGTTGCTCATACATTATTCAGCTTCAGACGTGGCATTGTTTGGGGCAAAACCAGAATTCAGCACTATCAACCTTCTGGGTCCACCATCAACAAGACCTCAAACCTTCCAAAACATCATGCAGCAAGCCTGCGGGGCCGCAGATGAGCTTCAAATAGCCATTGTAACAGGGCACACAGGAACCTACCATGGACTCTCAACTCCGATTGGTGTCTGCACAACATACGGAACGATTGACAGAAGAAAACTCATAACACCTGGCGGCGCCAGACCGGGAGACTACATTTTTTGCACGAAATCCGTAGGTTTGGAAGTTGCCGTTAACTTCGCCTTAAGCCGTGAGGGCAGAGCAAAGAGAATTCTGGGAGTTCAACAAACCCAAAAGCTAATGGAGCTTGTGCCGATGCAGAGTTGTGTGAAAGAAGCACTGCTGCTTGCCGAAACAGGCGGTGTTCATGCCATGCACGATGCCACTGAAGGAGGGTTGACGGCGGCATTGAACGAGATGGCTGAAGCTTCCAGAGTCGGTTTTACAATAGACTTTGAGAGGATTTCAATCTGCAAAGAAGTACAAACACTTCGGAAACACTTCCAACTCTCGGATAAGCAATTGTTATCCATGTCATCCACTGGAACAATCCTGGCCAGTGTCAGTCCAGAAGCAAGAGAGAAAATCGAAGTAACCATGCGTCGAAGCAAGATTCAAGCAAACATCTTGGGCATTTTCACAAAAAACATGCGGCGCATCCTCCGAAAAGACAGAAAAGAAACAATGTTTCCAAGGGATGCGGATGATCCTTACGTAAGAATTCTCTCTGGAAAACTGTAGATATTGATTCGTCCTCCTCTCACAAATCCAGTCAATGTAAGCTCTGCATCTTTGGCAATAGCTATGCCCGAGTTTATTGCAGCGGCTAATGAAGCCACTATTGGCAGACCAGTTTTGGCGGCTTTGAGAACGATGTCGCCGGTCAGCCGTCCGCTCAGGGCAAGAAAGCAATTGGCAAAATCAATTCCCTCCAAGATACATGAACCGATTACCTTGTCGACAGCGTTGTGGCGTCCAACGTCCTCAGCGAACGTTACAAGCGTTCCGTCGCTGCTATAAATTGCAGCAACGTGCACACCGCCCGTCTTTCTAAAAGTCTCCGCAATGAAGTTAAGGCGGTTGACACAGTTCAAGATTATTTCAGCTTTGACCCTCAAGTCCGACTGGATCTTGGCAAGTCCCAAGGTTGGCTGATACGGTGTTGTGCTGCCACAAGCTGAGAAGATTACGCGTGAGAAATGCTGCGAGAGTTTCAGCCTTTTCTCAAGCTTGACATCAGGTTTCAGGTTGATCCTGCAGACCCCTTCCTCTTCTTTCAAGTCTATTCCTTCTACCTCCTCTATCGACTTCACTATTCCTTCAGAAATGGCGTGTCCAACCGCCAGTTCCTTCAGCTTTGAAGGTGAGCAGAAAATGGTGACATACCGAGTTCGGTTCAGGAATATGTGCAGGGGCTTTTCTTCAGCCACATAGTCCGTCGTCTTCTGAGCATTTCCAGCTGAAACATCAACTTTTACAATGTCAACCTTCAACATAGTGGTCACTTCTTCAATTCTGAGAGCACGAAATCCAGAATCTCGTCAGCAATCTTGACATGCGTGACCGATTGCAAACCCTTCCATCCGGGTTGACTGTTCACTTCAACAACGACTGGTCCTTTTGGGCTTTCGAGTATGTCTACGCCTGCTATCTTGCATTCGACGAGTTGAGCCGACTTGATGGCAATTTCTTCCAGCGTTTTGTCGAGACTTATTGCAACTGGACGGGCTCCCCGGCTGTAGTTGGTTTTCCAATCTTGTGCAACACGTCTCATCGCGGCCACGACACGGTTGCCGACGACGAAGGCTCGTATGTCGGAAAAGCCATGATGCACGAATTCCTGGAGATAAATCACCCCGTGAGAGAACCTTATCGCCCTAAAAACCGTCGAAGCGACTTCACGATCATTGATTCTCGTCGATCCAACACCTCTAGAGCCGAATACGGGCTTGACGACGACATCCCCGCCGAGCTCATCGAAAGCCTTTAGCGCTTCATCAGTGTTTTCAGTCACCGCTGTCCGTGGGACGGGCAGACCCTTTTCCTCCATGATGGCAAGAATGTCGTACTTATCAACACAGTGTTCAATGGCTTCTGGCGGGTTTATCACGTACAACCCTAAACGTCGAAGTCTGTACAGAACGTCCATCCGGAACACCAACTCCTCGAGCGACCCCTTTCCAATCGGACGGATAATCAAGCAGTCCAGCTCTTCGCTGAGGTTGAGGTTTCCGGATTCTACGGAGGGCTTGTACCCAACGCGAGCCAAGATTTGTGGAAAGCTGAAACACACGTGTGGAATAGCGCGTTTGTTCAGGGCTTGTTGGAGTTGGGCAGAGCTGTAGGAGTTTGGGTTCCTTGTCGCGATTCCAATTTTCAAAAGCGATCCTTCCGTAGGCTGCGTCTTTGAAAGATGCTACTTGGTTGTCTTCTTAAAGTTTCCGTGAACGAGTGTGCTCCTAGAATCTGTGAATGTACGGGAGCAGCTCATCAGCGTCTTCAAACTCTTTGTCGAGCTTCACATCCAGGTAGGCTCCGTAAGCATTGAAGTATGGGGGCCCTTTTCGCGAAAACAGGGTCAAAACTCTGCCGTTGTGGCTAATCTTGAAGCCATCCTCGCACGGTTCGTGTCCTCTTATGAGAATCTTCACGTTCAACTTCGCCAGCGTCCTTTTCGTTACGTTCTTGCCGAATAGATACCCTGCGCCTCTGGACGACGTACTCGTTTCTTCAACAGCTTCGTCAGGGTCGCTCCAAAGAATCTCCTCCAACAGAGAACGTTTAGGGTGCAGGACGTGTGCGTAGGCCATGTCCTCGACCGTGCTCAATTCTTTCGGTAATCCGCCGTGCACCATCAAGTACCGTTCGTCAACGAGCAGCGCATTGTATAGGTGCTGAAACAGTCCACGAGTATTGGCGTATGCTTCTGCCCATTTCTCCCCAAACCTTGCCTGAAACTGCGATGGCAGGTCGTGCGGAGACGGCATGAGATCTTCGGGCCCCTCATGGTTTCCACGCATCAGGACAACCTGCTCGGGATGGAGCAGCTTCAACTGTAAAACCGTGTAATAGGTTTCCGCAGGATATGCTCCACGGTCACCGTAGTCTCCTAAAAAGATAAGGATTGATTCGGAAGACTTCTCCATTCTATCCAGAATGTTGCTCTGCTGCAGGATTTCGATCAGACTCTCAAGATCTCCGTGCAAGTCACCGACGACCAAAGCCTCGCCTATCGGTTCAATCTCTACGAGTCTACCTTTGATATGGAGATTCCCGACTCTTCCGTCTTCTTTTTTGAGTAGCGCAGTGACTTGTTCGACTGTCTTGGCGAATTCTGCGGTGTGAATTTCCAGGGATTCTTTGACGATTCGTGAAAGGACAGTCGGCAAGAATCAATCTCAGCCTATTCAATTCTGACGGTTTTGTTCAAGAAGCTGAAAATGTTCTTCTCTATTTCGGCCTTGTGACTATGGATCTTCTCCGACGTCTCCTCTCGTGCTCTTTTGATGGAGGCTTCCTCTGTCTCGACCACTCCTCTTTTTCTTGTCAGATCCCCGACGTGGGCTTGGATTTTTGACAGATTCTCCTGCATCACTGTCACTTCTTCCGACGTTGAAAGCTGAGTTTTGCGAGCCATTGCGTCCCTGCTCTTTTGATGGAGATCTGCTAGAGAGTTTCTGTTGACGATACTGTCTATGGTCTGTTCCGCTTTTCGTATTTTCTCCGGTTTCAGCTTCAGTTTCCCCTCAGAGATGGAACGGTCCAGCTTCAGAAGTATCTGTCTCAGCAGCGGATGCCCAGGAGCCTCTGTGGAAAAGGCCTCGAACGGATTTTCCAGATACTGGTAGAGTTTGCCGAGTTCTTCCGGTGTCAAACCACTTCCTCCCCCGTGCGTTGCGAGTGATTGAAGCTTTATGAAGGGTTTTTGAAGGTGTTGTAAGCTGTGCTTCACATCCATGCTCAAAGAATCTATCTCTGTCCCAGTCTGATGTAGCTGGCCGATGCCTCCACGGCTTCTCAATTCAGCCATTTTCTGCTGTGCCTCAGCTATTTCTTTTTCGACTGAAGTCTTATCGCTTCCAGTCTTTGCCATCCGATCGTCAAGATTTTTGAGCTGCTGTTCAAGATCAAGCAGTTTGTCGATGAGCTGGAATGTCTCTTCCAGAGTCTTTGTCTTAACGTATTCTTTTGCCAGGAAATTCTGAAGGTCCTTCAGCGACTCTTTTGCTTTCTCAAAAATGGTTTGAAATCTTCGCCTGTCAAGAATGAAGAACGGCGAGATTCTCGGGAACCAGTTCCTAATGTCAACATCGGTCACTGCAAAAGCCTTTTGTAATTCCTGGAGGAATTGGCTGAAACTGTCGTACGAAACCTTGTCCGGAACATTGAGTTGGCGCATCCGTTCGCAAAACAGTCGAGCCAATCTGTTCAGCGCTCTGGCTCTGCGATAGGTCTTCATGTTTCTTTTTTCAATCTCTTTGGCACTGTTATCCATGAGCATCTTAGAAACCTCGGAGAGACTGTCCAACGTTCGACGCATTTCATCGATTAGCTTTTGAGCTTTCGTGTGAACGGGAACGAAGACGGATCCAGTTTCGCGTTCAAGCCAGCCTTTGATGTCCTTTGAAGAGAATCTCGGCTTTTCTGACAATGGTTTTCCCAGTAGAGAATATACACAAGGAATATTTATCTTTCAGTTTCGCGGCGGTTCTGTAAAGTTCTCAAGGGAAGGGCATTCGTGTAAACTTTCGAATGATGCAAATTATCTGACTTCTCCTTTAAGTGGTTTAACCTGTATTATTATTTCTCCGCCTTCTACCTTGAGAATCCACTCTAGCTTATCGTATTCGGTTAATCCGAATTGATTTACTATGCTTCTAAGTACGGTTGTTCTGAGAAATTCTGTTTTCGGTGTTGCTTTGTTTAGCGCGCGCGTTCCATTTGCACGGTTCACGGTTATCGACACGTTAAGGTACTCAGGCTTTGGCTTTGACATAGGGTTCGCTTATAGAAAAATAGAATCATGAGTACCCGCGTTTTCTTCTCCAATCCTTCTCTCGCGCCCATGAATTTGACATCAGAACCCTTGTACGCCTTGTTCCATTCTCCAGCTTCTTTCTCAGCTCTCTTCTTAGTTCTGAAACGTTCTCCAGCAACAACTCGAATAGGACTATTGCCTTTTCTCCTAACAATAAGGTAGCTTGAAGAACCACGCTTATGATAACTCATATGGGCTCACAACAGAAAAATTGCCTATGGGCTCTTTTTGGCACGTTCGTACTCCGTGGCAATACAAACTTTGAATCCAGCATGTTAATATATTCCGCTTCCCACTCTGCCAGAAGCAAAAGTTTTTGCCCAGTAAGACCGAGAAATTCGGGTTCTCCGCTTTTACTTTTTGGCAAACAGTTAGGAAGTGAAAAACATGCGATATAAGCAAAACAAGAAAGAAATGCAAGAACGAAAGAGAAAAAATGAAATGAATCGCACTATCATGCAGAAGACGCAAGGCCACTAAGATTCCCATCCTTTTTCTATCTGTAGACCGAACAACCTTCTAGCATCATGCTTATACTTTGGACTCTGCAACTTCCTGAGCAATTCAGAAGCGAGTCTCATCAGCGATACCAGAATCTAGCAGAACATATCCCACGATAGTTAACACGAATGCCCATCCCATGAGAAGTTAACAGAACCCTTAAAAGTGACATACGTGTGCATAAGCGAGGTTGAATGAGGGAAATGGTGGTAGGTTTTTCTCCCTTCTCTCCTTTCTCCCGCGTGAGTAAAACTGCCATCTTCCCTCATCTCATTTTACAGGAACTTTTGGCACTTGTAGCCCACTCCATCCCACGACAGTTAACAAGGAAACAAATCCCACGAAGAGTTAACAGAACCAGTTGTTTAGCACAATGAGGCACATATATGGTAGAATCGGAATTTGACGGTGAGATAAATGGCAAGCGAGTAAAGGTCATTGTCAGAGACAAAGGATCGAAAACATGGTACTTTGCTAAACCAAAGGACTTCGATGTTAACACTCCTCATTTTGAGGTCACAGTCGATGGTAAACTAGATGTACATGAAGATTCTGCCGATGGCAACTCCTTCCGAACCATGATAGTAAATGGTATTTATAGTGGCAGTTTTTACGCGGGAAGTACTTTTGCTTCAAATAAAGGAATGGACATAGCGGTCTTACCAATGAACAAGACCGCGGATGGATTTGCTATTAACACTAGCAAAAATGGAGCTGATGTAAACATCCCATTTGGAAATGAGTGGTGTTTGATGGCATTGGGAACATATAGCCCTTGGCAACCTAAACCAGAACGACACAGTAAAACTTAATATATAAGCTATAGCATGTCGAGATTTCCATGACAGATAAGTTTACAGTGTCCTTTTTGGAGACCCAGCAGACGAAAAGTAACAAGGAGATAAAACAGACACAGAGGTAACAGAACCTTCGCGGCATCTGTACTTCTTTTTGAGTAGCTACTCTTAAGTAGTTATCTCAAACTATCGTCACCGCAGTCTCGAGATGGAAAATATGGACGCAAAACGAACCGCATTCATCGCAATGCTGAGTGCTCTGGGCATAGTCCTATCAGCAATCTCGCTCAACATTGCGCCAATTCTTAGCACTGTGGGGCAAGGAGGAGCCGCACTAGATCTTTCTCACATTGCAACGTTCATAGCTGCGATTTTCGGGGGGCCGATTGTAGGGGCTATTGTAGGGCTTTTTGGCGGTCTATATTCCGGCTACTATTTTGGTTTTGTTTTTGGCCAAGGATTGTTTGCGGTCATAGGGGTGCCATTAGGAAAGGCAATGACTGGGTTCGCGGCGGGCCTGCTGTACAAGAAACTGAAAATAGGAAACGGTTCGCAGCATTCATTCTACGCCATTCCCGCAACACTTCTATCCTATGTCCCGGAATGCATCTACACTGTCTTATACTTTCTATACATCATGACCTTTGTCAACGGCCAAGGAATGGCATATCTCATTCCCCTCGTTATTCCAAAGGCATGGGTAGAGATAATCGTGATGAGCGTTCTAATGGGTGCGCTTGCCGGAAATACCGGTTTCAGAGAATTCGTCAACAGATTTCTTTATGTTCAGAAACCACAGAAATCGACTGGGGAGGCAGGTAAAATTCAGCCCTGACCGGTTTGTCATTTTTTCTTCAGATCGAATGATTTCGCCAAGGCTTCAGCGTTTATTTTCCCACTTCGAAACGTGTTTCCAGTCCTTGCGTTGTTTATGATGAGCACTGCCGGTGCAAAGAGGTTTGGGTCAATCTTGTAGAAGTCGTATTTTGCTTCCTTGAAGATTTCTATGAAAGGCCTTCCATAGGCCTCGGACGCCATGGATGGAGCCTTGTTCACCATCTCCTCCAGTTTTTCATCGTTGTCATGCTCAACGACATAGTAGGCAGTTCCGCCATAGAGGATGGCGTCGTTTGTCCTTGCCATAGCCCTCGCGAACTTCGGATGGATAGGGGAAATTGGCGCATATCCAGAAGCGTAGATGATCACATTAGCATCTAGTCCGAGTCTTCTGAGCTTGTGGATCCCTGTTTCGACTATTCTGCCTGACACTTGCGTTGCTCCGGTTAGGCTGGCTGTCGAAGTCAACACTATTCCCAGATTTTGAGGTGATATCTTACAGTCTTTTGCAAAGCGCTCCACGATATTCGCGGGCGGACACTTGTCAGTTTCAAGAACTACGACTCCTCTGTTGAAATCGTCCTTGTACCCGATTTCTCCGTAGATGTCCTTCGGCTTCTGCGCCAATGCTCTTGCCGGCCCTGAGCCTATTGCGAAGTAGCCTTCTTCGTTTATTTGCCACCCAGCATACTGTGAGCCTAAAGTTGCGATGACCGGATGGTCTGAGTAGATTTGTATTGACGGCAGGTCTAGGTCTCCATACCCTCGGCAGGCTATTTCGGCTTTTCCGCATCCTCCCATGCATATTTCGGTGACAATCTTTCCTGCCTGAAAACCTCCCCTCGCATTCACTCCTGCGTCGATTATGGTGGTTCCAGATTCTGTTTCTTCGACCTTGACTCCGTAGAGATCTGCGTTTTCAACGAGTTCATCCAGCAGTTTCCACGCTAGGCGATTTACGCTCAAGGGTTTTTTCATCAAGGCTTTCTCCTCAGAGGAATTTTTCGTAAGAGTTTAGATGTGGATTCTTCTGTTTGGAGACATAAAGTTTGCCGTTTCCGTTTTCCACAAGGTCTCCGAGAAAAACGTACAAGGGCCCTTCGGCCACTTCGTTTTCTTCAATCTTGACCTTCGCTCTGATGCCGTCTATAGTGAATGAGGGGAGAACAGATTCCAGGTGCCCTCCAACTACGATTTTGCCGTCTACCATGCATGCTCCTGCTCTTCCTTCACAGTCTCCTTGAACGTAGATTGTCCCGTCATGCATTCGCAAGCCTACGAATTGACCCGCACTGCCATAGATTTTGATGATGCCTTTCTTCATGTTGGCTCCTGCTTCGGTTCCAACATTTCCATGGACAATCATTCTTCCTCTGTGCATGCCCTCGGTGCTTCCCCGGTACGGAGCGCCTAGGTAGTCGCCGGCGCTTCCGAAAATCTCTATTGTGCCTGCTTTCATCATCGAACCCGTCCATCCTCCAGTGTTTCCGTGAACGGTGATGTTGCCGCCCTTCATCTCTTCGCCCAAATGCATTCCGGCGTCGCCGTTGATTGTTATCTCTCCGCCCTTCATTCCTAACCCGATTCTTCGAACCTTGCTGACGTCGCCGTAGACCGTTATAGCCGGATTGTCAGGTTGGTTTTCCGTTTTGACTTCGTCAATCTTAAAGAGTTCACCGAGTTTTTTCTGTTTGTTCCCTTCCCAAACCTGCAACGTCTCTATTTCATTCAGTGTCTTTCCTTGAAAAACATCGGGGTTTATGCACTCGGCCAGGACTGGAAACCTGAACTCCTTCAGAGGGCGCAGGCTTATCATTTAGACACGAGCCTTCACGGTTATTGGGTCCAACCCTCTGAGGTGATCCTCGTTTACCGGATAGTTTCCGTACTCAACTGTCCAGTACTCTTTGAACCTTCTCTTCATGTCGCCCGTTATTTTTGCCGGTTCAGAGACTTTTACGTCAAGCCACATTGTACGACCGTCAACATGCTTGAGAATCGCGCCGTCCTTGACAACCAGTTCTCCGCCCTTAACAGTGTAAGCTGCCCTTCTGAACGCTCTTCTGACGGTTCTGTACTTCCTTGAAATATCGGTTGTTTCAGGGTTCACATTGTATACTGCTATGTCAGCGTCCGCTCCGACGCCCAGGTGCCCCTTGTTCTTCAGACCCAGGGCTTTGGCCTGCCCGGCTCTGGTCACCGTTGCAATCTCGTAGAGGCTTAGCTCACGATTTATTGACGGTAGAAGGCTTCGGCTGCGCGCTCGCGAGTTGATTCTCTTCAAGCTTGCCTCTCTCGCTTTTTTGCTGATGAGCCAAGCGATAATCTTTGGATAAGACGTGAAAGGCCCTCCGTTAGGATGGTCTGTCGTCATGAAGATTCTCCAGGGGTCCCTGATGAGTAGAGCCAGCTCCAAGCCGATGGACCATTGGACCGCGTGAACGTAGCTCTTGCGATGATAGCGGAAAGGCACGATGCCCCCGCTTGTCTCGGTTTCCACATCATGGTTTACCCATTTATTCCCCGTGAGTCCGTACAGCGCGTATTGGAACGGGCCGTCAGCAGTCATCGTTGTCGTGTCCGTGAATATTACTTGACCCATGTCCATGGTCGCGTGAGAGTGACCGTTCATGTAGTTTGCAATCTCTTCTGCCCCTGACTCCAATGTTCTCCAGTCGTCGCCCTTGAATGCACTGAATTGGCAGTGTGTTAAGTGAATAACTGGCTTGTCTTCAGTTGCCAGGTCCTCGACGCACTTCAAAGTCTCTAGGGCGGTTGTGTAGTTTCCCGGCTTTCCGAGGTTGTTTGCATGGACATGAATCGTGTGAGGCAGGTTCAGAAGCTTGTTCGCCTTGCACAGCCCACGGATGATTTCCCGTGGTGTCGTACAGAAATAGGGAACCTGATCGTCCAGACCCTTCACGTTGTGGCCGAAGCCCCAAGCTTCCAATCCGCCGGGGTTGACGATTTTTATGGCGTATCCTTTCGTTGAGCTCATGATCCATGCGATGTGTCTTGCGCATTCCTTGATTTTTCCTTGAGCCAGGTATTCGAGCACGAACCACCAGTCGCCAAGAAGCGGGTAAGAGGCCTTGTCAAGCATTGGAGTGTCGTTCAACTCTTCATGCGTGTGCTTTGCTTCCAAAGGAGGCATCGAAGGATTCATTGTCGTAGTGTACCCCATTCTGGAGTAGCGGTAGCCGGTGGTGAAAGTCGAAGGAATCGAACGGCCGACGCCAGCCCTCGTCACTGATGTTTTGCATTCAAAATCCTTGAAGTGATCTTCAGGCCTCAAAAGCCTCCCAGTGTTAACTTCTGAGCCAGCAATGTGGGTGTGGATGTCCACACCGCCAGGCATTACCGTCATTCCAGAAGCATTAATCTTCTTTGCCTTTCGCTCATTGACGCTCTCAACGATTCTTCCATCTTTGACTGAAATGTCCATCTTTTCGCCGTTAACACCGTTAAGAGGGTCGTAGACGAAGCCGTTCTTCACTAGAAGCTCCATTCACTTTTCACCTTGGTTCAGTTTTCTTCTCTTCTTTACTTTCCTGACCTCTAGGAGCATTCTTCTCAAGATTTCTTCGTCCGAAAGTACTCTTTTGGGAGGTTCAACGACTTTTTTGAGTGGAAGGGGCACGTGATCCATGCGGTAGGCTGTTCCGCTTGCTTCTATTCCCACGAAGGCCGAGGGAAAAACGATGTCAGCCATCTGGCTTGTTGCGTTCATGTGGGGATCTATGGCTATCAGTGGGTTGTTAACTAAATGTTCGGCAGCCTTTCTTGGGAAGTTCGAAACTGGGTCTGAAGCGATTACCAGAGCTGCGTCTGATTCTTTACGTAGGAGAACATCGATGACAGAGGTTTCTCCAGGGTTGTATCTTGGATAGCCTGAAGAAAAGTCGACGGCGTAGGGATAACCTGTCTGCCACAGGAAAACCGTGTCTGCCCCTGAAACGTTGAAGTGGCCCCGCATAGGCATTATGACGAATTTGGTGCGAGCGTTCAAGTCGCGAGTCAAGGAGAGAGCTGCGTCGACATTCCGCGACTTACCCTTGCTCATTGTTAGCCCAAGCCCGAAGAAGATTACTCCAAAATTGCAGTTGATCATCGCCTCAGCGACATCTTCCAAATACTCTACTGGCACTCCAGCAACTTTGTCAGTTTCTATTTCCTGATCTCGAACCAGAGCTCTGAAGGCTTGGAGAAGTTCATAGTCCTTGTTGGGTTCAACCTGAATAAAATAGTCCGCGATTTCTGCCGTTCTAGTTTTTCTAACATCTATTACTATCAGTTTTCTGCCAGCTTTCAGAATTGCAGGACAGGGTCCGCGTTCAACGGCGGTCAATGGGATGTAAGGCTTCTTCTTTGGCGCAACTTGTCTCAGAGCACTTTCAACCTTTTTCCTTGCTGTTGCTGCCTTGGTTTTTGTGACGTACGATTTCCATTCGCTTCTCTCAAACTTTCCTTCTGACAATGTTGTGTACCTTTCTATGTGTCGTGGATGAGCACTCCACGGGTTGCTTCCCCAATAGATGACGAGATCCGCCCTGTGCCTTATCTGCCCTAACGTGCACGATGAAATGCCAACGTCTTGAATGCCTAAGACTGAAGGGCCATGGCACACGGTTGAAGTGTTGTCAATTACCCCTCCAACCTCTTCGGCCAGTTCGATGCCCACGCGTGTGGCTTCGCAGCTTGTGGAACTCCAACCGTAAAGGACTGGATAGTCTGCTTCAGCGAGAACTTCAGCGGCCTTGGCAAGGGCTTCCTTGAAAGGCACTTCAACGAGTATTCCGTTCTTTCGGATAAGTGGCTTCAAAAGCCTGTGTCCACTGTAACCCAAGAATTTCGATTCGCATATTGAACAGCCGTTTTTGACCTGGACAATCCTTCTGTTCTTGATTCTCAGCTCTATGTCGTCGCAGAGACTTCCACAGACCGGACAAGTTACAGCCTTTGCAATCGGCATGTTACTCCTTCCCAAACTGCTCCCTAAGAAGCTCACTTAAGCTGAGAACAACCTTATCAGTTGCGGGCGTGATTTCCGCCGGGATCCCCTTTAGAGAAGGCATTCCTATGCTGTCCGTCTCCGGACTGACCACCGCGTTTGCCCATAGACCGTAAGGAATGAAAGCGACGCCTGGATGTGGCCCTCTTGGCGACTTCAAGGCTTTAAGAATCACAGAGCCATAATCTGTTGAAACACGAACATTGGTTCCTTCTCTCATCCCAAGTTTCTTCAGATCCTCAGGGTCAATATAACATACCGCAACACTCTCAAAATAATCTTCCGAAGCTTTCCCACACTCTTTACCCACACCCTGCTCTATCGTTCGCCCCGTCAGCAAAGTGACCTTCAGCTTCGAACTTACATCCATCCCTCGACCACAGCTTAACCATCCTATACTAAAGCTTGGAAGCTCCTTTAAAGTCAATCCTAATTATTCAATGCAACTGGTTAACGCCTTCAATTGGAGGTTCTAATGCTACACGTTCCAACAAATTAAACTTGCCGCCAGACCGCGAGAGGAATAATCTTGAAGTTGATGACCATGAATAGCGCTATGTAAAAGTTGCAAACATCAATGGCGTTCTGTTTATAATGAAGTCGATAACACTGTTGGATTATGGCGGAATAAGTGAATGAAGGCTCGAGAAGGCGATCTGATAGAAACTGATGAGAACCTAATTTTCGACGTCAAAGGCCTGGTTCACCCTGCCAGTCGCGTCGTGGCTTTTATTCGCTATTTCCCAGACGAAAAAGGCAACAGAACAAGAGAAGGAAGGTCTTTTCACAAAGTGTATTCTCTTTCAAAAAGGTATGCGCTGTTGAAGGATAAGTTTCCAACGTACCTTGTTTATGACCCTGTTTTTAACGAAACGTTGTGCGAAGTTCCGGTTGATAAGGTAAAAAAACATTACAAACCTGATGAGAAGCTTCAGGAAATGCGCAGTTCTAACGATTTGGATCCGCTTCAAAGTAAGGCCCTGCAGTTTGCGGAGCTCTTGAAGGAAACTGCAGGCATCCCCTGGAGTGCACTGGGGATTTCGGGTTCCATCATGGTTGGGCTTCACAAGCTAGAGTCAGATATTGATCCTGTAGTTTATGGTTCGGAAAACTGCACGAGAGTCTATTCTGTGCTGAGAAGCATGTTCAAGAACGAGCACGGATCCGTCAAGCCTTACACACAGCAGGATCTGAGAGTGTTGTTCGATTTCCGTTCGAAGGATACTGCAGCAGGCTTCGAAGACTTCCTACGAACTGAATCGAGGAAAGTGATGCAAGGCAAATTCATCGGAACCGATTATTTTGTCCGCTTCGTGAAAAACTGGAATGAAATTGACGAGAATTACGGTGATGTACAATACGAGAACATCGGCAACGCGAAAATTGAAGCCACAGTCATCGACGATTCGGAATCAACGTTTACCCCATGCACCTACAAGATCGAAAACGCAAAGTCACACAAAGGCCTGAGAATTGAACGCATCGAGGAAATCACCTCTTTTCGAGGAAGATTCTGTGAACAAGCCAGAAAAGGCGAGACTGTCGTCGCACGAGGAAAAATCGAACGTGTCACAGACCGAAGGCAAAACGAGGAGCACTTTAGACTACTAATCGGAGGGAAACACTCAGACTACATGGTCTTGAAGCACCAATTCATTTTGAAGTAGTGAATCTTTCTTCGACTGTAATTCAGAAGCGCATGCTTGCAAAGAAGACCCGTTGATACCTTTGACTTTCTCAAAAGCATATTTGGAACATATAGCAGAGCGAGCGTAGGGCATCCGAGCACACACATAGAGAAACGCTTCAGATCCCTGCTATTTTGAGAACCTGCTCATAATATTTAGGACAATAAGTCAACGTTACTTGGAAGAAGTCGTCCTTGTTACCGATGACCTCTTCAAGGTTTCCTTCGACGTAGATGGTCTCGTCTCTGAAAGCTTGCATTCGGAACTCTTCCATGTAAGAAATGATTCGCTTGACCTGTTGAGCCTGCCTTCCGCCCTCAAGAATCTTCAAAGGTTCGATGTGATAAACCGACGGAATAAACGGTGCGTCGCTGTCATCGCTCACCTGCGCCAACATCCTAACCCAGCTTCGCTGCAAAATCCTAGTCGCAGGACTGTACTCGTTGCATATCTCTTTCCAGCCTTTCACCGGTTCAAACTCTGTCTTTATCGTCCTTCCACTTTCCTTGCTGTCGAACAGCGAATAGACGAGTTTCCTTCGCTGATGCCACAAGAATTCCTCTGGAGTGAAGTTACGAAATCTCCACACCTTACCCTTTATGGAGTCGTCAGTTTCAAACTCGTTCCGAAGGAGAGAAGACTTGGCTTCGTACAATTCCTGCAGTGTTTTGCGCAACCGCGCAACGTTTCCCTTACCATGTACGGTGAGATCAATGTCCGAAAACTCAGGGTGATAGAAACCATGAAGCAGCGACCCGAACACGCCAAAGTTCTCAACCGACAGACCGCACTGATTTACTGCAATGTCCAAGACGTTCCGCATCGCTGCAAGAAGATTATCCCTAGGTTCGGTTTGAATCAGTTTTTTAAGCTCTCTTTCAGGCTTTCGAACCTCGCTGATGGCACGATGATTGACGCCGATGACTTTCCTCTGAAGCATTTCGTGCAGAATCATGTACTGCGGAAAACTGTTTTCAACAAGTTTCCAGCCTTCATCCTCATAAAACTTGTAGAAAACATTCAGCCCTTGGTTTCTGAACGCCTTAGGATTACCAGATCTGAAGACTGTTGCGGGTGCATATTCAGCGTCGCAAAAACAGGCGTCTGACGGGTGTGAATAGCCGAACACCCTAAAAACTAGGCCTTCCTCAGTGACGATTGCATCGCGATCTCTCAGCGTCAAAGCGGCCAAATATGCTCTTCCTCGCTGATGCCTGTTCCCACTACGACCTGATGGAAGATTTGCCCTGTTTCAACGTTTTCCGCACGCTCCAGCATCCCTGAAACCCTGATAGTGTCGCCTCGCCTGGCAACGTTGCGGTAACAGCCAATCATTGAAACAACAGTCTCTGGAACCTTGTTTTCGCACAGTGCCGAACGTGCGTCCCGTGGGTCGCAGTCCCTGATTTTGTAGATAGCTGGCCTAAACATCGCTTCGCTGTCGTCTTCAACCTTGCATGTAAAGTTGACAGGGGCTACGGTGGTGTACTGTAGCTGTCCGTATTTTTGTTTGATTTCTTCAGGTTTGCGAATTGCGTTGTACATGAAAATCTTGTTCACGTATCTTCCTTTGTATCGCCGAGCCGCATCCAAGCGGTTGCTGAACTTGTAGCTCAACCTGCCGGCCTCAACGAGTCTGTTTATGGTTGCTTCTAACACACGAAAGTTCTTCTCTCCATAGACGACTAGGTCTATGTCTGACTTTGACGTGTGCATGTTCAAGGCCACAGAGCCGTGGACTCCAAAATCCTCTAAGCCAATGCCTGATTCGGTTGACAGCAAATCAACAAGACCTAACGTCGTCCTTTGTAAATCGTCTTTGGTTTCAAGTTGGGTTAGCTGATGCAAACAGTCTCTGGGAACAAAGATGTTTTTAACGGAGTCCAATGGCGCGCTGATGACCTCTTTTCTTCTGAGGGGACAATAGTACACATAGTCTGGGAAGCTCTTCCGAAAAGTTCCTAAGAAAGTCTGATAGTTCTGTGCGGTGTAGAGTTTCTCAGCTCGAAAGAGTTTTTGCCTTTCAAGGTTCCAAGTGTTCTCCAAGTATTCGATGTCGAAGAGATTTTTCATCGCAGCTGGGATGTATTTCAGAAATGCGAAAGCCCGGTTGGCAGGATGTTCATATCCGAAAACGTTGAATATGAACCTCTCTTTGGTTGTGAAAGTATCTCCGTCCGTGGGAATCCAACTTTTCAGGTTCGTTCAGAGCACCTCGATATGATGAGACTAGAGTGCCACAAAAACCTATTGCACAAGGCAATAACGTTTAAAGCAAGAGCAAACTACAGCAACCTGATGTGAGCAGAATTGAGCGAGAAATTACATCCCTATGTAGTTTTTCTTCCATCCGAACACAAGATCAAAGTTCTGAGCGCCATCTTCGGTTCAAAAGCGGCTGTTGATATACTGAAATTCTCACTCAGACAGGGCATTTCGAACAAGATTTACCAAAGAGACCTTGTGAAGACGCTGACTTACTCAAACAAAACCGTCATCGAAAATCTGAAGTCGCTGACTAAGCTTAGGATATTGAGCGAGAAAATGGAGAAAACTGAGAGAAGCGGACGTATTACTTGGGTCAAAGCCTACCAGCTTTCGAGCGCCGGAAAGTGGTTTGCATTGCTACTTGCCGAAGAAAAAGAGTTGTCTGACAAAGAAAAGGCGGAGATATTTCAAAGCCTCTTCAGAGCCTACCTACGATGGGCAAGAGATCTCTCGCAGAAGCTGAAAATAGACAAGAACGTGCTGAAAAGAGTTTTCATGGAAGAAATGGGGTAAACA
>Ga0315279_10000508_pt1 | contig 76988 bp, 66 predicted proteins | sample YL17G06_20_MG_FD_203694 | JGI IMG/M metagenome (GOLD analysis project Ga0315279, IMG submission 203694) | Sediment microbial communities from Yellowstone Lake, YNP, Wyoming, USA - YL17G06_20 | ecosystem: Environmental > Aquatic > Freshwater > Lake > Sediment | place: USA: Wyoming | collected...
ATGACGAATGACGAATGACGAATGACGAATGACGAATGACGAATGACGAATGACGAATGACGAATGACGAATGACGAATGACGAATGACGAATGACGAATGACGAATGACGAATGACGAATGACGAGAGTGGTTGAATTATTAGATATCGCAAAGAGTCAAGGGCAACACGACACGACAACGTCCTTCGCCATTCAATGATGCTTTTATTCGTCATTCGTCATTCGTCATTCGTCATTATCTAGGGGGCCGTGTGCCTAGAGGAAACAAGGAACTGTCGCATCTGGATGACTTGGGACGAATTCGGATGGTGGATGTGACAGAGAAGCCGATTAGCGTTCGCCGCGCTGTCGCGGAGTCCTTCATCCGGCTCTCCCGGGAGACCCTCGCGCTGATCAGCGAAGGGAAACTGCCCAAAGGCAACGCGCTGGAAACGGCGCGCTTAGCAGGGATCCTGGCGGCCAAAAAGACCCCGCATCTGATACCTCTCTGCCATCCGCTACCGCTGACGCACGTCGACGTTCAAGTGGAAGCCCGCAGTCAGGGAGTTCGCTTCGTTTCGAGCGTTACCTGCACCGGCCCCACGGGTGTGGAGATGGAAGCACTCACGGCGGTATCGGTCGCGGCGCTGACTCTCTATGACATGATAAAAGCCGTACAGAAGGGCGCCACGATCGAGAGAGTCCGCCTGCTGGAGAAGTCAGGGGGAAGGAGCGGTACCTACAAGCGAAAGTGAAGAGGTCGGAACTGATTTCCGGATTTGGTTGGCATCTATTGACGATTGACGATTTCTGGAGACTTTCAATTGTCAATCGTCAATCGTCACTTGTATTCCGTGGTAAAATCAGCCTGTCAATTCCGAAGGTTCGTCGAAATGGTGAAGATTTATACGCAGCCCGGAGGATCGGCCTGTCATCAGGCAACAGAATATCTGTCGTCCAAGGGAGTGCAATTCGAAGAGATCAACATCCGTCAAACCCCGAGTGCGATCCGAGACCTGCATCGTCTTGGCGTGATGGCAACTCCCGCTCTCATGATCGGCGATCACCTCATTGTCGGCTTCGCTCGGGAGGAAATAGACAAGGCGATAGCGGCCGTTGCTAAAAACTGAACCTATGCGGGAGTTTTCCAAGATTCCTGCCCTTTGCCATGCCAATCTACGAATACCTCTGCCTCAAGTGCAGACACAAGATGAGTTTCCTCGTAATGTCTCCGAGCTCTTTCCAGCCCGTCTGCAAGCACTGTAAAAGCACGGAGCTCGAGCAACTTTTCTCTCGCTTCGCGATGCCGAAGTCCGAAGAGAAAAGGATCGAGTCACTGGCAGACCCGTCGAGCTTCGCAGGCCTGGACGAGAACGATCCCGGCAGCGTGGCGCGCTGGATGAAAAAGATGGGCAAGGAGATGGGTGAGGATCTCGGCGGCGAAGACATTGAGCAGATTGCCGAGGAGGCGGCGCAAGAAGCCGCAGCCGGCGGCACGCCGGGAGCCGAGAGTGACGCAGGGGCCGGCGGCTCTACCGATGATCTTTGATTTACGATTGACGATTGACGATTGAGGGACCAGTGAAATCGTCAATCGTCAATTCTTCCTTAAAGACGGAATCTGGCGGTTTGTGCTACTTCTGCTTTTGATCAGTGATCAGGCCCTGATCTTCTTCGATCAGCACAATCCTGTTGATCGGCACTCCCTTGAAGTCCTGCACCTTTCCACTCGGCCAGCGAACCTCCAAATCAGCCTCGGTCGCGCGGTTCAGGCCGAAGTGCACACGGGGGTCGTTTGCCGAGTAGATGCTTGAAGCAGTCGTGACATCGGCGATTTGCTGAAGACCTCCGGCAACAACTTTGACTCGGGCCCCCAAACCGAAGCTGTTGCTTTTCGTTCCCTTCAAGCGAACTATCAGCCAGTTCTTTCTGTTTCCGCCGTCGTTCCGCAGGATTGTGGGGGTGTCGTCGATATTGGCGATGACGATATCGATGTCCCCATCGTTGTCGAGGTCGCCAAAAGCGGCCCCTCTGCTGGCCTTCTCAACCAGCAGCCCGGGGCCGGACTGCATTGAAACGTCGGCGAATTTGCCGTTGCCGAGATTTCTGAACAGCAGTTTCCTCTGGAAGTACTTCTCGCCGCCCACGGGGTTTTGTATCAAGTGAGGATAGACGTGGCCGGTGGCGGCGAATATGTCCTTCCATCCGTCATTGTCGTAATCGATGAAGCGCGTGCCCCAGCAGACGAAGGGCATCGTGACCTCGGCAATTCCCGCGAGCCGGGCGTTCTCGACGAACAGGCCGTTGTGCTCGTTGTGGTAGAGGTTGTTGTAGTCGTAAGAGAAGTTGGTCTTGGTGATATCCAGCCATCCGTCGTTGTCGTAGTCGCCGAAATCTACACCCATGCCTGCCTGTTCCATGCCGTCATCCGAGACGGCGACGCCGGCGAGCAGCCCCACCTCCTCGAACGTTCCGTTCTTCTTGTTCATGTAGAGGTAGCTCGGGCAGGAATCGTTGGCGACATAGATATCGGGCCATCCGTCGTTGTTGTAGTCGCCCACTGCCACTCCCAAGCCATAGAAGGGGGTTTTTTCGGCAACCCCGGCCGCTTTGGTGACATCGGTGAAGGTTCCGTCGCCGTTGTTGTGGTAAAGCACATCTGCGGCGCCCTCCAGGCCGCGCGGCCCGCACATCACGGGAATACCTCGATAGTTGCAGTACTTGTTGGATCCCCGACGCGGCAAGTTTTTCAGGTCGAAGCTGATGTAATTTGAGATGTAGAGGTCGAGGTAACCGTCCTTGTCATAGTCGAGAAACGCAGCCCCGGCACTCCACCGGCCGCCCTTGATGCCGGCCTTCTTCGTCACGTCCGTAAAAGTGCCGTCGTGGTTGTTGTGGTAGAGAACGTTCTCCGTGAGGCCGAGGACAAGAAGGTCTAGGTATCCGTCGTTGTCATAGTCGCCGACGGCACACCCCATCGCCCAGCCTCTGCCTTCGACCCCCGCCTTTTTGGTTACGTCGGTGTAGGTGCCGTCTCCGTTTGCATGGTAGAGGGCATTAGGGTGAACGATACCTTTCTCCATATCCTCCAGGGTGTTCCCGTTCGTAAAGAAAATGTCGAGATAGCCGTCGTTGTCGTAATCGAAGAGAGCGACTCCACCCCCTTTCGCCTCGAAGATGTAATCTTTTTCCGGACTACCGGCACCGTGTTTGAAGTGGATCCCGGCCTGCTGCGTGATGTCCGTAAAAATGGGAAGTGCGGGTTCCGTGGGACTGGTAGGGATAGCAGCAAAGGCCGCCGCACAAATCAAGAGAAGAGTGGTTTTTACATTCATAAGAAGCACAACCGTGGAGTCTTGGATCAAGCCGCCGCAGCTATCCGGGGATTATGCCAGAAAAAGCCATCGCTGGCTATTTTGCCGTTGTTCCGGCTTTGCCGACCAGACTAGAGAGGCAAATCCAACAGATTGGATCTAATTCAAAACGATGAACGTGCACAGAGCACAGTTGTTTCATAGAATTTGTTATCCTGTTTTTGTTCATAAGCTTATACGCATCGTCCGCGAGGTAGTTGCTCTGGCTCGGTGGCACACTGATTGCATGTATCTCTGCGGCTCAGTTCATTCGGGTTGCTCACACAATACTTGGTTCGTTCCAGAGTTTTGCCCAGGCTCTTCGCGATCAAGTCAGGGAGCCTCGGAAGGAACTGTCTGAACAAACAAAATGGCGGTTGGTAGTAGTTGGGGCTGTTGAGGGTGGTGGCGCAAACCTTAGTACCGATCAGAAGCCAGGTAGCCATGCAGAAGTGGCCGATCCGCAGCAACGCACGGTTTAAGGTCCCCAAACGTCTTACACTCTCAGCAACCCTAGGGTAATAACAAGCATCATCTACAGGAGGTTTTCCGATGCACAGGAGAGTCCTTCAGTTCAGCTTCTGCATCTTGGCGCTGACTTGGGCGGTGGCATTATTTGGGCAGAGTATTACCGGTAGTATCGTTGGAACGGTCAAGGATCCTACCGGGGGCGTCGTCCCGGGCGCCACTGTCACGATCACCAACACTGACAAGAAGATCGTGGTACGAACTTTGACCACTGACGCTGACGGCAACTATGTCGCGACCTTGTTGGATATCGGGCATTACTCGGTGACCGCAGAAGCTTCCGGATTTAAGAAAGTCGTGCAAACGGGAGTCGAGTTGCACGTGAACGATAAGCTGACCATCAACCTTGAGCTGCAACTGGGTGACATATCACAAGAGGTCACTGTTGAAGCGAATCCGTTGCAGGTGGAGTTGCAGGCCCCGGTCGCAGCTGGTCTGATATCGGGAACCCAGGTGCGCGAGCTTTCTTTGAATAATCGGAATTACGAGCAACTGGTCGCCTTGATGCCGGGCGTTGCCACGAACACCGATGACCAGATCTACATCGGGACAACAAATCCGTCCGGTCAAACCAACACGGTAGGGTTTTCGATCAACGGCAGCCGTACCAGTGCCAATAACTGGACGGTGGATGGTGCGGACAACGTTGATCGCGGTTCAAACCTTACCTTGTTGAATTATCCGAGCGTGGATGCCATTGCCGAATTCAAAGTGCTCCGCGGTCTCTACAGCGCAGAATCCGGAAGAGCGGGAGCTGCCCAAATCAACGTGGTAACCAAGTCGGGCAGCAACCAGTTCCACGGAGATGCATACGAATTCTTTCGGAACGATAAGATCGCTGCAAATAACTTTTTGAACAATGCCCGCGGAGTTGCTCGACCGCCGCTGCGATATAACAATTTTGGCTACACGATCGGAGGACCCGTCTACATTCCGGATCATTACAACAAAAACAAGGATAAGACCTTTTTCTTCTTCTCAGAAGAATTCCGACGTGTGATTACCTATGGGACAAGCAATGTTACGGTTCCGACGTCAGCGGAAAAGAGCGGGGTGTTCACTTCGCCCGTGTGCATTGCGTTTTCCGGCACGACCTGCACCGCGACCGGGACAACCATCTCGAACATCAATTCTGTCGCAGCATCCTACATCAAGGACATCTTTTCAAAAATCCCGGATCCGCAAGACCCTGTGGGACACGTTCTGACTATCGCTTTGCGAAACCAGTACTATGCGCGTCAGGAGTTGGTCAGAATTGATCAGGTTTTCGGACCCAAGCTAACCATTTCCGGGCGCTACCTGCGCGATTCCATCCCGACAATTGAGCCCGGCGGGCTGTTCACGGGCATCTTTTTGCCTGGAGTGGCATCCACCAGTACCAACTCTCCAGGCCAGGGCGTCGTGATCCGTGCGACTTCGAGCCTCGCTCCAACTTTCTTAAATGAGATTGGGTTCGCCTACTCCTATGGTGCAATTCTGAGTGACCCCACAGGAACCGATGCCAGCGCAAACTCCCCGGACATCAAAATGACTCTCCCATTTCCGGTGACCTTGGGACGTGTTCCAACGATCAGCCTCTCGGGAATCGCAACAGTTGTGGGGGGATTTGGCCCCTATAGAGATTACAACCGCAACTACAATGTCTACGACAACGTGACAAAGGTCCTAGGGCGGCATTCGCTCAAGTTTGGTTTTACCTATAATTATTATCAAAAAACGGAAAACGCCGGTGGAAACAATGTGGGCACGTTTACCTTTGCGAACACAGGCCGGCCGGCCTCTGCCACCACGTACCAGCAGGATTGGGCGAATTTCCTCCTGGGTAATGCCTCGTCCTTTACCCAAGCCTCGCTCGATTTGACCCCGGATATGCGGCAACAGCAATGGGAGGTCTACGCCCAGGATGATTTTCGCTGGCGGCAGAACCTGACGCTGAATCTCGGGGTCCGCTACTCTTTGTTCAGGCAGCCCATTGATAAAAACGGGTACCTGACCAACTTCGATCCGAACCTCTTCAATGCGTCCACCGCCCAGCAAATTGATCCCACTACCGGCAATATTGTCCCCGGTACGGGTGTCACGCTGAACGGGATCAGCATTGCCGACAAGAACTCACCCTATGGCAGCAAGATTTCGAACGAGAGCAACAACAATATTGCGCCGCGGGTCGGCTTAACCTGGGATCCATGGGGAGATGGGAAGACGGCGATTCGGACTGGCTATGGGATGTTTTATGATTCCGGGTTAGTCGGTATCTTTGAGCAGAACATCTTTGCCAACCCGCCGTACGTTCAGAACATCAGCATTCCTAACACTCGATTTGAGAATCCGGCCGCCGGTGTTCCCACGATATCTGCAGCGCCGCTGAGTCTGCACGGAACCGCGCTGCCGAGCCACACACCCTATGTTCAGCAGTGGAGCGTCGATGTGCAGCGGGAACTCGCAAAGAGCTTGCTGGTGGATTTAGGCTACTATGGCAGTAAGGGCACGCATCTCCTGGGTATTGCCGATATCAACACGGCGCCTCCGGGAGCGGGGTATGCGGCGGGCCTCATTCCTGCCGGCACAATCTTCGTAACCGCCAACGATGCTCGCTTGAACGCGGTGCGGCCGTACCGCGGATATGGTGCCATCAATTCGTTGGAAGACTGGTTCAACTCCAATTACAGCTCCATGCAGTTGAGTATTCAAAAACGATTCAGCGGGAATTCTCTGCTGAATATCGCTTATACATGGGCGAGAGGACTGACCGATAACCAGACCGACCGCAGTTCGGCTGCACAGAACTTCTATAATCGCCACGGCGGCGAATACGGTCCGTCGCAGGTTGATCGCCGACATGTTCTCACGGCGAATTATGTATATGAACTTCCATGGATGAAGGACCAGCGGGGCTCCGTTGGCCACCTGCTTGGCGGCTGGCAGGTTAGCGGAATCACAACATTTGTTACGGGTCTGCCCTTGACGGTCACCACCTCCGGCGTCGATCCAGGAGGCTTGGGCATCCTGGGATCGAGTGCCGCCAGCGCGCGCCCGGACTTGGTTGGCGATCCTAACACAGGCGGGGCGCGAACCCTACTCCAGTGGTTTAACACTGCGGCCTTCGCGAATGTTCCTACTGGTGTATATCGTCCCGGCAATGAGGGACGTGGAGTGGTTCGAGGTCCTGGTTATGCGCGCTGGGATTTCTCGATCTTTAAGAACATCAAGCTAAGCGAGAGTGTTAGTACCCAGTTCCGGGCTGAGATGTTCAACGTGTTCAACCACACCAATCCGAATGGTGTGAACGTATCCTTTACCAGTACTTCGTTCGGACAGATCACCAGCTATCGCGATCCGCGGATCATTCAGTTTGCCCTGAAGATCCGCTTTTAGCCCGGCACTCCAGCTAAGGATGACCAAAGGCCTGGGGAGATCGTTCCCCCAGGCCTTTTTCTTTGTGTGCCTAAACGGTTTCCTCGCTTTTCCTGACGAGGCATACCACTATACGCATCGTCCAGTTGGCTTTAAAGTTCAACTTCCAGACCTGACACAGACCGAACGACAGAATCAGCCCCTGTGGTCTTTGTGTCTGTGTGGTAAATTATTGAGGTGCTCCCCGTATCAGGACAGAGAGAATCAGCACTGGATTGCGTCGAAATCATCGCCTCCACTGATAGTGAGAGCAGGGCCTACACCGTGACGCGGCAGCGTTACCTCCAAGCTGGAGGGCAAATCGGAGGTCGAGTTTTACCTGCGCTATCCCGAAGCGATCGAGAAGCGATTCCCGAGACGGTGGATCAGCAAAGTCGTAGTGCAGGCTTTACCCAAGGAAGAGGTACAGAGGTTGCGCGATGTCGGAGTGCAGATCTACCACCCCAACTACGAGATCTGGGATAACAGGCTGTTCGAGATCATCTGCGCCGGCAAAGCGCGGTACATCGGACGGGAGGAATGGATCCGCCGGATTCTGGCTGCTGCGACTCTGTTCGAGCTCGAAAACGTCATTCCGAATTTTGTCGCCGGAATCGAAATGTCGGAGCCGCACGGTTTCACATCCGTGGACGATGCCGTTGCTTCGACCAGTGAAGGATTGGATTTTTTCATGAGCCATGGTGTTTCACCGCGGTTTACGACCTGGTGCCCCGAACCGCTCAGCGTCCTGGGCAAAGGTCAGGAGGGCGCGCCGCTGGAGTATCACGTCCGCCTGCTGCGCGCCTACAGGGACACACGACCTAAATATCGGTTGCCCGCTCCTTCCGGCTATGGAGAACCGGGGCTGGGGAGAGCTGTCTTCTCGGTCTCATCCTTCATGGACGTGTTACCGCCAACTTCGCTGAACTGATCCCCGATGCCCGAGATGCCTGAGGTGGAAACGATCGCACGCAAGCTGCGCAAAGCGCTGGTCGGCAAGCGCGTCGCCGAGGTGAGTCTCTCCGGATTACCGCTGCGCAAGCCCGTAGCAGGGACTTTTGCGTCCAGACTCCGGGGGCGAACCGTCCGGAAAATTCATCGCCGTGGGAAGTACCTGATCCTCGAGATGGAACCACGCGCATTCTGGCTTGTCCACCTCGGAATGAGCGGCAGGATTTTCTGCCATCCCGCTCCGTTTCGTCCGGCCAAACACACGCAAGCTGTTATCCGCTTCTCCGATGCCACAGAGCTGGAGTACAGGGACCACCGCCGTTTTGGTTTGCTGGCCGCGTATGAGGTCTCGAGGCTCGGCCAGATCCCCGAACTGCAAGCTCTCGGAATGGATCCGCTCGGCGAAAGATTCAGCACGCAATGGCTCTGGCCGCGGCTCCAAGTGAGCCGGACGGAAATCAAGTCCTTTCTCCTCGATCAGCGCAAGATTGCCGGGCTTGGGAACATCTATGTCTGCGAAGCTTTGTACCACGCGGGTCTTCACCCCTCACGGCGCTGCTTCACGCTGACCCGTGATGAGGCGGGCCGCCTGGTTCGCGCCATCCGGAAGGCCCTTCGCCTGGCCCTTCGCAACCGCGGGACAAGCTTCTCCGATTTCGTGGACTCGGATGGCAAGCCGGGCGAAAATCAACGGTTCCTGTGCGTATTTCAGAGAGAAGGAGAGAAGTGCAGACGCTGCCGATCGGACATTCAGCGCCTGCGGCAGGGAAATCGCAGCTCTTTTTACTGTCCGCGCTGCCAGGTGTAGAATGCACATGGCGGCAATGAAGGAGTCATTTCATCATGACCGAATCCTATCGTAAGTGCTCCCACTGCAAAGGCACGGGTGTCTGCCATGCTTGCAAAGGGACGGGAAGACTGGCTCTGCAAAAGGGCAAGCATTGCACCTCGTGTTTTCCCCATGGCAGCGGCAAATGTCAGAACTGTCGTGGCCTGGGCGGCTTTGACCAGACGGGCAAGCCCGCTGCTCCACCTGAGAAGGCGGAAGTTGCCGACACCAATTAACCACCGAGACACGGAGATCACTGAGATCCTCTGCGCTCTCCGTGTCTCTGTCGTGACCAGAGAACCCTATGCTTTTCGCGATCGACATCGGAAACACCAACATAACCCTCGGCCTATATGAGGGCGACAAGCTCGGCCCGCGCTGGCGGCTGGCGACAAGCAACGACCGGATGCCGGATGAGTACGGCATCTTGGTGGTAAACCTGTTCAGGCACGCAGGAATCGACGTGAAGGATGTCAGCGCGATCGCCATGGCGTCGGTTGTTCCGCCGCTCACGGGCACGTTCGAACAAGCCTGCGTTCAGTATCTGGGACTGGCTCCGCTTGTCGTAGATGCGGGGACTAAGACTGGCGTTCGAGTGAGATACGAGGATCCAAAGCAGGTAGGCGCTGATCGGGTTGTGGACGCGGCGGCCGTGCAAAAACTATACGGTGGGCCGGCCTGCGTGGTGGATTTCGGCACCGCCACCACGTTCGACGCCATATCGGGAGAAGGGGATTATCTGGGGGGCGCTATCGCACCCGGAATCGGAATCGCCGCGGACGCACTGTTCCAAAGGACCGCCAAATTGCCCAGGGTTGAGTTGCAGCGCCCACCTTCAGCGATCGGATGCAATACCGTGCACTCCCTGCAATCCGGCTTGCTATTCGGCTACGTGGGCCTCGTCGAAGGAATGGTTGCCCGCTTTCGCACCGAGCTGGGACCCACAATGAAGGTCATTGGAACCGGCGGCCTCGCTGAACTGATCGCTCGAGAGACCTCGGCAATTGACATCCTCGCGCCGTGGCTGACGCTGGACGGCCTCAGAATCATCTACGAGCTAAACCATCCCTGACTGACTGCCTCGGAGACAGAAACTTATTGCCTCTGTGATCTTGGTGCCTCTGTGGTGTAATACAATGCGCGCCTGAACACACAAGAGGAGAAACACCCATGAGACGCTTTCATTCGATTCTTATTACTTGTCTGTTCTTCTCGTCTTCGCTTATGGCGGCTGAGCCGCTGGTGAAGTTCGAGAAGTTTGAATTGACCAATGGTCTGCGCGTCATTCTGTCCGAGGACCACTCCAATCCCGTGGTCGGCTGTGCGATCTACTACAACGTGGGTTCCAGAAACGAGGTGAGGGGAAGAACCGGTTTCGCCCATCTCTTCGAGCACATGATGTTTCAGGGATCGCAGAACGTGCCCCGGAACATGCACAGCATGTGGATCGGCAGAGCCGGCGGCAACGACAACGGCTCTACCAACCAGGACCGCACGAACTACTTTGCAACGCTTCCCTCAAATCAACTGGAGATCGCGCTGTGGCTGGAGTCCGACCGGATGAAGGCGCTCAACATCACAAAGGAGAATTTTGAGAATCAGCGCGCCACGGTCAAGGAAGAGAAGCGGCAGAGCTACGACAATCAGCCTTACTCCGAGGGCCGCTCCCGCCTGATGGAACTGGTCTTCGAGAGCTACCCTTATCAGCATACCGTCATCGGCAGCATGGAAGACCTCGATGCCGCAGAGCTGAAGGACGTCCAGGCCTTCTTCAATACGTACTATGCTCCCAACAATGCGGTCCTTGCAGTCGCGGGCGACATTGACCCGGCCCAGGCCAGAAAGCTGGTCGAGAAGTACTTCGGTCCGGTTCCGGCGCGCGTACCCCCGCCGCAGGTTGTCATCAACGAACCGGAGAGGATCCGGGAAAAGAAAATTACCGTTACGGACAAATACGCAAATCTACCGGCGGTCTATGCCGGGTTCGGCATTCCGAAGCGCGGCCATCCCGACGTCTACGCGCTCGACCTCCTGTCAGACATCCTCCTTGCCGGCGATAGCTCGCGACTCAATCAGAAGCTTGTCAAGGAGAAGGAAGTGGCTGCCAGCGTTTCCGGCGGTGCCAACGCCATGAGGGGCGCCGGAGTTTTCATGCTCAATCTCATGGTCAAGCCGGAGCGCGATCCGGCGGATGTTTTTCAGATGGCAATCGATGAATTCGAAAGAGTCAAGAAGGAGCCTGTCTCATCTGCTGAATTGCAGAAAGCCAAGAACCGCTATCGGTCCACCACTGTCAGCGGCCTGGAACGAGCTCTGAACCGAGCCATGCAGCTGTGCGAATACGAGCTCGACGGCGACCCGAACCGCATCAATACACAGATCGACCAATACATGGCGGTGACTCCAGAGGACATCCAGCGGGTCGCCAAGAAGTATTTCACTGTGGTGAACCGGTCTTCGGTAACTGTGCTTCCGGCAGCGGCGAAACTCGCCGATGAGTCGTTCCGCAAAACAGTTCCCTTCAGCGAAAAGGCGCTGAGCTACAAGATCCCTGCTTCCAAGGAGAAATCCCTCGAGAACGGGCTCTTGATTCAGGCGTTCGAGGACCGCTCGCTGCCGAAGGTAACCATCCAGTTTTATCTGAAAGGCGGCGCCTATTTCGAACCTGAGGACAAGCCGGGAATTTCGACTCTGGTGGCCGGCCTTATGAAGGAAGGGACCAGGAACGCGGCCGGCAAGGTCATTCAGGAGAAGCTCGATGCGCTCGGCGCATCCGTGGACGTTTCTTCCGGACCGGATAGCATCGTCGTGACGGTTTCGACCCTGAAGGAATACCTGGGCACAGTGCTCGACCTCGCAGCCGACGTGATCCTGAACCCGGCCTTCCCGGAGGACGAGCTTCAGAAGCAGATCCGCCGTTTTCAAACACGCTTGCTCCAGCAACGCTCGTCTCCTCTGTATCTAGCTTCTCAGATGCTCTACCAGCAGGTTTTCGGAAATCACCCGTATGCCAAGATCAGCACTCCGGCCGGCGCCCCGTATGTGAACACATTCCAGTTGCTGCCTTCGGAGAACTGTTTGAAGACAGTGAAACGGCAGGATCTGGCAGACTACTACAACAAGTTTTTCGTGCCTAACCAGACTCTGGTGGTTGCCGTGGGCGATTTCACTGTCTCTGCGCTCTTCGACGAAATCGACAAGCGGTTCAGTAACTGGAAGAAGGGACCGGCAATCGAAGCTCGGCAGGTGGCCCTGCCTCCTGCGCCTTCGAAGCGAGTGCTCTATCTGATTGATCGGCCGGGCTCGGTACAGTCCTACATTCTCATGGGCAACCGTATCTTCGAGCGCAGGAATTCTGACTACCTGTCTCTTCTAGTCGCCAATAAGATTCTCGGCGGAGGGCGTCACATCGGCGGCGGCGGCACGGGCCGGCTGTTCCTGAACCTGCGCGAGGAGAAAGGTTGGACTTACGGCTGCTATTCTTGGATCATGCCGTTCGTGAACTCGGGGATGTTCGCCATCAATGCGGAGGTTCGGACGGAGGTGACGGGAAGCGCCGTCAAGGAGATCCTCAAGGAGGTGGACAGGATCCGCAAAGGCGATGCAAACGACGAAGATCTGAAATACTCCAAGTCATTCCTGTCGAGCGTTCTGGGTCTCGTCCTCGAAGGATCTCGCGGTGTGGCTGGTGCTGCCGCAGAGCTAAAGTTGAATCAGATGCCGGCGGACTACTGGGACAAGTATGCGGCCGGCATCAACGCGGTAACTTCCGATCAGATGAGGAAAGCGGCGGAAAACTACATCGCTTTAGACAACGCCCTAGTCGTAGTAGTGGGGGATGCTTCCAAGATCGAATCGGAACTCCGTCCCCTGTGTCAGGAGGTAGTGAAGTTCGACAAGAACGGCAAGCGCATTGGATGACATCGAACTTCTTTGTGCTTCTTGGTGGTCTTTGTGTCATTGTGTTGTCCTTTAGAGACAACACAATGACACAATGAACACAAAGATTCACAAAGGACTCTGCGACAAAAAATAATAGGAGGAGTTACATGCGTAGGATTCGTACCGCAGTGATTGGCGCGGGCTTTATCGGGCCCGCACACGTGGAAGCCGTACGCCGGCTCGGCTGCGCGGATGTAGTCGTGCTGGCGGAGATTGATCCGGCGGTGGCTGAGAAAAAAGCACGGATGCTGGGGCTGTCTCGCTTCACAAGCAACATCGATGAGGTATTGAAGGATCCCGACATTGACGTGGTGCATGTTTGCACGCCCAACAACCTTCATTATCCGATTGCGAAAAAGGCACTGGAGGCAGGTAAGCATGTGGTGTGTGAAAAGCCGCTGGCCATGAACTCGGCTGAGGCGGAAGCCCTCGTGAAGCTGGCCGCAGAGACGAAACGAGTCGGCGCCATTCATTTCAACAACCGCGGGTATCCCCTGACCCGGCATGCCCGCGCGCTGGTGTCGGCCGGTGAACTCGGCGAGATCATCATGGTCAATGGGGTTTACCTGCAGGATTGGTTGTTCTATCCTACCGATTACAACTGGCGTCTGGAGCCCGAGCAGAGCGGTGACACACGCGCCGTGGGCGACATTGGATCGCATTGGCTGGATCTGGCTGAGTTCATTACCGGCTGCTCCGTCAGCGAGCTGTGCGCGGATTTTGCCACCTTCCATCCGATCCGCCAGAAACCGCTGAAGCCGATGGAGGCATTCGCGGGAAAGATTCTCACCATGGAGGACTACCAGCCTGTTACGGTGCACACGGAGGACTATGCCGCAGTCCTGTTGCGCTTCAGCGGAAAAGCACGCGGCGGCTTTACCGTCAGCCAGGTCGCTGCCGGCCGGAAGAACTACCTGCAGATCGAAGTCTACGGCACGAAGAAAGCTCTCGCCTGGAACTCCGAAAACCCGAACGAGCTGTGGATCGGGCGTCGTGATGGAAACAACGAGACGATTATCAAGGATCCGTCACTGCTCGATGCATCCGCGCGCAGCTTCTCGGATCTGCCTGGCGGCCACGCGGAAGGATTCGACGGCGCCATCAAGCAGACGATGCGTTGCATTTACACTTACATTCTGCAAGACGGCATTATCAAGGGCCTGCCGGTGAACTTCTCCACGTTCGCCGACGGCCTGCGTGAACTCCGGTTGTGCGATGCCATCGTGAAGAGCGCGCGCGAGCGGAAATGGGTCACTGTATAAGCGCCACAGAAAAAACGGGGACAGGCACCGAATTTCCGGTGATAACCGAGAAAGAGGCCAGATCCCAGTGGAAATTCGGAGCCAGTCCCCGTTTTATTGATTCGTCATTCGTCATTCGTAATTCGTCATTATTTTATCCTGGGGGGTGTAAGGATTAGTCGCAGTCATCGGGCTCCAATCGAAACGAAGCCGGCCGTTGAAAGAGCCGGTCTGGTGGGCTGCTATTTCAGCAGCAGGGAACGAACTCGAGCCGAGGAATCTCTTCAAGAACTCGAGGCCCTGGCCCTGGCAGCCGGCGCTCAGGTAGTGGATCGCACCCTGCAGGAGCGCCTTGCGCCGGATCCAGCCCTGTACGTGGGCCGCGGTAAAGCCGACGCGTTACGACTGCTCGTGGAGGCCGGAAAGCTGGATCTATTGGTTTTTGATGACGAGCTCTCGCCCGGGCAGCAACGCAATCTCGAACACAAAGTCGACTGTAAGGTGCTGGATCGAACCCAGCTCATCCTGGATATATTTGCCCGGCGCGCGCGCACGCGTGAAGGAAAACTCCAGGTCGAGCTTGCGCAGTTGAGCTATCTGCTTCCCAGGCTTGCGGGAAAGGGCATAATGCTCTCCCGCCTGGGCGGCGGAATCGGGACAAGAGGGCCCGGCGAAACCAAGCTGGAAATGGATCGCAGGCGGATCCGAAATCGCATTGCACAGCTGCGGCAGGATCTGGATCGCGTCCGCACGCATCGGCAGCTGCAGAGGGCAAAACGGCAAAGCGTACCGTTCCCGATCGTTGCGCTGGTTGGCTACACCAACGCAGGAAAATCCACGCTCTTCAACGCGCTTACGGAAGCCGACACGGCGGTGAGCAGTCAGCTCTTCGCCACCCTCGATCCGCTGCTGCGTAAGGTCACGCTGCCGAACCGCCTGGAGATCATACTGTCCGACACCGTCGGCTTCGTGCGCAAGCTGCCTCACGACATCGTTGCCGCCTTTCGGGCGACACTCGAGGAGGTGCGCGAAGCGGATCTCCTGTTGCACGTCATCGACATCAGCAACCCGAACTGGCGGGAGCAGTCGCTGGCGGTGAGCGAAGTTCTGCTTGAGCTGGGAGTGCAGAACACGCCTGCCATAGAGGTTTACAACAAGCTTGATTTGCTCAGCGAGGACATGCGAACCGAGGCGGGAAAGCTCGCCGGGAACCGCAGCGTTCTTGTCTCCGCCAAGGAAAGATCGGCTTTGTCGAGCCTCATCCATCGGATCATGAACGCACTGGAATCATTCTCCGTCCAGGTGGAGCTGAAGATACCTTATCAGCGCGCCGCTCTGATTTCGCGTCTTCATAGCGAAGGGAGGGTCAACGCGGAATCCTACGATAGCGACGGCATCCGCATCGATGTTGTCCTTCCCCAATCCACTGCTCGCTCCCTGCGCCGCTACCTTGTCGCTCAAAAGGTGTGAGGGTCTGAAAGACTTCATTTTTTAGTTTTCCTTCGTCCTTTCCCGCGAAGCTGCAGTTCGAAAAATGAAATTTTCCAGACCTGACATACCATGTTATAAGTATGCCTTCGCCCTGGAGTTGCCATGGTCTTTCATCCCATGCTTGCCCTTGCCGCAGCGCCGCAGATGCGGCTGCTCAGCCTGTCATTTGTCGATCTACTCATCATTGTCCTCTACTTCGGCGTCGTGCTGACCATCGGTTTTTACCTCAAGAAGTACACCAGCACGGGCGAGGACTTCTTCATGGCCGGCCGCAAGATGACCGCATGGATTGCGGGATTGAGCTTCATCTCGGCCAACCTGAGCTCGCTGGAGACGATGGGTTGGTCGGCCATGTCATACCAGTATGGGATGCTGGGAGCGCACGCGTACCTGATCGGAGCCATTCCGGCCATCCTGTTCCTGGCCGTCGTGATGATGCCGTTCTATTACATCTGCCGCACGCATTCGGTGCCGGGCTACCTGAAGCTTCGATACGGGGAGTCCAGCCGAGTCCTGGCCGGCGTTTCGTTCACCTTCATGACCGTGCTCGTCTGCGGCGTGAACATGTTTGCCATGGCCAAGGTGATGCAGATCATTCTCGGCTGGAACATCCACTTCAGCATCTGGGTGTCATCGATCACCGTGGCCGTCTATGTTGCGCTCGGCGGCCTGCTCTCTGCAGTGTTCAACGAAGTGCTGCAGTTCTTCCTGATCTGGTTGGGCTCTCTGCTGATTCCCATCCTTGGCATCATCGAGGCAGGCGGGTGGAAAAACATGATTGCCTCGATCAACGCGCAGCACCCGGGTCAGAACTTTACGAGCCTATGGGCAAACCTCGGATCGGCTGCCGACAACCCAATGGGCATGCACTGGACCGGAATGGTGTTCGGACTGGGGCTCGCAGTCTCGTTCGGTTACTGGTGCACCGATTTCCTGCAAGTCCAGCGGGTCATGGCGGCCAAGAGTCTCAGGGCTGCACAGAACGGCACCATCATCGGCGCAGCCTTGAAAATGATGGTGCCCCTGATCGTAACCATCCCCGGGTTGTTGGGCTTGGCCGTTCTCACGCAGAAATCCGGCATCACGCTGCTTCCCGAGAGCGTCGCGCAAGCAACGGGTGGGCACAGCTACAACGAGGTTCTTCCGCTTATGATGGCGCGCTACCTTGGACCGGGTCTTCTCGGTCTGGGAGTGACCTCGATGATCGCCGGTTTCATGTCAGGCATGGCCGGCAACGTGAGCGCATTCGCAACGGTATGGACTTATGATGTGTACAGACCGCTTCTCAACAAGACTGCCGGGGACAGCCACTACGTGAGCATGGGCCGCTGGTGTTCGATTTTTGGAGTCTTCATCGCCATCGCCACCGCCTACGCGGCGATGCTGTTCAGCAACATCCTGGTCTACCTCCAGGTGCTCGTGATGTTCTTCATCGTCCCGCTGTTCGGCACGGTGGTTCTTGGGATGCTTTGGAAGCGGGCAACCCCCGCAGCTGGGTTCTGGGGCTTCCTCATCGGGATCCTTTCTTCCATTACCATGTTTATATATGTTCACGCGTTTCCGGACCGCTTCGATGCAACCGCGCTGAACCCCGAACACGTTAGGTACATTGCCCTCTCGCCGCTCGCCAAGGACATGGCGGTAAACATGTATGGTGGACTGTGGTCTCTGCTGATCTGTGCGAGCGTGACGGTTGCGGTCAGTCTTCTCACTCGGCCCAAGCCCGACAGTGAGCTAGCGAATCTGGTCTACGGGCTCACTCCTCTTCACAAGGAAGAACCTTGTCCCTGGTACCAGAGTCCCAAGTTCTGGGCCACAGTGGTTGGAGTTGTGCTCGTAGTCGTCAATGTCATCTTTTGGTGAAGCGCGGAAGAATGCACAACGAACATCAAATTCCGATCTGGTTTTTCATCGGCGCCTTACTTGGCATCTACGGTTTGCTGATCCTCGGATCCGGCCTTTACGGACTGATTCATCCGCCGCAGCGAACCGTCGCGTTGAGCTACCTTCACGCCGACATCTGGTGGGGAATTCTCCTCCTCGTATTGGGCATCGTCTATGTCGTGAAGTTCCGCCCATCGAAGTAATCCCCACCGAGACACGGAGGTGACGGAGTGTCTCCGTTTGAACCTTTCGTTCGCTTTATGGCATCTAAATCATTATTTAGGGCTGTCCTAATGAAGCGAACCATTTATATGGGCGCGATTACGCTTATCGCGATCGCTCTCTGCGCTCAATCCAGTGCGTCGCAGTCGACACCTCCGCAGGCGCCAACCGCTTCTGACCCCGGCGCGTTGACGATTCCCTCAGGCCAGAAGTTTATCCTCCGACTCGAGACTGCCATTCACACCCACAGCACACGCAAAGGAGAACGGGTGGAATTCACGACGGCTGCGGATGTCCTCGTGGAAAATCAGGTCGTGATACCCAACCGAAGCCGCGTAAGGGCTACTGTGACCAAGGCCAAACGCGCGGGCCGCCTGTTTGGACGCGCCGAAGTTCGGTTGCGCTTCGACGAAGTCCTCCTGGTAGATGGGACTGCTTTCCCGCTGCGCGCCACCATCACCCGTGTCGGCTTCGACCCGGTCGACGCCAAGGACGGCACGCCCAAAATCAAAGGTGAAGCCGGAACCGGCGGAAACATCGGCACTGTGGCACAGGGTGGACTGCAGGGCGCAGTAATTGGTGTACTGAGCGCGGGAGTAAAGGGGGCCATGTATGGGAGTGCGGCGGGAGCCGCGATAGCACTGGCCGGGATGATTCTCCGGCGCGGGCCCGATCTCGATCTGCCTCGCGACACAATGTTCGAAGCCAGGTTCGATCAATCCCTCGCCGTTCCGCCGGCAGTGGCAAAGCGCGCCGAGCAAACGGCCCAGAGCCAGCCGACTGAAGTGCAAGCCCAGGTGTCCCCGGCCGACGACTCGATTTCGAAAACGAGGCCCATACTTCGCAGGAGCGGACGCGTCGAACAGCCGCCGGCCGAAACTGCCGCGAATCCGCAGCCACCGGTTGAAACCGCCTCGATTCCGCCACCCCCAGTTGAAGTTGCCCCGATTCCACCGCCTCCGGAAACGACGCCTCCTGTCACAACTCCCAGCCAGCCAGCGCCGGCTTCCAAGGAGGCACAGCCGACCGATCCGGGCGCATACAAGCTCAGCGTTAATGTACGGATGGTGCTCGTCGATGCCGTGGTGCGAGACCGGGCCGGCCGAATGATGGACAACCTGACGAGGGAGGACTTCCGGGTCTATGAAGATGGTGTAGAGCAGCAAATTCGGAGCTATTCCCGGGACGAACTTCCTCTGGCCGTCGCCCTAGTCATTGACCGCAGCGGGAGTGTGGCTCCCTATATCGATGAGCTTCGCAGAGTCGCCTATCGCGCTCTCCAGCAACTCAAGCCTGGAGACCAGGTAGCTCTGTTTTCTTTTGCCGGCACCGTCGAGCGCCTCGAGGACTTGACCACCGACCGTCGGCAGATTGCCGATGGCATCGCCCGCATTCGCGCCGGCGGCTCAACGGACATTATCGACGCACTCTTCGACGCAGTCGCCTATCTGGCAAAAGTCGCGCCTGAGCGCCGCCGCGCCGTAATTCTGGTTTCCGACAACCAGCCCACGGTCCGGCCCCGTGCAAGCGAGGGTGAGACCATCCGGATGGCGATGGAGACCGAAACAGTGGTCTACAGTCTGAAGACGTCCGGCGAGACTACTCCGCTGACAATGCGCTTGCCAAACCTCCTCTTTGGGGCCGGCTCCGTGCACAAGGTAACTCAAGAGACGGGGGGCGAAATCATCGATGTGACGAGCGTCGGCATGCTCGACGCCGCACTGGGAGCGGTGGTGTCGCGTCTCAGGCTGCGCTACTCCCTGGGCTATTATCCCCCGGATCAGGGACGAGGCGGCGCATTTCACACCCTTGAGGTTCGACTCGTTGAGCGTCTGGGGCGCCCGGGCAGCGATTACTTCATGCACGCTCGGCGCGGGTACTACTCCACCGGCGATCAGACCACCTCCCAGAGCAAACCTTAGGTCGGCTGAATTGCTCAGAACCTGTCTGCCAGGTCTGTCCCGGCACGGCGGCTAATGCCTTTGGTTGCAGCTAAACCGCCCCGAGTAATTCGTGGCAGATTTTAATCTCATGGCTCCCAGTCAGCACCTCACTGTCAGCGTCGGGTCCGGCGTAATTCTGGGACTTCTCTTGCGTTCCTGGGTTGCCGGCCTGTCCTGTTGCCTGATAGGCATCTTCATTGACCTTGACCATTTTCTGGACTTCTGGATTAATCGTGGTTTCACGCTGAGCATCCACGAGTTCCTGGATTTCTGCTGTTGCGGTACATCCGCCACCTTTTACGACATCCTGCACGGATATGAATACATCCCGCTGTACGTGTGGCTTACGATTTTTCCTGTTCTGCGCTGTTTGGGCTGGGGATTAACAGTGGGTTACCTGCTTCACCTGCTTTGTGATCAATTCTTCAACACCCATTTAAACCGCTGGACATATTTTCTCTCCTACCGGCTCTTTCATCGATTCGATTCAAGTAAGATCGTGCTCCACAGCCCCTTGGTGAGGCACACCTATCAATAATCTAATAGTTGTTGTCCTTTGCGGTCTTTGTGGTCTTCGCGGTTTGCAGTTAAAAGCAAACGGCGAAGAGCGCAAAAATCACAAAGTAACAGCGCGAATTTGTTAACCGGTGGCAGGCGAATTGACGATAGGAACGAAGAACCGCGAGTATTTAAAAACCTGAGGCCCGGGGCGCGCCGCTCCGCAGTCAGTACACCCATCTAGGTGCGAATTGCGGCTGCTGCTCCTGGAAACATGGAATCAGATTCTGTTATGCAGGCACATGGCGATGCCGCCGGGTGGATGGCGGTTACGATTTCCACGGACGGTTTGATTGCCTCCCTTTCCTCCAGGGCTGAGCAACTGACCGGATACACTGCGGAGGATCTCATAGGTCGGCCGGTTACTCACATTATGGCGGATCGGTCGATTTTCGATGTGCCCCGCATGCTGGACTCGGCGAAGGAATGGGGATATTGGGACGGCGAGGTTGTGCACCGCTGCCGCAGCGGCAAGTCCTTTGAGGCGCGGGCTACTCTGACTCCGCTAGCCGGGCAGGACGACAGCGTCTGGGGCTATCTTCTGGTTTCGATGCCGGATACCCCCATTGGGGTGACCTGCAACAACGTACCCTTGCGTGATGTGGCAGCTAAGCTACGAATGATTTCGCACGAGTTGAACAATCCGCTGGCCGTAATGATGGGGTTTGCTCAGCTGATTCTGCTGAACACGCGTTGCGACGGTCAGATTCGAACTGATATGGAAAAGCTCTATTCCGAGTTGAGGCGCGTTGTCCAGGTGGTTGAGAGGCTCCACAGCTACGCCATTGCGATACAGGATGAACATTCTGCGGAGCAGGCGGCAGTCGGATCGGAGGGGTAATTGTCAGATTCGGACAGCTAGAATTGCGCCGCAATTCTACCTGTCCCTCTATTCATCCTTCAGTAGTGGACCTGGGTCAACTGCTCAATCGCCTTGGGATTGATCCGGATTTTTCCTGCCTTCTCCAAATCCTCGGTGATGCGCCGGATGTATTCCTGGAAATACACATCCTGCCGGCTTACCAGGAGCCTATCCCGGACTGTGCCCTTTTGCTTGTTGAATGTCGCCTCGTCGAATGGCGTGCGGGACTTGACCTGAAGAACAGACAACCGCGCCCCGCCATCCAGCGGAATGGGGCCGCTCACTGAGCCGACGGGAATCTCAAATGCCGCCGAATTGAACTGGGGAGCCGTACCGATATCCGCATCCGGTGTTCCATCGATCTTGAAAGACACACTGGTCTTTGCTGTGAGCTTGTTGCTCTGGGCGGCTTTTCCTAGGTCGCCGAGCTTTGTGCCTTCCTCAGACAGCTTCTTCGCTTCAGCCTGCATCAGCTCGGTCTGTTTCAGTTCGATGTAGTCCTTTTCTACCAGAGCACGCGACTCCGTGAAATCTGGAGGCTTCGGAAGCCGGGTTTCAAGCAGCTTGGGAATCGCATAGCCCTGGGGATGATAGACTGCCTTGCCGACAGAACCGATCTCCTTCAGCTGGAAGATCTCGTTCAGCAAATCGGGCGATATGCCGCTGCCGAACGCATCGGAATCCCTGGAGAGAAAACCTGTTTCGTTGATCTCGTACGGCACATTCAAGGCCTTACCGATGGCGTTGAGGTCTTTCTCCTTGGCGGCGAGTTGCTGGGCTTCGGCGCTCTTTCGTTTTGCGAGATCTGAAGCCTTATTCAACTGGACGCCCCGCTCAACCGATTTGCGGCTTGCTTCCAGCGATGGGATTTCATGCTTCAGCACCTTGATGATGTGAAAGCCGTACTTGGTTCGGACCAAGTCCGAAATCTGCCCCGGCTTGATGGAGAAGGCCGCATCTTCAAACTCCTTCACCATGTGGCCGCGAGCAAAAGATCCCAGATCTCCACCCTGCTTTGCCGAGCCTGTGTCTTCGGAGTACTTCTTGGCCAACTCCGCGAAATCTTCGCCAGCTTTTACGCGCTTTGATATAGCCTCAGCCTTTGCTTTCACCTCTGCCTCTTTGGAGGGATCCTTTACCTCCAAGAGGATATGAGCGGCATTTACGGTTTCTTGCTGGTTCTCACGAGCCCATTCTTCCTGGACATCCTTCTCCGTAACCGGCAATGTCGCTGCCAGGGACTGAAGGGAAATGAGGAGATACTGGGAGCGGCGCTGTTCTTTGATCTTGTACTTGTCCTTGTTGGCTTCGAAGTGCGCACGCAACTCGGCTTCGGTCGGTGTGACCTTCTTTTTGAAGTCATCCTTTTTGAGGATGACAAAGCTGACTTCGGCCTCCTGATTCGAACGTGTGAACTCCTCGCGCAGCTCTTTCTCCGAGACATCCATGGAGTCCGTTACAACGCTGCGAATTTTTCGCGCGAGCAGCTGGTATCGGATTCCTTCTTCGAATTCACTAATGCTGATGCTGTTGGCTTCCAGGAGTGCCTTGTAACGCTCAATGCCGATGAATCCACCTTGGTCCTGCAAGTTGGGATTGGTCTCAACAGCCTGTCGTACTTCCTCAGGTGAGACATCCAGACCGAGCTTTTTGCCCGCGTAGTTGATCACGCGGACATTGATCAGCGCGTCGAGCGCCTGTCGCCCTAAACCGAGGGTCTTCAGTGTTTCCGGATCGGTCTTGTTCTTTCCGTCGCTGCTGTAACTCCGAACGACCCTGCGGTAGGTGTCGATCAGGTCCTTCATGGGGATGGAATCGCCATCCACGGATGCCGCGGAAGCATCAAAGGTGATATTTCCCACGTTGGCGCCTGGTATGAAGAACAACAACATACCCAATGCCAAGCTGATGATGACGACCCAAAGCACTGCCTTTAGCCGCTTTTTGCGGCGCATGAGATCAAGCATGCTGGATAAACGCCTCCAATCTAGATTGCAGTAAACGCATATTATAGCACAGCCCTAAATGGGCCCGATCACTTTTCCAATAGGGGCGCAGGAGCCAGGGATTGGGGACCAGGGGATGGGGGTTGCAGTTTAGTGGTCTGAGGTAGCTTACTCCCAACCCCCAAAATCCAACCCCCAACCCGCAAAATCTGTCATCGGTTTTGCCTTTTATTACTTGAATTGTCTATAATAGGGTGCTCTGGACTATCCGATGAGAGTGGCGAGGACTTGGATGTTGGATGGTAGGAGTTAGGATAGTCCCGTCTCGCGTACCCAGTGTGATCTGGGCTGCCAGGTTCAGGCACCGGTAGCCGAGGGGCCTCAACAACAGACTAGGTCGCGTTAAGAGAATCTTTGCAATGCATCCCTCTTGATTACATGTCTGACCTTGCTGCTTCTGATATGGAGTGCGGTTGGTTTTGAAAGCGACGGATCTCAAGGGGAGAGAGCGCAAGACGACATTAACGCATGTCTTTCGTCCGGGTCCCGGGTAAGACTCAAATGTTTGAGCTTTGGAAGATCGGAGTGATCTACAGAGGTCAGCATCCCCAGATGTTTGTTGATCTGGCTCCCGAGGGTATGCCCTGGCGGTTCGAATTCATCCATGAGGACGCCGTGCTGGGCGTCTCGGAGATTCCTCGTTGGGACTTTCTTGCCGTTTTCTTTTCGGCCGATAACGAGCTTCCCAATGTCCGGCGGCAACTGGCCGGCATTTTCCCGGGGGCTGAAATTATCGGTTATCAGAACTCGGACAGGGGTTATCCGGGCACCATGCGCCGGAGAGACGACGGGCTGCTGGTCATTCAGCTTCCGATGAATTTTGCTCTGGCACAGCTCCTACTGGAAGGCATTGCCCTGCTCAAATCCAGCCAGAAGGAGCTCTCGCTTGTCCGCCATCGTGCAGACGAGTTGCAGGAGTTTTTCGATGCCTTTGTGAATACAGTGGAGTCTTCGTGGAGCATCAATGACAGAAAGCTCGGGATGTGCCTGCTGATCAATCGAGTACTCACCCACCTGCGGGCTGAGGAATGCCTGCTTTATCTTTTCAGCGAGGGCGGCAATACCCTGCAGCGAACTTACAGCACGGGAAACATCAAAGATATTGATCTCTTCGATTACCACGCCAACAGCTCCATCGTCGAAAACGTCCTCAGTACCGGGTCTCCCTACATCAATAACAATTTCTCGTTCGAGATAAAGGTCCCGTTCAGCAAGGAGAGCGTCCACATCCGTTCCATTCTCTGCTACCCACTGCAGCGTAGGGATGAGAAAATCGGTGTCATCGAAGTGCTTAACAAGAACGAGGGCGCTTTCACCGAGGAAGACCAAGCCCTGATCCAAACGCTGATCAGCCCCTTGGCGATTGCCGTTCGAACCGTTCACATATTCGAAAACGCGGAACAGTTGACGATCACGGATGATCTAACGAAGCTCTATAATTATCGCTACCTAATGCAGTATCTTGATGCGGAGGTCAAGCGCTGCCTGCGATACAAGAAGAAGGTATCGCTTCTTTTCATCGACATCGACGGTTTCAAGCGGATCAATGACACCTTTGGGCACCTGGTCGGCAGCCAGGCGCTGGCGGAGATGGGACAAGTCTTCCGGAGAATTCTCAGGGAAACGGACGTTGTGGGAAGGTATGGCGGTGACGAGTTTGTCATAGTCTTGCCTGAGACTCCGCTCAACGGTGCGATGGTGATCGCCGAACGGATCCGCAAGAAGGTGGAAGATTACGAGTTTATAGCACAGAACTTGAGTATCCGCCTCACCGTCAGCCTCGGTGTGGCGAACTGCCCAAAGCATACCCTTACGGCAGAAGGTCTGATCAAAAAGGCAGACGCGGCGATGTACCGCGCAAAGGAGCTTTCGAAAAACAGTATTAAGGTGGCTGTGTAGGAATTATGGGTTTGCGATCAGTATTTGGTTTTTTCTCCAGTGATTTGGCCATTGATCTTGGGACTACCAACACCTTGGTTTACGCCAAGGGGCGCGGAATTGTGGTTAATGAGCCCTCAATCGTTGCGCTCGACAGAGACAACAAAAAGGTCCTGGCTGTCGGACACGAGGCCAAGGAAATGCTGGGCCGGACTCCAGCTAACATCGTAGCAGTGAAGCCGATGAAGGACGGTGTCATCGCCGACTTCGATGTTACCGAAGTCATGCTGAAGTATTTCATCAAGCAGGCTCACAGCCGTAACCACCTTCTGAGTCCCCGAATCGTCATAGGAATTCCTTCGGAAATTACCCAGGTGGAAAAACGTGCCGTTCAGGAATCGGCTCTGCGCGCGAAAGCCAGCGAGGTGTTCCTCGTGGAGCAGGCCATGGTCGCGGCGATTGGCGCGGGCATGCCCATTACGGAAGCGTGCGGCAACATGATAGTGGACATTGGCGGAGGCACTACCGACATTGCCGTCATCTCGCTGTCCGGCATCGTATACAGCCGCTCCGTCCGCGTTGCCGGCAACGAAATGGATGAGGCGATCATCCAGTACACCAAGCGGAAGCACAATTTGCTGATCGGAGAGCGCACCGCTGAATCCATTAAGATCCAGATTGGTTCCGCCGCTCCTTTGGATCGTCCGCTGACGATGGAGATTAAGGGGCGCAATCTGATCGAAGGCGTGCCCAAAACCATCACCGTGACGGATGAAGAGATTCGTGAGGCGCTTGGCGACAGTATCGGGATTATCATAAATGCTATAAAGGTTGCTCTGGAACGCACGCCGCCTGAGTTGTCGGCCGACATTATGGACCGAGGGATCGTGCTGACTGGAGGCGGGGCGCTCCTGAAGCGCTTTGACAAGAGGCTGGCAGCAGAAACCGGTCTTCCCGTGTTCATTGCTGAGGACCCGCTCTCGTCGGTCGTTCTCGGCACCAGCAAGATGCTGACGGATTTCAAGCTGCTCCGGAGGATCTGTGTCCATTGAGCTGGCTCCGAAGGTCAAGGAGGGGCGCACACTGTATGTGCTGATACCCCTGCTCCTTCTGCACCTGACGCTGCTCTCATTGCAGATTGAGGATCCCGCCGGCACACTGCTCGTAAAGAGATGGGTGCTGCGCGCAGAATCCCCGTTCCTCAATGTTTCCTCCTCCGTGTCGGTGAGTGTTAACAGGATCTGGCATGACTACTTCTGGCTGCGCGGAGCCCGCGAAGAGAATCAGCGCCTTCAGAACACCTTGCAGCAGCTTTCGGTCCAGGCGAATCGACTGGAGGAAATCAGGCAGGAGAACATCCGGCTGCGCCGGCTTGTGACCTTGAACGAGAGCATTCCCTTCGAGGCCATCGGCGCGCGAGTAGTGGGCCGGACCCCGAATTACATGTCCAATGTCGTCTACATCGATCGGGGAGGTACGGACGGCATCACTGTAGATGCGCCTGTCCTTTCGGGAAGCGGAATCATCGGGCGCACTGTCCTGGTTACTGGTCATACTTCCCAAGTTCAGCTGATCACCAATGCCGATGCATCCGTCGGCGCCATGGTGGATCGAACCCGTTCTCCCGGTGTGCTGAGGGGCTCCGGGGATCCTCTTCTTGACATGAATTACATCAGCAACACTGAGCAGATCAATGTAGGGGACTTAGTCGTAACATCCGGGCTGGATGGAATCTTCCCGAAAGGGCTTCCTATCGGTAAGGTGGTGGACTCCCGGAAGAGCAACTCCGTATTCCGTGCCATAAAGGTGGAGCCGAGTGCCGACCTCGTTCACATCGAGGAGGTCTCAGTTGTGATGAGGAGGTTGAAGCCGGAAAAGATTAGCGATGTTCCTGACGATGTCAAGTGAATTCAGCTGCGGCGCATCTGAAAAATATGGCCAAAGGGCTGGTTTTTATGCTTTTATTGTCCTGCCTAAGCTGAATTCATGGAGGTGTCGATTAAACTATAAGGGGCACTGCCCTGGTCCGTAAGTCTAGACTGGGGGTTTTGAACCGCGGGCTCTCTTATGAAATATTTCTTTTTGGCTGCCACATCTTTTCTCGCAATTGTGGCTCAGATGATTGCGGGAAATAACTTCTTTCTCTTTAACTTCCTTGACCTTTCTCTGCTCCTCATCGCCTACTGGGCGACATACCGCAGCAGGACTCAAGCACTCTTCGTGGGTTCGCTTACCGGGCTGCTCATGGATGCGGTCTTGGGGTGGCCTCTTGGCTACAATGGATTTGGCAAGACCTTGGCCGCCTTTATCATCGGGCAGGCGGCCAAGAAATTCAACGTGGGCGAAACCTGGATCCGTTTCGTCATCATAGCGTCGTCTTCCTGCCTGAGTTCCCTCAGCACGTTCCTTCTCTTCTGGCTCATGCAGCGTTCGTCGGGCAGCATCTTTCTCGGCGCATCCTTGATGCAGGCTCTCATCACGGCAGGGGTCGGGGTTGTCGTCTTCGCGGCTCTCGACTCTTACAACCAGGCACAGGCCCGGAGAGCGAATTAAAAAGTGAATCTACAGCCGGAACCCAACAGGCAGCTGATCCAGCAGCGGCTTAACCTGATCTACCTTCCCATTGTTCTGATTTTCCTCGTACTGGCAGCCCGTCTCTGGCAGCTGCAGATCATCCAGGGGGCGGAATACGCTCAGAAGGCGGAACGAAACACGATTCGCACCATCCAGGTAGTGGCTCCGCGCGGAACGATCTCGGATCGATACAACAATCCTCTGGTGGATAACCGGCCGTCCTTCAACATCCTGCTTTACCGGGAGTCCATGAAGGATCTTGATGACACGACCCAATTCATTACTGAGAAACTGGGCGTGCGTCAGGAGGAACTGGCAGCGCGTTTGCGGCGCGACAAAGGCAGCGGGCTCTATCACCCGGTGGTCATCAAGGAAGACGCGGGAATCAGCGATATTTCGGTGGTAGAAGCTCACCGCAGGGATCATGCGGAAATCCAGCTGGGTCCTGAGCCCCGCCGGCTGTACCGCTTGGGTAAGGTCGCGGCCTTAGTCCTTGGATATGTCGGAGAGGTGTCCGAGGACGAACTAGCTTCCGGGAGCTTTACAGGCGCAAGAGTGGGATCCCTGGTGGGTAAGTCCGGCGTCGAGAGGGTCTATAACCAATACCTCGTCGGGAAAGACGGCGTTCGCCAGGTTCTGGTCGACAGTGTCGGCAGGGAAGTGGGCACCCTAGACGAAATCGACTCGGTCATTGGCGGCGAGCTCGTCTTGACATTGGACCTGAATCTTCAAATAGTTGCGGAGGGCTTGCTCGAAGACAAGGTGGGTGCAATCGTCGCCATGGATCCGCGCAACGGGGAAATACTGGCAATGGCGAGCTCGCCCTCTTTCGATCCCAACAGCTTCTCCACGCGAATCTCAGGGCAGGACTGGAACCAGCTGATCAATGATCCTAACCGCCCGTTTCTGAACAGAGCCGTACAGACCAGCTACTCTCCAGGATCGATCTTTAAGCTGATCATGGCAGATGCGGGGCTCGAAGAGGGGTTCGTGACCGACAGCACCCATGTCTTTTGCAGCGGCGCTGCCGTTTTCTACAATCGCGTGTTCCACTGTGCGGAGCAGCGCGGGCATGGTACCGTCAATCTCGAAACGGCAATCACCAGATCCTGCAACATTTTCTTCTACGACCTGGGCCGGAGAATGGGAATATCCAAAATCGCCCAGCACGCCCACGCCCTGGGACTCGGCGAGCGCACCGGCATTGACCTTCCCGGAGAACGCAGCGGCGTCATGCCTTCTCCAGAATGGAAAGAGAAGGAGAAACGCGCCAAGTGGTTTGCCGGAGATACGATTTCCGTCTCGATCGGCCAAAGCTTCGTCAGCACAACGCCGCTGCAGATCCTACGTGCCGTGAGTGCAATCGCTACTGGCGGCAAGCTCACGACGCCCCACGTGCTTTTGCGCGCGGAGGGTCTCCCAGACGACACAATGCGATGGCCTGTGCACCAGATTTCGCTCGGCGAGGAAAACGCCCGCAAGATCCGGGAGGGGATGTGGGGCAGCGTCAACAATTGGGGCACCGGCCACAACGCGGTGATTCCCGGCCTGGACATTTGCGGCAAAACTGGGACCGTTCAGGTCCTGAGCAGCGAGAAGAAAAAGACCGGCGTTCAGAGCGACCCCTCAATTTTCGAGGACCACTCGTGGTTTGCGGGCTTTGCCACCCGCGATAACCCCGAGATATCCGTGGTGGTGTTTCTCGAGCACGGCGGCAGAGGTGGAATCGCTGCAGCCCCGCTGGCGCGCGAAATCTTCAGGGCCTATTTTGCCAAGCGGCGGCGTCCGGACATGGTCACGGAGTTAAGAAATCCATCGGCGGAGGTGCGCAGGTGAAGATCAACCGGCGCTCTCTGCTCAGCTTTGATTGGCTCTGGTTCCTGGCCTTGCTGGCATTAGCGGGGGTCGGCCTTATTGCCATTTGGAGCACAACCAACGGAACCAATCTGAACTCGTACTTCGGACGCCAACTGATTTATCTCTGTCTCGCGTTGCTTACGTTCTTGATCCTGCTTTACTTCGACTACCACCTGTACTCTGACTACATCTCCTTCATTTATGCCGCCGGACTCGGGATTCTGTGCCTTGTTCTCGTGATGGGGCACAGCATTCACAACAACAAGAGCTGGATCAGCGTGGGTCCGTTCGCCTTCCAGCCCTCGGAGTTGGTCAAGGTTTTCGTAATCATCGCCCTGGCTAAGTATTATTCCGAGTCAGATCGGGATCATCTCGACCTGCGCGAACTGGCTGTTGGGGGTTTGATCGTAATCGTGCCCATGTTCCTGGTAGTGCTGCAGGGCGACCTGGGGACCGCTGTCACTTTCCTGCCCATTTACATCGCGCTTAGCTTTCTGGGTGGCATCAAGAGAAAGCACATCGTGATCATTCTCGTCATGGTAGCCGTGGCTGTTCCTCTTTCCTGGATGATGCTGCACGATTACCAAAAGGGGCGCATTCAGACCGTTCTTAATCCATCACAGGATCCTCATCGAATCGGGTATCAGACCATCCAGTCTGAAATAGCCATAGGTTCGGGCAGGTTCTTCGGGAAAGGATTCAAGCAGGGTTCTCAAGGCCATCTGGGCTTCCTGCCCGCCCGGCACACGGATTTCGTTTTTGCCGTGTGGTCGGAGGAGAAGGGATTCGTCGGCGGCATTTCAGTCCTGGCACTATTGCTCCTCGTCTCGCTCCGGTTGTTGAGAGCAGCCCGAGAGGCCAAAGATAAAGTGGGAACGATGACGGTGATTGGCGTCCTCGCCTTGTTCTTATTTCACATTGTGATTAACATCGGTATGGTCGTGGGCTTGTTGCCCATCGCGGGCATTCCTTTGCCCTTTATCAGTGCGGGCGGTTCTTCTCTCGTCTCCTACTTTGCGGCCATGAGCCTCTGCATGAGTATCAAGATGCGGCGCTACGTGAACTAACCGGGTCGGGGGGCCAGGGGCCGGGCAAGCACAAATCGATGGTTGTTTTTCTGGTTACTGTGGTTGGTTATGTCAATTGCTTACGTCTTTCTCCCGATTCCTGACCCTCGACCCGAGGGACCCGAGGGAATGGTTTGCATTAAACCACTGACTGAATTATCATTACTTTTCTGGTCAGGTGGACCGCTAGTCAGTGAGGGGAGGCTGTTTTTTAGAAGCCGACCCAACTTGAATAATGTCAACGGGTTGAGTTCAGGCGCATGACAGAACCTGAACCCCCGCCTGGCTGATCGGCGCCCAACAGGAAATGGGGCGTACCGAAAGAATGGTCTGTCGTGTTTAGAGTTTATCCTGACGAACATATTCGACTGAAGAGTTATTGTTCGCGGCACGTGAGATCTGGTCTAGAGAAGCGGGCGTAAATTCGGGAATACCTTCTTGCCCTGAAGGTGCCGTAGAGCATCAGTGAGTGGGAGAGGCGCATTAAGGCGCCTGGAAATGGAACGCGTCGAAGAATCATCCCGGAGTAACGGCAAAAAGTGGCCGTACCACTTTGCGTTTCAATATGATTGTCTCGCTCCCGAAGGGATTGCGGGAAACCCCATCAGCGCGATGCTCAGGGCTTTTGACGGACATTGAGCTGCCCTGAAGGCATGCTCGCCCCGAACGAAACTAGTTGGCTTTTATGCACAGCAGGGTTGTACGTCTAACCTGCACAGCCGGTAAAAGAAACAAGTGATCCGGCGGCTTTCCGCCAGCTCGGTCTCTGCTCGTTCGCTCCTCCTGCTCTCCAGATTCAGCCTGCGTTCAGTTTCCCTTCAGACACAACTGGAGCATTGAATGATCAAGGAAATGATCGTCTCCAGCACTGCCTTGGAAACGAAGGTAGCCATACTGGAAGATGACCAGCTGGCGGAACTCTACATTGAACGAAATCGCAGCAGAGGCATTCTCGGCAACATTTACAAAGGCAAGGTAACCAAGGTCCTTCCTGGGATGCAGTCCGCCTTTGTCAGTATCGGTCTCGAAAAGGATGCTTTCCTCTATGTTTCGGACTTCATTGAGGACACTGAGGAATACGACAAGGTTTTCACTGCGGCGGAGGAGCAGGTGGCCACCGCCATGGCGGAGATGGAAGTCCAGGAGCGCCCACAGCGTCGCGACCGCAAGGTGGACAAGTCCCGATGGCGAGACCGCCGAGAACGCGGCGAGCCCTCTCGACCGGCGGCGCCACCAGCGCCCGAATCCCCTGCCGGAACTCCCGAGGAATGCTGGGCCCTGGGTGCGGAGACAGAGCGGCAAATTGAAGCCTCACTGGCTTACATTGGAAATCACGAAGTCTCTTCCGTTCCTGAGCCGTTGCCTCTATCGCCCTTCATCGTAGAAGCGCCGATGCCCCAGCCTGAGAGCCAGAGTGTGGGAAGCTACCCTTCGGAAAGCCTGAAGTCCCACGATGCGGCTGCCGACAGTAGTCCTACGGGGGAGGTTGCCGCAGAAACTTCTGCTCCCGCAGCCACTCCTGAGTTGCCTCCGCTCGATTCCGCTTCCATCAAGGATGACGGTAAAGTGTCACCATTCACTGCCGATGGCGCGCAGAAGAGCGGCTTCAACGTCCGGCGACGCGGACCGGGAGCGCGTCGCAAGCGCTACACAGCGGCCCGTCACACCCACCATGCCGAGCATCAGTCAATCGATGACATGCTGCGCGAGGGGCAGGAGATACTCGTGCAGGTTGCCAAGGAACCCATCGGCAAGAAGGGGGCCCGGGTTACAAGCCACATCGCTCTTCCGGGCAGATATCTGGTGTACATGCCGACAGTCGAACATGTCGGCGTCTCCCGGAAGATCGATTCCGATGCAGAAAGGATCAGGCTCAAGGACATTATTTTAAAGCACCGCGATCGGTTTCCTGGCGGTGTCATCGTCCGGACGGCCGCCGAGGAACACACCGAAGAGGATCTGGCCAACGATCTAAACTTCCTCGTTAAGCTCTGGGAAGACATTCGCTCGCGGGCCGAGAAAATATCGTCTCCTGCGCTCGTCCATTCCGAACTCAATCTGGTCCAGCGTCTTCTGCGCGACCAGTTCTCTTTCGAGTTCGCCAGCATCCGCGTCGATGAAGAAATCGAGTATCAGAGGATGATCGAGTTTGTTGACAAGATTTACCCGAACCTTGTGCACAGGGTGAAGCTGTACACAAAGGGCGCCTACATCTTCGATGAGTACGGCATCACGCCTGAGATTGACAAACTGCTTCAGCCAAAGATCTGGTTGAAATCTGGGGGATACATTGTCATCAATCAGACCGAGGCGCTGGTCAGCATTGACATCAACACCGGTAAATTCGTTGGAAAGGGGAACAGCCTGGAGGAAACCATCACGCGCACCAACCTCGAGGCCGTAAAAGAAATCGTGAAGCAAATCCGGCTGCGGGACTTGGGAGGAATCATCGTCATCGATTTTATCGATATGGACGAGCGCAAGAACCGCAAACGCGTGATGGAGGCGCTCTCGCAGGAGATTGCGAAGGACAAGGCCCCCAACAAGATCCTCGAGTTCAACGAATTCGGCCTAGTGGCCATAACCCGAAAGAGGGTGAAGCAGTCACTCGAACGTACGCTGTGCCAGCCCTGTCACTACTGCAACGGTTCCGGCTTGGTTAAGTCCGTGGCCACAACCTGCTACGGCATTTACCATGAAGTGGAGAAAATGAAGAGCTTCGTGGACGGACGCTCGGAAGTAATGATCCGGGTCCATCCTGATGTAGCCCGAGCGCTGCGAGAGTCGGAGTCGGCGGTTGTCGAAGAGATCCGCCATCTCGTCAGAAGGGACGTGGTCATCAAAGCCGATCCGACTCTGCACATCGAACACTTCAACATCGTCACCTAGCGGGAATTGGGGACATTCCGATTTTCCAGCTTGCCCCGGCTAACAAGAGAAGCACCACTGCCGGTTGACTCGTTCAAATTGTTTGGGAAAAACTGGAGTAATCGGAATGTCCCCTCTTTCTTATACTTCGGCTTTCTTGGCCTCTTCCCAGAGAGCATCCATTTCGGCCAGCGGCGTATTCTTCAATTCGAGACCGCGCTGCTTAATGGCAGATTCGACGTAGCGGAAGCGGCGGCTGAATTTGCTGTTGGTGCGCCGAAGGGCTGTTTCCGGGTCAATTCCCAGAAAACGTGCGACGTTGACCACGACGAAGAGCAGATCGCCTACTTCGTCTGCCGTCTTCTGGCTGTCCTGCCGAGCGAAGGTCTCCTGGAGTTCTCTGATCTCTTCCTGGAGCTTGGCGAGTATGTCTTCGAGCCGGGACCAATCGAACCCCACGCGCGAGGCCTTTGCAGTCATCTGGTAGGCCTGATGCAAGGCAGGAAGCTTCGAAGGTATCCCATCCAGCAGGGACTTTTCTGAGTCTGGCTGAGAGGAAGACTCAACTCCCTTCTCGGCGGCCTTGATGTCCTCCCAGTTTTTGAGCACGTCCTGACTTGTTTTGAGATCAGCGTTGCCAAAAATGTGAGGATGACGCCGAATCATCTTTTCGTGGAGCCTGTCGATGATGTCGGCCAGGCGAAACTCGTTTTTTTCCTGGGCAATTTGGGCGTGAAAAACCACCTGAAACAGTAGATCGCCAAGCTCTTCTTTGAGTTCCGTGGGACTTGCGCCGTCCAGGGCATCGAGGACTTCGTAGGCCTCCTCAATAAGCATGGGCTTGAGGCTCTCCCTCGTCTGCTCCTTGTCCCAAGGGCATCCATTCTCACCGCGCAGACGCTCCACCAGGTCTACCAGCTTCTGAATATCGGCTCGCTTATTCATCTGATTAATATACCACCTCGTCAGTGGTCAGTGATCAGTGGTCAGTAATCTGCAATCTCACGATCAGATACGTAGCTTGAAGGATAAGGCCACTGGCCACTGATTGCGCATTTCGCTTGAGGAGCGGCGGGGCGGATGATACGATTTTTTGCTTCGCTTTCGGCATCTTCCATCACGGGGTAGACTATGAGCAAAGATCAGGAAGAACCAGGTTTCCGAGTAACGGACAAACGGCTTTTCCGGGAGGACGCTGAACAGCAGAAAACCGCTCCGTCCACCGAGGCCCCGGAAGAATCGAAATCAGATAATTCGAAGAAAGCGGAGAGTGAAGCCCCGGTTCAGGAGGCTCCTCCCGGAACAGGGGCCAAGATCGACTTTCCTTCCTACATCCTTTCCTATTACACCCGGGGTCTGGTCCTTCTCGGTGAGGTGCCAAATCCTTATACCAACAAGAAGGAAGAGGATACCGAGGCCGCGCGGCACACGATTGACATTCTGGCCATGCTCGAGGAGAAGACCAAGGGCAACCTCAGCAAGGAAGAAGAACAACTGCTGGAAAGCGTGCTCTACGAACTCCGGATGAAGTTCATGGCCAAGACCAGCCGGATCAAGCTTTAGCAAGGACCATGAAAGTACTCAATCGTCTGGAGGAGCTTCCCTACGATTATACCCGGCCAGTAGCCACGATCGGCAATTTCGATGGCGTTCACCTCGGCCATCAGCAGCTCATGCGGGATCTGGTGAAACAGGCTTCGAAGATCGGCGGGACCCCCGCGGTGATAACCTTTCACCCTCATCCTCTCCAAGTGTTGGCTCCTAACAATGCTCCGCGGCAGATTCAGACCCTGGAACAGAAGCTTGCCACGATCGAGTCGCTGGGGATTCAGCTTGTGATTGTCATTCCGTTCGATCTGCAGTTCGCCCGGACAAGCGCACGTGACTTCGTGAATGAGATTCTGTGCGACAAGCTGCATCTGAACGAGATTCATGTGGGGCCGAACTTCGCCTTTGGGTACAGGCGAGAGGGGAGCTTCAATCTGCTCAAAGAGGTCGGCGAAGAAAGAGGCTTCCTTGTAGGTAAGATCCACCAGGTTCAGTTCCGCGGAAGCCGTGTGTCGAGCACGGCAATCCGGCAGGCCCTGGTTGCAGGACAGGTGGGTCTGGCGCGACGTCTGCTGGCGCGACCCTATTCTCTTGAAGGCACAATCGTTCACGGCACGGCCGTCGGGGCGGGCATCCACGTGCCGACCGCAAACCTGGATACAGCGAACGCTCTCATCCCTCGCAGGGGAGTCTACGTGACCATGCTTACCATCGAGGGGCGCAGGCACAGGAGCGTCAGCAACATCGGAGTGCGCCCGACGATCAGCGGCGCGGCTCCCCCCGCCCCGACGGGCATCGAGACTCACATCCTCAATTTTCACGAGGATATCTACGGGCGGAAAGTCACCCTCGAATTCCTCGTTCGTCTCAGAGACGAGCGTCGTTTCCCAGACACCAATGCGCTCTACACTCAAATACAAAAAGATGTGCGCAAAGCCCGCAGGTACTTTCAGTGGTTGGGGCGCGCGGTGCCGGCTTTCCTGACGAACAAAGCCGGAGTGCCGTCGTGACAGAGTCGTCAAGGAGATAGTTCCCGTGTCTATCAGTCGAGCAGAAGTGATTAAAATCGCCGAGCTGGCTAGACTTCACTTCAGCGATGCGGAGTTGGACGAATTCACTGCGCAGTTTCAGCGTATTCTCGATTACATCGAGCAGCTCAAACGGGTGAACATAGAAGGCGTGGAGCCCACCAGCCATGTGTCGCTGACCCCGGACTTCGAGAAGTTCCTGTTCCGCGAGGACGAGGTCAGGCCATCGCTGCCTGTCGACGAGAGTCTGTCCAATGCCCCGGATCCAGGTGAAGGTCATTTCCGCGTGCCGAAGGTGCTTTGAGAGTCTTTGTGTTGTCTCTTAAGAGGAAAACACAAAGACACAAAGGACACGAAGTTTCACGGAGGGAGCTTTTAGTCGGCGAAGATTTAGGGGGAACCGGTCGTGAATCTCAAGAGCGCTGGTGAAATCCGCGAGGCTGTGAGTCAGAAGAAGGCGTCCGCTGTTGAAATGGCTAAAGCCGCTCTCGCGCGGATTGAAGCGGCGGACTCCGTGTTTCGAGCATTCATCACCGTGGAACCGGAGCGGGTGCTTGCGCGAGCGCGCGAAGTCGATCGGCTGGTGGGACGGAGCGAGTCGAACCTGCCCCTGGCCGGTGTGCCCATAGCGGTAAAGGATAACATCTGCACTCGCGATCTGCGTACTACGTGTGGCTCGAAAATCCTGGAAGATTTCATACCTCCTTACAACGCAACCGCAATTGAGCGTCTGGAGCGAGCCGGCGCCGTGGTGCTCGGCAAAGCTAATTGCGACGAGTTCGCCATGGGCTCTTCCACGGAAAACTCCGCCTTTCAAGTGACGCGCAATCCCTTCGACCTCGAGCGAGTGGCGGGTGGAAGCAGCGGAGGGAGCGCGGTGGCAGTTGCCACCGGGATGGCACCTTTGGCGCTTGGATCGGAAACCGGAGGATCGGTGCGTCAGCCGGCGTCGTTCTGCAACGTTCTCGGGCTGAAGCCAACCTACGGCAGGATCTCGCGCTACGGGCTCGTGGCCTTTGCCTCTTCATTGGACAACATCGGTCTCTTTGCCACCACTCCGCGTGACATGGCTGTTCTCCTCTCGATTATCGCCGGTAGGGACGAGCACGATGCTACCTCGGCGCCGGTGCCGGTGCCGGATTACGCCGCCGAGATCGGCAGGAGTGTCCGTGGAATGCGCCTGGGGATTCCGCGGGAGTACTTCGGTGCAGGGCTGGATCTCGCCGTGAAGTCCATAATCGATGCCGCGCTGCGCAATGCGGAGTCTCTCGGCTGCGAGTTGGTAGAGGTATCCCTTCCGCACACGGAGTATGCCATTGCGGATTACTACATCATTGCGCCCGCCGAAGCGAGCTCCAACTTGGCCCGATATGACGCCGTGAGATACGGCTATCGCGTTTCGGATCCTCAAGATCTTTCCGAGATGTATAAGCGCAGCCGGAGCTTCGGATTTGGCGCTGAGGTGAAACGGCGCATCATGATCGGCACTTACGCTCTTTCTTCTGGATACTACGAGGCTTACTACGGACGTGCCATGCGAGTGCGGACCCTCATCAAACACGACTTCGAGAAGGCGTTCGGGGGTGTAGACGCCCTCCTCACGCCGGTCAGCCCGACCCCGGCGTTCAGGATCGGAGAAAAGGTGAACGATCCGCTGGCTATGTATCTCTCCGATATCTACACCGTCACCGCGAACTTGGCAGGCATTCCAGCGCTGTCCCTTCCCTGCGGATTCACGCCACAAGGCCTGCCGGTCGGCCTGCAGATCATTGGCAATCAATTCCAGGAGGGAACCGTGCTTCGGCTGGCGGAAGCTTACTTCCAGGCCTTCCCGGTTGCCCCTCCTCTTCTGAAGGTCTAAGAATCCAATATCTGCCACGAGTTCCGTGAATTGCGCAGATTCACGCAAAATAATCCCGCTCAAAATTCGAAGTGCCTGTTAGATAAGGTATGACGCGCGCGCCATGCCTCTTTCTTCTGATACTGATGACCACTGAAGCCGCAGTTTTGGGACAGCAATCCCTTGCGGATGCTGCACGCAAAGAAGCAGAGCGAAGAAAAGTGCTCGAGCAACAAGGTGTAAAGGGAAAAGTCATTCACCGCGATCCTGGGATGGGAAATTCCGGCGGTAGTTCGAGGGTTTCTGCACCGGCGGCATCGGTCCGCGAAAACTCGGTCCGAGCCCGATCGTCGAAAAGCGAGGCCTCTCTTCAAAAGATCCGGACCACCCTACAGGGCCTGGACCGGGAGATTCAGCACGGCGAGGAACGCCTGGCGCTGCTTCGTGCCCGCATGGAATCTGAAAGATGGCAACTCCCGAAGGTGGGGAGGATCACTCGTGGCAGCAATAGTACTTCAACCCAGGAACGCCTGCGCTTTCAGATACTGGAGTTGGAGGCGAAATTGAAACATTGGCGGCGCGAACGTTATGAAACTTATGAATCAGGCCGGAAAGCCGGCTATCTTCCTGGAGAGCTCGACGGCAAGGGAATTGTCCCCTAGCCACGAATTACACGAACAAAAATCAGGCCACGAATTTCACAGATAAAAATCAGCCACGAATCGCACGAATTGCACGAAATATAAAAATATTAAAACTGCACATGATGAAACATATATTATTTTTTCGTGTAATTTGTGTAATTCGTGGCTGATTTTTGTTCGTGTAATTCGTGGCCTGATTTCTCGTTAAGAAGAAGACGGTAGGCTTCCTTGCGTGAGATGCCGCGTTGGCGGGCCACGCTTTTCAGTGCCTCGTTGCGTGCACAGCCCGTCCTGCCCATTTCCTCTTCGAGGTGTTCTCCGATGGACTCTGGCCACGTAGCGACTTCCCGGGCCGGCTGGCCGCGGTCGATCACCAGCGTGATTTCTCCCTGGACACTGGCGCGCGACCGAAGAATCCAGAGTATCTCGGTAAGAGTGCCGTGCAGCCATTCCTCGTGGATCTTGGTCAGCTCGCGGGCGAGACACGCCTTCCTCTCGCCCAGGAGTTCTACCATATCTTCCAACGATGACAGGATCCGGTGGGGGGCCTCGAAGAGGACCAGCGTGGCGGGTATGGTTGACAACTCTCGCAGTCTGCGCCGCCGGGCTTCCGCGCGGGGCGGAAGAAAGCCGCCGAAATGAAAACTGTCTGCAGGCAGACCCGATCCTGCCAGGGCTGTCGATACGGCCGACGGTCCGGGAACAGGGACAACAGGAATTCCCTCCTTCCGGCAGGCAGAGACGAGAGGATATCCCGGATCAGAGATAAGAGGCATCCCCGCGTCGGTCACCAGCGCGACGTTGCGTCCCGAGCGCAGCATCTCGAGCAGGCGGGGCGTGTGAGCCGCCTCATTATGCTCGTGGTGGCTTTCGCGCGGAGTGGAGATTCCGTAGTGCGAGAGAAGTCTGGCGGTGTGGCGGGTATCCTCGCACGCGATCAGATCCACTTCCTCCAGAATGCGGAGGGCGCGCAGGGAAATGTCCTCGAGGTTTCCGATCGGCGTTGCCACCAAATAGAGCGTTCCGGTATTCATCAGGAGACCCTATTGACGATTTACGATTGAAAGACAGTAGGCCCGAGGATCCTTATATGTGCTTTAAAATCGTCAATCTTTACTGGCCCATGGCTGCGAGCATTTCCCGCACGGCGCGTTCCAGGCCTACCAGCACTGCCCGCGCGATGATATTGTGGCCGATATTGAGCTCCACAATGTCGGGAATGTCGGAAATGAGGCAGACGTTGCGATAAGTCAGGCCGTGACCGGCGAGTATCTTCAATCCCTTGCCGGCGCCCCGCTCGGAAGCCTCAATAACTTTGGCGAGCTCGCGCCGCAGCTCAGGGCCGGTTAGGTCAGGGCTGCGTGGACAGGCTTCCGAATAGGCGCGGGTGTTCAGCTCGATCATTGTGGCCCCCAACTCCGCGGCCGCATCGGCTTGCTCGAGTTGCGGGTCGATGAAGAGGCTTACTTGGATTCCCACCTTCTGCAGCTGGCTGATTGCCGATGAAACGGCCTTATAGCTGCCTACAACGTTCAGTCCTCCTTCGGTAGTAATCTCCCCCTCGCGCTCGGCTACAAGCGTGACCTGGTCGGGGTGAATCTTCGATGCGATGCGGATCATTTCCGGGGTCGCAGCCATCTCGACGTTAAGCCGGGTCGTTACTGTCTCGCGCAGGCGCCGCACGTCACTGTCCTGGATGTGGCGGCGGTCTGCTCGCAGGTGCACCGTGATGCCGTCGGCTCCGGCCAGTTCGGCCAGGACGGCAGCGGCCACCGGGTCGGGTTCAATGGCCTGACGAGCCTGCCGTATGGTCGCAACGTGGTCAATGTTGACTCCGAGCTTAGTCATATCATCAGCCCCCCTCTCAACAAATGACGAATGACGAATGACGAAATAAAAACCCCGAGTACTGAATCAAACTCGATCGGGGTTCGTCATTCACGATTCCCTAAATATTCGATGAGCCTGTTGATCCGCGCAAGTGATCGGTCTCGCCCCAGAACCTGCATTACATCGAAAAGCCCGGGCGCTACTCCTTGCCCAGTGAGGCCCACGCGGAGCGCATTGATCAACAAGCCCGCCTTGACGCCGGCCTTTTCGGCCACATCGCGGAGCGTCTTCTCTGTCGACTCGAGCGTAAAGTCGGCATCCTTCCGGTAGCGGTCGAGAAGAATCGGCAGCAGGCTCTTCAGCTTCGGCTCGCCCAGAAACCTTGAAACGGCATCCATCTGGTATTCAAAGTCGTCGGCAAAGAAAGCTCGGAAGGTCGCGCTGAAGTCCGTCAGCCTGCGGGTTCTGATTCTCAACAGATCAAGCGTCGCATCGAGGAACGGCTCGTCGAGCATATTCTGCTGCCAGACTCCCTTGGCTTTCAGTTCGCCAACCGCCAGCCTGCGCAGTTCTTCGGCTGAAGCTTTGCGGATATACTCACCGTTGAACCAGTCGAGCTTTTCGAGTCCGAAAACCGCGTCTGCTTTCCCGACACCCTCCAGCGAAAACAGCTCGATCAACTCCTGTCGTGTCATTATTTCGCGATTATTTCCGGGCGACCAGCCAAGTAACGCCAGGAAATTGAAGAAAGCTTCGGGAAGGTATCCCATCGCCGCATATGCCATCACCGATGTCGCGCCGTGACGCTTCGAAAGCCGCTGCTTGTCGGGTCCGAGAATCAGTGGCAAATGCGCGAACTCGGGCAGCGGTTGATCGACCGCCCGGTAAAGAAGAACCTGCTTCGGTGTGTTGGAAATGTGATCAGCTCCGCGGATTACGTGTGTGATGGACATGTCGATATCATCGACGACCACTCCGAGGTGGTACGTGGGTATCCCATCCGATCGGAGCAGAACGAAATCTTCGATGTTTGAGTTGTCGACCTCGATGTCGCCAAAGACATGATCGTGGTAAAGTGTCTTTCCGGTTGGAACACGAAATCGCACAGCGAACAGCTGTTCTTCTTTGGCGAGACGATCCGATTCTTCGCGCGACAGGGAGAGGCAGCGACGGTCGTAGATCCAGGCTTGACCCTTTTCCTGCTCATTCTTGCGCGCTGCCAACTCTTCCGGCTTGCAGAAACACCTGTAGGCGCAGGCACGCTCGAGAAGATCTTCGACGAAAGCTCGATAGCTGTCGATGCGCTGCGATTGGAAGTACGGCCCCTCATCCCAATCCAGCCCGAGCCAGCGCAGTCCTTGCAGGATACCCTCGACCATCTCTTCGGTGGATCGCGCCATGTCCGTGTCTTCAATGCGCAGTATGAACTTGCCGCCGTGATGACGCGCGAAAAGCCAGTTGAAGAGCGCCGTCCGAGCTCCTCCCACATGCAGGTAGCCGGTTGGGCTGGGGGCAAAGCGGACACGTACCGCTTCAGTCATTAGCTCTCATCCACCTCGCAGAACAACAAAGCTTACCATAGAGACTTGGCGCGGCGGAGGCGCAATCGGAATCGTGCGCATAACCAACCCCGGGATGATCTCCCCGTGCTGTCAAAAGCAGGCAGATGGCAGCAGGCAGTCCGCTGTCGAGACGCCCATTACTCATGCGGCTATTACTGCCATCTGCCTGCTGCCGTCTGCCTGCTTCTTTTGTTGGTGGTGGATTTTGCTTTTTGAATTCGCTACTATTGCGTCCTGTTCCCGAAACCTTCTTCTCGGGGACACAGATTTCATTCGGCTGCGGAGAGGTGCTGGAGTGGCCGAACAGGGCTGCCTGCTAAGCAGTTACACTGGCAAAACCGGTGTCGGGGGTTCGAATCCCCCCCTCTCCGCCACACCCTTTTCACACTAGCCACTGAAATCTGGCACCGAGACAACGATACTCAGCCTCTCGGAAATCGGGAACGTTACCCCATTGAAAACTCGCACCTGAGTCGAACCTGCAAAGATGCGGGCAGAACTCGTCCCCATCGAGGCCAAATTCCCCCGCGCCTGCTTATCCGCGTCGGTTCTCCTGGAGCGGATCAGACGCGAATGGCAATTTAGCGAATCGGTAGCGGCAACGCGATTCTCCAGACAACCAGAGCAGTCCAGGCAACGACAACAAGCCTGAAGTCATACTCGCCATCGGGCATGAAAGGGTTCTCTCACCTCGGCCCGATCCGGCACTGCTAGGGAGTCCTCTTTTACTGAAGAAAGAGCCACGGCTCTTTTGTGATATCATGGATTTTGAAATGGCTTGCAGAGGGAAGTAGCGATGACCGGCAGACCCGTCAAATATGAGTTCAGAATAGATGCGTTCACCCCGGAGAACCTTCCGATGGCTCGCCTGGCGGAATATATGGCCGACCTTGCTGTCCTGCTCGGGAACGTGGAAAACGTTCATTTTGTCCGCCTGAGGAAGGGCAGCACAGTCCTTGTTCATGCTATCGAGTGGGAAGCAGCGCCAAAAGTTGAGGAGCGAATTCGCGCTGTCAGGCTGAATGAGGGTCCTCCCGACGCCATGAAGGCATTTCGAGCGATCGACCACCGTCTCGCTTCGGACAATGCCATCGGTCGCCTGGTATCGCCGACGAAGGCAAAGGTGATTGAGTTTCCGGGGCGCTCTCGGCCGGCATCTGCCGCATATGGTCCATTTACTCAACCCGGGTCCTTCGATGGAGTCCCCATCGTGATCGGAGGAAAAGATGACCCGGTTCCAGTACATCTCCAAGAAGGCGACAAGATTCATCTCTGTCATGCTTCGCGTGCAGTCGCACGGCGGCTTGCGGTGCACCTGTTTGAATCGGTTGTGCGTGTGACCGGAACTGGCCGATGGCATCGTGACCCCGATGGCGTTTGGATCATGGATCGATTCACGATCACCGATTTCCATACTCTGGAGGATGAGCCGCTCGGTGATACCGTCGCCAGGCTACGTGCTGCCGCCGGAGCAGCCGAACCTGAGGATGTGCTCGGCGAATTAGACAAGATACGTCACGGAACAAACCGAGTCCAATAGCGCATGGTTGTCTTCGACGCAACCTTCCTATCGCACCTCCTTTATCCAAGGTCACGCCCTCCGCTGGATCCGTCTACCAAACAACCAGTCAAGAAAGCGAAGGAACGTATTGAATCCCTGGAACAACGGGGACGTCCGAACCGTTTACCTGGTTTTCGAAGAACGGATGATCAAAAAAACCTGGTAAACGGTTCGGACGTCCCCGGCTGTGCGCGCGTCGGTCCTGCTGGAACGCATCAAAACCGAACGTAAGGCAATGGCCGCCGATGCAGTTCGCGACACTCGCGTGCATCGCCGACGTGCACCCTATTCGCCGGGTAATCCAGCCGGCGATTACGGTTGAGCAGACAGACCCGAAGTTGGTGTCAGGCACCTTTTCGCTTGCGAAATCAAAGCGGATGCACGATGGGGCCTCGAAAAGAGGTGCCTGACATCAATTCTCTAATCCCCTTTGCACGACTTTGCCGTGGCCGTGTTGAGCAGGGTCTTTCAAATTGACGCTGCGCAGTTCTGGAGATAATATGCCTACTCTTGATAGACATTTTTAAATGGGAGATGGTATGGATGCCTCGATTCTGGATTTGAGATATAAGACACGGGATATCCTGAAGGCATTGGAGAACCGGGAACCCGTCGTCATCCTGTATCACGGGAAGCCAAAAGGGACAATCGTTCCTCTGCCCGGCGAAAAAAGAGCACGTGTGTGCGAGCACCGATTTTTCGGGATGCACACAAGGGAGAAGGCGTCCGTAAAAGGCATTATGAGCAGGCTCAGGAGCGGCCGCCATGATTTTTGACACCGATGTGTTCATCTGGGTACAGCGGGGGAATCGCAAGGCTGCTTCGCTGATCGACGAGGAGGCTGAGCGATTCCTGTCCGTTCAGACTCTCATGGAATTGCTGCAGTGTGCGAAAAATAAAGAGCAGCAGAGAACGGTGAAGAGGTTTCTGGCCGATTTTGGATTCACGGTGCTGCCGTTTACGGAGAATATCGGGCATCGTGCACTGGTTTACATCGAGGAGTACGGTATTTCGAGCGGGATGCGGGCCGGCGATGCGATCGTCGCGGCCACGGCGATAGAAAACGCCATGATACTGGTGACCGGCAATTTCAAGCACTTCCGGCCGGTAAAAGATCTGGACTTGAAGATCTTCAGGCCCTGAACCCCCCGGGGCAGGAGGGACAGTCACCCATGTCCCCTAGGGGATCGGTGCCGGACCTGAGCGTGCAGTGGATCGGGTGCCGGACCTGGGTAAATGGTGCAGAAGCGAGGGATCATGCTTTCAGGAGCGTCCAGGAACAGGCTTGGCTTTGATTTTTGCCCTCCTTTTCTGAGCGTAAGAAATTGACGCTAGAGGCTGGCATGACACGATTCAAACCCAAGTTCTCAATCACCAATCAGATAACCGCAGGCCTTACCCGAATTGAGCGGGCACGAGGGTTCCTGGAGGCGGCCACTCTGTCGGATGCTTGGATCCGGGAGATGGGCCATCGCGCCTTGATTCTCGAGGCCCATCACACAACTCACATCGAGGGGACCCGGTTGACTCTCGAACAGGCTGAGCGATTGTTGGAGGGCTTGCCGGTTCCGGAGGCCGATCCCGACGACGCACGGGAACTTCTAAATTACCGGCGGGCGTTTGATTTCGTTTCCGAATGCCTCGAAAGCGGCGGGCCCATCACGGAAGGTCTGATCAGGGAAATCCACAAGCGACTCGTCGAAGGTGTCCGCGGCGGATCCGCGGCCCCTGGAGCGTACCGGCAGATTCAGAACTACGTGGTAAACACCAGCACCCGCGAGATAGTCTACACGCCACCGCCGCCGCACGACGTGCCGATCTTGATGGCGGAGTTGGTGGCGTGGCTTGCCGGCGAACACGAAATCCATCCCGTGCTCGTGAGCGGCATCGCCCAATTCCAGTTCGTGCACATCCACCCATTCCTGGACGGCAACGGCCGCACCTCCCGGCTCCTCTCAACGCTGTGCCTGTACCGGGCTGGGTATGATTTAAAGCGGCTGTTCACCATCAGCGAGTATTACGATCGCGACCGAGGCTTGTTCTACAGGGCGATCCAGAGCGTCCGCGAAAGTGGCATGGATATGACCGCCTGGATCGAGTATTTTGTCGACGGCCTTAGCACCCAGCTCACAGAGGTCAAGAAGCGCGGCGAACAGGCCATCTATCGAGACGTGCTCGTCAAACAATATCGCCTTTCTGATCGTCAAGCCAAAGCGCTCGGACACATCCTGGAGCACGGCAGCCTGAACATCCAGGACTTCGAGCGCCTCTGCCCGGGGGTCACCCGCCGGTCATTGCAGAGGGACCTGAGGGCCATGATCGAAAAGAGGCTCGTAGCTCAGAAATCAAGCAGCCCAACCGACCCAACCAAGCGATATGTGATCATTGAGGCTCTGCTGAAATGATTGACTGTGACGCGGTGTGACACGAAGCTATGACAAGCTATGACATCGAGCTATGACATGAAGCGCGGGCGGTGGGAATGGGGGGATCGGGGTCGGACCAGCGGGCCGATCCGCTCCGAGATCGTTCCATATCGAACCGAAGACGGTAGCGCGCATAGATGTCCACCTCGAAGGCGAAGCGGTTTAGCTGACTCAGAAAAACATGGCAGAGCTGTTTCAGGAGGATGTGCGGACCATCAACGAGCATATGCAAAACCTCTTTGACGAAAAGGAATTGGATCCGGATTCAGTCGTACCCCTTGGACGACTTTCCTCCCATCTGCTATGATGGTATTACATTCCTAATGAAGGTATAACATGGTGATAACAAGGGTTACCACAAAGGGGCAAGTCGTCATCCCGGCGGATCTCAGAAAAAGATTCAACATAAAAAAGGGCACGCGCCTTGCCATCTCGGAAGGGGAAGGAAAAGTGATCCTGGTGAGACCGGTCCCCGACGACCCGATCGAGGCGTCCAGGGGCATACTGAAAGGGAAAACGTCGCTCATGAAGGCGCTGCTGAAGGATCGGCGCGAGGACGAAAAACATGGATAACGCCTATGTTCTCGATAGTTTCGCCCTCCTTGCGCATTTTGAGGATGAAGCCGGCGGAGATCGGGTCAGAATTCTTCTGAGGACCGCCCAGGTGGGCAAAACGAAACTTCTTCTTTCGGTGATTAACTTTGGCGAGCTTTACTACAATACCTTCCGGGAACAAGGCCAGAAAGAGGCGGAACAGATCAGCTTCATCATGGCGCAGCTTCCGATCGTGATCGTAAACGCAGATATGGAAATCACACTGGAAGCTGCGAGGCTCAAGGGCATGCACTCGGTTGCCTATGCGGATTGCTTTGCCGCCGCCCTCGGCATCAGGGAGAAGGCGAAAGTGGTTACCGGAGATCCCGAATTCAAGAAGTTCGGGAAGACGGTAGCCGTGGAGTGGATTGGATAGGGCTGCCTTTTCCTCATTTCCGCTGCCGTTTGCTTTTTCCCCGATGCACTTGATGAGACCCACAAGCTCTGCTCGCTGTGTTGGAACCTGCCAGGACTAGCGCTTTCACGCGGCCATCTCCTCTCCACTCGAGGCAAAGCGTTCGCTTGATTACGGTGACAGTTTAAAATCTAGCCCCCATTTCCCATGCCGCTCTGAGCCGCGCTTTTATCGAGTAAGCACATACTTTTTAACTGAGACCGGTATGCTTTGCGCAGCTCCGTGAAGAATGCATCATAGCGGCCACTCTGGAAATCCGGAAAGGTCCACGGCAGCGTTTTCCAGCGCCCGTCTTCGAAGTGGAGCGTTACTTCGGCATAAATCCCGCCGGAGAGGTAAAGCCGGTGGTAATAGTTCTTCGTGGAAGCGAGAACGATCTTGGATTGCTCCAGGTAGCCCGGATCCACGTTTACGGGCCGCTTAACCGCTGTGAAAACGGATGCCAGCGCAGCTTCGAGTTCGTTGGTCTTCAGCTTTATGGCTGCTATTTCCTCCGGCCCGACCAATTTGGAGAAACCCAGGAAATATCGGCAGATCGGACTTCCCATCTCCCTGTCATAGTAGTGGGTGGAATCGAAAGGAAAGGCTTCACTGCGCAGGTCCACAGGCCCGAAGAGGGCCGACAGCCGTTGCTCCACTTCCGGTAGCAATTCAGGAATGGACGTGAGCACTCCTACAAAGAGCTTCACCGGTTGGACTGGACGGATTTTCCCCATGAAGCCTCTTCAAGCTTTGCTGTGCTCTCCGGCTGTTGGGTTTGCATAGCGAGTGGGATCCGGAATGCCTGCTTCGGCGAAGCCGTGGCGCCGGAGAATGCAAGAATCGCAGGAACCGCAGGCCGATCCGTCCGGAGAAGGATCGTAACAACTGTGAGTAAGAGAAAAATCAACTCCTGCTTCACTGCCGGCCCTGATGATTTCTGCCTTGGTCATGTGGAGCAGCGGAGCGTGAATGCGATACTTCACAGCGCCTTCTACTCCGGCTTTGGTGGCGAGCCTGGCCAGGTGCTCGAAGGCCTCGAGGAACTGTGGCCTGCAGTCGGGATAGCCTGAGTAATCGATGGCGTTGACGCCGATAAAAATGTCGTGGGCTCCCAATACCTCGCACCACGCCAGGGCGAAACTGAGGAAGATGGTGTTGCGAGCCGGGACGTACGTGATGGGAATCTCGGAAGACATCTGGTAGAGCTCTCTCCCCTTCGGCACTTCGATTTCAGCGGTGAGAGCCGAGCCTCCGAAGGCGCGCAGATCGATCTTGGCCACTACGTGTTGCATTGCTCCCAGGGAGGCGACGACGCGTCGCGCGGCTTCCAGCTCATGCCGATGCCGCTGGCCGTAGTCAAAGCTCAACGCATAGACATCGAAACCCTGCTTGCGGGCAAGCGCGAGCGCCGTGGTGGAATCGATCCCGCCGCTTACCAGCACAACCGCTTTTCTGTTCTTCCTCATTGTCTGCGCTCACCCACTGTTACTAGAGAGACTTGCCTCAGCCTAGCCGCAGCCATCGAATCAGTGGCATTCAATAAGTTTCGAGAGACTGTTGACTATAGTCTCAAGCAGCCAGCATGCAGCCGGCAATATCCAACTCAGATATTCTCTCTGGGCTTTCGCTGCCTGCCGCCTGCTGCCGGCTCTCTTATTTTAGGCTTTCGCCTGGGCCGGCCGTTTATTCAAGGAGGCGAAGAATGCAGAGGAACCCGGCGACTTCTTTTCCATGAATGCCTTGTGCTCCGCTGCGAGATCCTCCAGGTGCTTGAGGTAGAAGGGCATGTTGCGCATTTTTCGCAGGTCCAGAACGGCTGCGCGGGCCTTCTCCCAGAAAATGTGGAATTCCGAAGTAGTCTCGAACAAAAGTTCCGTGTCCAGAAGTCCCTTGTGGACAAAAACTGCCACCATTTCCCAGTAGGTCAGCACCTGTCGGAAATAGGCGTTCTTGTTGGTTCCGGGAGGATACTTATCCAGGAATTCCTTGGCGCTCTCCGCGTAAAACTCCTCGATTACAAACTTCCTCGCCTTGCGCATGATCTCTTCGCGCCGCATATCATAAAGCTTTAAAACAAGATCCACATCCGCACGTGTTGCTTCTGCCATATATGTCCTCCGATTCTATTCACCACAGAGGCACAGAGCGCGCGATCGTGCCCGTGTGCTAAAATTCACTATTTTTGGGGAAAGCATGCTTCAAATCAAGGGCCTGGGCAAGGCGTTTCGTGGCGAATGGTTATTCCGCGCGCTGGATTTTCAAATCAACGAGCGCGATCGCATCGGTCTCGTCGGAGATAATGGAACGGGTAAATCCACATTGATGAAAATGCTTGCCGGCCTGATCTCTCAAGACGAAGGAGAGGTGATCGGAGCCCGCGAGTTGACCTTCGGCTATCTTCCCCAGGACGGCCTGTACGCGCGTGGGCGGACCGTTTTCGAAGAGGCTCTTTCTGTTTTTGAGGATTTGAAGAATCTCGAGAGCGAATGCCGCCGGCTGGAACACGAGCTGGCCGAAATGCAGCATTCGGGCGCGGAGTATGAACATAAGCTCGAGCGCTACTCCTCGGCGTCGCAGCAGTTCCACCTGCAGGGAGGCTACATGCTCGAGGCCAAGGTGGGCTCCGTGCTGCACGGCCTTGGCTTCTCGCAAAGCGACTGGCATCGGCCCTGCGAGGAGTTCAGCGGTGGCTGGCAAATGCGCATCGCCCTCGCCAGGCTCCTTCTTCAACAGCCGAGCCTGCTCTTGCTCGATGAGCCTACCAACCATCTGGATCTGGAAGCCCGCAACTGGCTCGAGGAGTATCTGCAGAACTATCCGCACGCCCTGGTTTTGGTTTCACACGATCGTTACTTTCTGGACGCCACCGTGCAGCGCGTTGTCGAGATCCGCAACCGCTTGGTGCATTTCTACAAAGGAAATTATGCGGATTTCCTCCGCCAGCGCGAAGAACGGCTGGCGCAGCTCGTGGCGGCTTACGAGACTCAACAGAAGGAGATTGCCCGTATCAAAGCTTTCGCCGACAAGTTCCGCTACAAGGCCACGAAAGCTGCCCAGGTTCAGAGCCGCCTGAAGGATCTTGAGCGCATGGAACTGATCGAGCTCCCGCCCGAGTCCAAGCCCATCCGTCTGCGATTTCCCGAAGGCCCTCGGACCGGTAGAATTGTGCTCGAGCTGTCGGACGTCACCGCGGGCTACGGTGAGACATCGGTGTTTTGTGATCTGAACTTGATTTTGGAGAAAGGCGAACGCGTAGCGCTCGTTGGTCCGAATGGCGCGGGCAAGTCCACGTTGATGAAAGTTCTAGCAGGCCGGCTGCCACTGAGGAAAGGGGAGCGTAGGGAAGGGCACAACGTCGTCGTCTCTTACTTTTCGCAGGACCAGGATGATCTGCTGACCTCGACCAGGACTGTGTGGGAAGAGGTCTATTCGGTTGCGCCAAACTACATCGTGCCCCAACTGCGAACGTTGCTCGGCTGTTTCCTCTTCTCGGGAGATTCCATCGAGAAACCGGTGTCCGTTCTGAGTGGCGGTGAGCGGAGCCGCCTAGTACTATGCAGGCTCCTCCTGTCTCCGGCAAACTGCCTGCTTCTGGATGAGCCGACTAACCACCTCGACATTCGCTCCAAAGATATCCTGATGGACTCGCTGCGGGATTACGAAGGCACGCTCGTCTTCGTAAGTCACGACCGGTACTTCCTGGACGGCCTCGCGACAAAGGTTCTCGAGATAGGGAATCAGAAAGCGATAACTTATCTGGGCAATTACGAGGACTACCTTTTCAAGAAACAGGCCGAACAGGAGAGAGAACAGGCAGTCGCCACAGGGGAGCCCGATGACGAGGTTTCAAAAAGGAATGGCAATGGGCCGGAGGCGGAGGCGCGTGCGAGAAAGAGGAAGGTCAATCCTTACAAGATCCAGCAACTAAGCGAGAAAATCGAAGGGGTGGAAGCTGCAATTCACACGCATGAGACGCGGATCGCCGTGTTGGCCCAGATGCTCGCCTCAGAGGCTCTCTATCGCGACTATCAGCTTTTCCGCACAACAATGGATGAGCACGACAAGCTCCAACAGGAATTGAATCGCTTCATGGAAGAGTGGGAAAAGCTGCAGACCGAGCTTAGTGCTCTACAATCCGACTGACGATTTACGATTTACGATTGAAAAGCGGGAGACTGTAAGTACTCTTATCGGTCAGTTTTTGAATCGTCAATCGTAAATCGTCAATTCATTCATTGGTGGTGACGCGAAAGCGCTGGGTTTTCACCCACACGTGCTCGCGCCTGAGGATGAAATCATCGTAAACTCCCTTCAAGACCACCGCGATCCACAGTTGGCAGTAAGTGAAGTAAGACAGCGCGATCAGCACGATGTTTAGCGGCGAGTCCTCCTTCTCACGCGTCAGTGCAATGACCAGTTCGAGGATAAATAGGAGGTAGGCGAATAACCAGACTTCGCTGTAGGGGCCCGGCACCGGAATAGAAATCAATCCCGCGAGCGCCACGAGAAAGAGGAGGTCGGAAAGCAGAATTGCCACAAAAAAGACGTAGTAAACCGCCATGGCGTAGAACAACTCGAGTCCCACAGCCCTTGGCTTGATCTTGAAGACCTGCGTGAAGTACTTCTCCAGCACGTAGTTGTTCCCGCGCGCCCAGCGCACCCGCTGCTTGAACCAGACGCGGAGGGTTTCCGGCTCCTGCTCCCATGTTACGGCGTAGGGGATAAACTTGATCAGGTAGCCCGCCTGGTAGATCCGGATCGACATTTCGGCGTCTTCGGTAAGAGCCTGCTCATCCCAGCCGTCGAGTTCTTCGAGCAGGGATCGCCGGATCAGGTAGTTGGTACCCGGTAGCGTCGACATCCGGAGCAAAAGCCACCGGCCTGCCTGGATGATCCACTGGTAGGCGAGCGATTCCAGGTTTATGAAGCGGGTAAGCAGGTTTTTCTTTTTGTTAATGCAGCGGAACTTCCCGATGACGGCACCCAGGGCAGGGCTTGCGACGAGTTGGCGCGCCAGATGAAGGACCGAATCAGGCTCGGGCAGATTGTCTGCATCAAAAATGCCGATGATATCGTGCCTGCACTGCTCGAGGCCTTGGTTCAGAGCGGCGGATTTGCCTCGTACCGCAAATTCTGCCGGGACATTGAAAAGACGCACGCGTGCATCGCGCGCGGCGATGGCCGCCACCTGGCTGGCAGTATCATCCGTGCTGCCGTCGTTAATAACCAGAATCTCCAGGCGGTCGCTCGGATAGTTCAGCTTCAGCAGTGCCTCCAGCGTGTGGCTGATAACCATGCCCTCGTTGTGGGCAGGGATCATCAGAGAAACGGCTGGAAGCTCCAGCGGCACATTCTCCAGCTTGCGCCGCTGCCGCTCGATCCGGAACCCATAGAGGTATCCGAGCAGGAAGAGGATGAACTGGTAAGCCAGCATGAACCAGATGACGATGACGCTGAAGACAAAGAGGTAGTCTACGATGATGTGCGAGAACACCAGGGATCCTCAGGATCTCGAAATGCTCGACAAGTTGGATTCGGACTTGCTGACGGCCCGGCCAATGGCCCGCCGTGCAAGAATTGCCAGGTAGAGTAATACCATCAAACCACAGGCCACCCCACCGAAAATCACGATGAGGGTGGAGCTGTAGAGGCTGGTCGTGTCGAGAATCACGCTAGCGGTACTGTCCGCGACGATCTCGACTTTGTGCTGGCCTCGCGGAAGCCGGACACTCCAGTGGCCGGCGAAAGGAATGGGTTTTTCCCACCACGGCTGACCGTCGATGATGACGCCGAACGGCTGACGGTTGAGCAGGATGAGACTTCGCATGTAGGAGTCGTAGGAAAATTCCAGGCCACGCTCGGTCGGCACCAGTGTATCAAGATTCCCGGTGAACCTTACCAGGCGGACGTCCAGAACAGAGGTGTCGACCAGGGTCCACCTGGGTTTGACCTCGGCAATACTGTGAGTTCCGCCGGGGATCATCATCTCGTTTTCGCCCCATCCTGGCCAGAGCTTGCCGTCCACGCGAAAGTTCTGCCAGTTTCCGGGGGTAGCAAGGAGCACAGACCGGTCCGATTCGGTGACCCAGGAGTTCCATCGCCGCTCCACGCGAGCGTTATGAGCCAGGACGTTGGAAAGCACAACCAGGTCCTCGAAAGGTGTCGACCATTCGCTGTAAATGCCGGCTCGTCCGCATGCCTGGCTGGCAGCGATCAGCGCGTGAGCCAGCTCCGTGCCAACGCAGAGCTGTGTCGGCGAATGGGAGTGGGTGATGTCCCGATTCACCACGTTGATGTCGAACATGAGCCGACGCGGATCACGCACCAGGCCAAGATACGTGCTCGTGAATTTCTTGTAGCGGTCGGGGCTCTCCGCCCACAGGTGCGAAGGATCTTCCACCTGTAGTGTAACCGGAAACTGATCCATCAGTGAGAGGATCAAGTGAGAGTCCACCCCAGTGTCCCTCGTCAGAGTGTTGGAATGAAGGCTGTCGAGCATGGTGACGATAATTTCCATGTCCCGTTCTTGCGCCAGCGGCGTGATTTTTTCGAGCAGCGCGCGGTGCCAGGCAAGCACCCTCTGGCTCCGGTAATCGTTGAACTTCTTGAAGGCGGCAGGATTCTCTTTCCAGTAGTATGGGGAAACCGGCTTGAAGAGAAGGGCCGGATCGAACCCTCCGGCCGCCTTGAACCCCGAGCGCGTCGTGGCTCCCATGGGGAGGTACTTGCTGGGGTTCTCCGGGCCGTTGTCGGTGTCGTAGTTCAACTCCGCAATGTTGACGCCGTCCCAGGGGTATTTCCTGAGCAGATCTTCCACGAATGCGAAAGCCGCATCCTGGCATTCGGGTATGTCCAAGTCCATATGGAGACGCCATCCCACTTCCCCATCCTGTCCCGTCGCTGTCTTGGCGCGCCATTCTTCGTGATCGTCCCAGAATTTCTTGCTGACATGAGGCAGCTCGAACCAGGCATAAACAAGGATGCCGTTCTTGTGGCAGACATCGATCAGGTGGGCGTAGTCGTATGTCCACGATGGCCAGAAGTGATAAGCGGCGGCATAGATGGCCCGTACCCCCTGCTTGCGCCATTCTTCAGCAAGTCGATCGGGATCCCTCGACGGGCGGTCTCCGGTCCCCGGGTCGAAGTAAAGCTCGAGCTGAGCTCGCTGCAGCGGCAGGCGGAGGCCGAAACCCTTCAAGACATAGTGGACGAAATAGGGGTAGCGCGTGTAGCCCAGCGGCGTGATGGGATCGAGGCGCGCGCCGAGGTAGAGCAGACGGCCCTGCCCATAACCTGTCAACACGGCAACAGGGATCTCGCTTACCTCATCCCTGGCATAGACTGCGAGGGGGTTGTGCACGGTGAACCGCGCCACGTCCGCGGGCGGATTCCAGGTGGCGCGCTGCGAGCCTTGCTGCCTGTTGCTGTAGAGCAGGTCCAAGACCGTCCGAATTTTGATGGAGCGCTTCTCGCTGCGAACCCCCAGGCTCTCGCTCAGTGCGCTGGGCCCGTCTAGAACGAGCCGGCCGCCGTCACGCACAAATTCCTGGATCGATTGGACCTGTTTTGGAGAGAGCTTTGCAGCGGTCGCCCGAGGTGCCACCAATATGGTTTCCTGATCCAGCCAGCTCCTGGAAAAATCCTGCCATTTGCGCGGGGAAACGCGGAAGCCGAACGCAGAAAAGGCGCTCTCGTAGCTTTTCTGATTGTTCCATTCACCGCGAGTGAGCGTGTCGTCCCACAGGATAAGGACCTGCGGCTGCCTGAGCAAGTAGGCGCCCTGAATCCTCGGCTCGAGTTTCGTCCGAACCCAGGACCACAGTCTCGACCAGGCGCTGGGCGGCGTGGGCTCCTTTTCTGTTACGATCTCTGTGACTCCTTCCATTATCAGGGTCCCGTCAGGCGGTACAACGCCCGGATCACGGACGACGGTGTCCAGCGGTCTCTGCGAATAGGATTCGGCCGTCTTTCGTCCATCATCATGGAGTATGAAGCGATGGAGGTAGCGGCCGTGAATTGGCAGTTGGACCGAGGCCGTGTGGGTCTGGACCAGATGGTCATCCATCTGCATGCGAAGGTCGTAGTCCCCGATCGAGATGAATCTATAACCAAGGTTCTCAATGCCGTCGACGCATTGCTCCAGATATTTTATGTCCAGGAAGGCATGGAAGAAGAAGGATGCAACACCGTCGCGCACCACCTGCAGCCGTTCGCAGTCCGCGATCATCGCTGCCGGGTCGGGTTTCTCCAAGCTTATGTATCCCAGGGTTTCCGGAATAATGAACCGTCCGAAACGGTCAACGGACGTATAGGGAAAGAAGTGCCCGGTGTCCGCGCGGTCGAGCGAGCAGACGCGATCGTAAGCCGAGCTGAAGTATTTGGCGATGGTCTGATAGTCCACTGCGGATGCGACATAGTGCGGCGTTTCCCAGCTTACGGGATATATCCCGTTTTTGAAGCACTCCTCGAGTCCTGCACGAAGCTTCTTCTCAACGAGGGCTGCCGAGTCTCCCTGGATCGTTCTGCCTCCCTTCTCGTCCCAGAACTCATAATCGTCGCCGCTCTTTCCTGTGCCGTACTGGTGCGTCGAGCCATGCATCACGACCATGCCACCCTTGGCAACCATGTGATGAATGGCGCGGACAAAGGCCGGGCGGTCCGACAGGTAACACTCGGTGTTGTTTTCGGGATCCTTGTAGATGGGAATCAATGAAATTTGGAATGGTATCTTCCGCTCGGAAAGAAAGTCGGCGACTCTTCTTAAATTCTCCGGTTCCTCCTCTACGGAAACATCTTCAATCCGAACGAGCGCTTTGCGCTCTTCCTGGTGCGGCATTCGGAAGAAGTCATGCAGGAGATCACAGAAGGCCAGGTAGCGATCCCCCACGTCGGCGAAACCAAAGGGAGTATCGGCGCAGTACCAAAAAGATCCGGAGCGGACGATATAGGGCCGTAACTGCCCTTCGGCGTTCTGTGCGCTAGCTAAAACTTGCACCCTCGGCGGATCCAGTATCTCAATGGGGAACAGGAAGGGGTCGTTTTTGGTCAGGGTTTTGCCTTTGTAGACGACATTCTTAAATCCTTGCGGAATTCCCGGGCCGCTCAGCCGGAAGCCGATCCTGCTGGTGAAATGCGCATCCGCAATGAGGTCGTACAGGTGCCGCCCGATCCAGAATACTGGGACGGATGTATTCCGGACGTCCGCGATCAGGCTGTGCGGGTAGGTCACCTTGCGACTGTCGACAGCCAGCATGATCACGAACTTGTGCTTGTTGATCTGCCCCGGCCTGTAATCCTCCAGGGAAACAAGCTGACCCTTCAAGCCGAAGTGCCCCAAGAGATCGAGCATGTTGTTGCCGTCCACCACTCCGGAGGGAATCGGTCCGGGAAGGCTGTCGTGGATGATGAGAACCTCTGCCGGAGGAGGTGGGGGTGATTTCGGTTTGGACGCGCAGATCACCGCAACCGAGACGAACAGAAGAACCAAGACAGAACACGCGCGCGGGCGTTTTAAAGCAAGGCTCATAAAGATCCTCAATCGGTTTTTCTCAAACAATATGCGAAGGGCTCCGGACTAGTCGCACGTCCTGCCATGAATTCCAAAGCCTGCAGAATTCGTTCACAGGCATGGCCGTCTCCGTACGGGTTGATCGCCTCCGCCATTCTACGGTAAGCCGCAATATCCGACAGCAGTTCGGACGCGGTCCCGACAATTTTGCTGGGATCAGTACCAACCAGCCGCACAGTCCCCGCGACCACACCTTCGGGCCTCTCCGTGGCGTCGCGCAGCACCAGCACTGGTTTGCCCAGTGCGGGGGCTTCCTCCTGAATGCCGCCGGAGTCGGTCAGGATCAAATAGGATGCCTTCATGAAGTGAACTGTTTCGAAATAGTCGATCGGATCCAGTAGTACTACCCGATCCTGCTTCTTCAGGCGTGGCATGACCGTATCCCGCACCGCTGGACTCAAGTGCACCGGAAAAACTATTAGAATATCAGGAAACTTCGCTACCAGGTCCAGGAGCGCGCTGCAGATTCGTTCCTGTGGCTTGCCCTGGTTTTCCCGGCGATGCGAGGTGACGAACACCATCCGCAGCTTCTCCGCGGCTACGCGCGCGAGAATCGGGTGATTGCATAGACGGTTCCATGTAAGGACGTCCTGGAGCGCGTCAATCACGGTGTTGCCCGTGACCCAGATACTACTCGAAGCTATGCCCTCCGAAAGCAGGTTCTCCCGCGATTCCTCCGTAGGAGCGAAATGTGCGTCGGCCAGCACGGTTGTGAGGTGCCGGTTGATCTCCTCCGGAAAGGGATAGAACTTCTGCTTCGTTCTTAAGCCGGCTTCGACGTGCGCGACCGGAATCTTGTGGTAGAAGGCCGCGAGGGCGCCTACGAAAGTGGTTGAAGTGTCTCCCTGGACTAGGACAAAATCCGGTCTTACCTGTGAAAGCACCGAGTCGAGCCCTGTCATGGCGTGCGCCGTGATCTGGGCGAGGCTTTGCCGCGGGCGAATAATATGCAGGTCGTAGTCGGGTTGAATAGAAAACAGGTCCAAGACTTGGTCCAGCATCTCCCGATGCTGGGCGGTGACAATAGTTGCAGGCTGGAATCGCTCCGGGAATTCTTTGAGGCGCCCGATAAGAGGAGCCAGCTTGATGGCCTCGGGACGAGTGCCGAAGATGATGGCAATCCTTAAGGGTTTGGCTCCAGGTTCAACCAAGCGGTTTTTGACGGGTACGATAATGCGACGTACACCGGTCCTCCATGCAAAAAGCAGCGCACAATAATACCATTTTCCGGGGCCGCGGATTTCCAAATTGCAGCCACAAAATCCATGGATTAGCCTGTTGAGAAAAAGTTTCAGGAATTTGCATCTCACCACAGAGATGCAGAAATCGCCGAGGATCTCCGAGGGCTCCGTGCCCAAGTGGTATTCACACAGATTTGTAATGCGTTAGTCTGGGATGGATTGGCGGAGATGCCTTGCGGGTCTTCGCGTCTTTGCGCCTTGGCGGTGGCTTTTAAAACCTAACCGCAAAGACTCAAAGAACCACCAGAGTTACCTCCCGAGAGCAACGCATTACACGTGTTTTACGAATTGATTGGGTCTCTCGATAGGAAATGTGGTATTATTATAATTTAAGCCACGATTTGGCAGTCTTTCCTGCAGCGAACCGACGGGCACATTCCAATAGATCGTACGATCCGGAAAGTGAGTCGTTAGTACTGACAGCTCGACTTCTGGCGCCAGATTGCGTTAACAGAACATGTTTTATTCTATTAGCCCTTCCGGCCGAATCTGCTTTCATGAAGGTGATCAATGAATAGAAAGTACCGTCAGCCCGGTTATCAGGATAGCGATCGAGAGCGGAAACCCAAGCCGCCGCCACGGCCCAAGGGCGTGGGAGGGCGCGTAGAAACGCGTTTCCACCTGATCACGCGATGCAACAACTGCGCCGCGGAAATACAGGTCATGGATCAAATCCAGGTTACCGACAAGTGCAAGAATTGTGGTACGGATCTTCACACCTGTCGGAACTGCCTGAACTTCGATCCCTCGGCGCGTAACGAGTGCATGAAGCCGGTCGAGATGCGCGTAACAAACAAGAGTGCCAACAATCTATGCCCTTTCTTCGAGCCCAAGGTCCTCGTCGAAAAGCAGGGGAGCGGTGCGGCGCCGAGTAAGGCTGATAGCCACCGTCAAGCCTTCTACGATCTCTTCAAAAAATAACTTCCGCGTCCCAGTGTTCTCAGCGTCTCAGCCGTGAAATTCCGCCCAACTTAGAGGCGCTTGAAGTTCCACTGCACAACAAATCCCGCAGAGTTTTGCTGCTGCTGTCCAAGAGCGCTTAAGTGGTGAGAGCTGAAGATTAGAAGCACCTCCGTTCCAGGTACATAACGCGGGAGTTTCACAAGGGTGGAAAGGACGAAATTAGCCAGCGAGAAGTTCACCTTCTTCAGGTTGTCCTGCTGGTGACGGTAGTCCACGGCAGGAACGAACGCTAAGGCGTCCGCCAGGAATGAAAGACGGGTGTTGCACTGAAGGGTCTGAGTGAAGAGGAGTGGCGATGTCTGATGTAAGGTCAGGTTGTTCGTTTCATAGTGGATGTTCAAACGCCTGTTCTTTTGGATTTCCACGCTTGCGTCTCCCATCAACCCCCACGTGTCCCAGAGCGGCTGGAATGCCATTGCGTCGATCCGGCTGCCGCGCAGGTAGGCCATTCCCAAGGTGAAGTGCTTGAGGCCTTTGTTCGCTGAGAAACGCAGGTTGTTCTCGCTCTGGGGTTTCCCGGCCAACTCCTGCCGAATCCACATCCCAATCGCGGAGAACTGAGGCCAGAGTTTGGGTAAATAGGTCCAACGCACACTTTCCGTGTGAATGTCCAGGGAGGCCAGACTCAGAGCGCGGCTCTCCGCCATCGAATCCGCCTGGTTTGCATACTCGAACTGAAGTTTCTTGTAGGTGCGCCGAACGTTTACTGCGAAAAGGCCTCTGCCCCGTCCTTTAACGGGGATCGCCGGATCTACAACCGGAATCAGACGCCGGTTGACGAAGATCTCCGTGATCTCTGTGCCTCTGTGGTGCTAGTCTTTCAGCAAAACATCTTTGAGGTTGCCATGAACCTAGCGCTCGGCTTTATCGGAACGGGCAACATGGGATTGCCCATTGCGAAAAACCTTCTGGAATCCGGCTATTCTCTCCGGGTTTTCAACCGGACAGCCGGCAAGGCTGCTTGCCTGGCGGCACTGGGTGCGGAGCTGGTTTCCAGCTACGACGAGACGGCGGAACCGGGTGGAATCGTCTTCACCATGCTTTCGGACGACAACGCAATGGAACAAGTCGCAATTGGGGGCAACGAACTGGTGAGGGCTCTGGGGACTGGCGGAATACACGTCTCGCTGAGTACGGTTTCGCCGGCGGCTTCGCGCAGAGTGGCCGAGCACCACAAAGCCTTCGGGGTTTCATACCTGGCAGCCCCGGTCTTCGGACGACCGGAAGCCGCAGCCGCTCGTATGCTCTGGATCTGCCTCTCCGGCACACAGGCGGCGAAGGCGCGCGTCGAGCCGATCTTGAAGACGCTGGGTAGGGAAGTCACGGATTTCGGCGAGGATCCCGGAGGCGCGAACGTGGCAAAACTAGCGGGAAACTTCCTGCTTGCCTCTGCCGTGGAAGCCATGGCGGAGATGATCGTTTTCGCGGAGAAGAATGGAATCGCACGCGAGCAGATTATCGATCTCATGGCGTCGACACTGTTCGCATGCCCGGTATATCAGATCTACGGCAAAGCCCTCGTCGCCCAACGCTATCAGCCGGCCGGATTCCGTATGGAACTGGGCTTGAAAGATGTCAGCCTCGTCCTTCAGACTGCTGCGGCGAGCAAAGTACCGATGCCGCTGGCAAGCCTCATACGGGACCGCCTGCTCACGGGCGTGGCCAAGGGGCGCGGGGATTGGGACATGACCGCTTTCGCTCTCGCGGCCGCGGAGGATGCAGGGATAAAACCTCCTGAATAGAGACCGCTTTTATCCTCCGTGATCTCTGTGCCTCTGTGGTGATACAATCACATCAATGCGGAGGTGAATCTGGCCTGGTGGCTGGCCTGGACTTCAAATCCAGTGGGGTTCACCGGAAGGTGGGCTCGGTGGGTTCGATTCCCATGCACCTCCGCCACGTTTGTTTTCAATAGCTTAACCCGCTTCAATCTTCGCCGTAAACATCGCAGCAAGATCATCAGAACAGGCCCGACTGTCCTTGAATTGTACTTGTTCTGAAAAAAAGGCCCGCGCTTTCCTCTCCATTTCGAACGTTAGTTTGGATTCGGAGCCTGCAAATGGCATCTGCCGACATCACCCTCGAAAAGACCCTGCCGAGCAGCATGGAGTCGGAGCGCGCCGTCCTCGGGGCGATCATCCTCGATGACAAGGCGATCTTTCCGGCGACGGAGATCCTGACAGCCGAGGACTTCTATCTCGAGGCGCACCGCGAGATCTTCAGGGCAATGCTTGCCCTCGCCGAGGAGGAAACCTCCATCGATATTTTCACGCTCCGGGAAGAACTGCGGCGCCGGAACAAAGAAGAGTCGGCAGGTGGCCCCGCATACCTCGCCGCCCTTACCGATGGACTCCCCCGGGCACTCAACCTCGATCATTATGCCCGGACTGTCAGGGAGAAGGCCACCTCGAGACAGCTGATCCAGCTGTCCAATGAAGTGATGTCCCGATGCTTCGAGGGTGAGGAACGCCCCGCGGAAATTCTCGAAAGGGCCGAGTCGCAGATCTTCAAGATTGCGTGCCGGGAGATCAAAGGCGGATTCCAGCCGGCGAGCGAACTGGCCGGCCCTGCATATAAGGAGATCGAAGAGGCCTCGAAGCACAATGGGCCCGTGGCTGGGATCGATACCGGCTTTGCCGATCTCAACCGCATGACGGGCGGATTTCACAACCATAATCTAATTGTTGTGGCCGCGCGCCCCGGGTTGGGGAAGACCTCCTTTTGCCTGAACATCGCGTGCCACGCGGCGTTGAAATACGGCAGGCACATCGGGATCTTCAGCCTCGAGATGTCCAAGCCCGAAATCATGAAGCGGATGATCTCATCCGAATCGGAGGTCGACGCGCACCGGATCCAGTCAGGCTACCTGAGCCGGGAAGATTGGACGAGGACAAGCCAGGCGACCGCCAGCCTCTCCGAGGCGCGCATTTATGTGGACGACTCGGCGAACCTGACCATGCTGCAGGTTCGGGCGAAAGCTCAGAGGCTCGCCCTCGAGCACGGGCTCAACCTCCTCGTCGTTGACTATCTGCAGCTCGTCTCTGCGAAATTGGGGACGCTCACCAATTTTGCCGTTGAGGCAGTCGATTCCTAAACGCAAAATAGTGAACGTCCCCATTCTCCTCCTGGATGGCCTTCCACGAGGAGAAAACAAGTGAAGACTGTTCGGTGGCGCAAATTCTCCGCCCTGCCCTTCGCCGGACCGAGATGGCTCCTGACGGGATTCATCTTGTTGGCCTCGGCTTCCGGGCTCTGTGCCGCCTTTCCGGGAGGGCGTGGCTGTGACGGCCGCTCGCCCGGATGCGCTCTCGACGCGGCGAAATTGGATCGTTTCCTCGCCGGAGCCGTGGGTGAGTGGAGGAACGGTTGCTCCCTCCTGCTGATTCGGGACGGGAAGATCATCTATGAGAAATCCTTCGGCGGCTTCAATCCCCGGGAGCCTTTCCCGATCGCCTCCGCCACGAAATGGATGACGGGAGCCGTCGTCCTGACGCTTATGGATGAGGGAAAATTGAGCCTCGATGATCCCACATCCCGCTATCTGCCAGAATTCGCCGGCGCCAAGGCCAGGATCACGGTCCGGCAGCTCCTCTTCCATGCCTCGCGGCTTCCGATGGCCGGCCCAGCTCTCGAAAGGCGGGACATCACCTTGGAGCAGGCCGTTGACGCCATCGCCGCCGTTCCCCTGATGTCGGCGCCCGGCCAAGTCTGCATGTACGGGGACGTGTCCATCCAGGTCGCCGGACGGATCGCCGAAATCGCGAGCGGCATCGGGGGGCCAAGCGGCCGGATCTGGAAGGGCCTTTTCACATCAAGGCTCTCCACCCCGCTCGAAATGACCGGGACATCCTGCGAGGGGTCGGCTCCCACGGATAATCCCCACCTGGCCGGTGGTGCGATCTCGACCAGCGGCGATTACGCGAACTTCCTGGTCATGCTCTTGAACAAGGGGAAATTCCGGGGGCGCCGGGTTCTGTCAGAAGCGGCCGTGGCGGAGATGTTCCGGGATCAAATCCGCGGGAGTCCCCTTCGATTCAATCCCTTCCAGTCCTTGGCTGAGCTTCATCCCGGCTGGCGGGAAGTCCGCTATGGGATCTGCAATTGGCTCGAGGTCGTCGACCCCGCCACGGGAAAAATCCTGGAAGCAAGCTCGCCGGGGGTCTTCGGGTTCTGTCCCTGGATCGATTTTGGACGGAACATGGTCGGCGTCTTCGCCGCGGACTGCGGCATGGAAAAGGCCCTCCCGGTCTATCTCGGTCTTAAAGCCTTGATCCGCGGCTTGACTCGATAATTTCATTGTACGAGGGAGTTATGGCGGCGCACACCTTCCAGTCGACAGTGTCCGGAGGGTCGCTGCCACAATGCCACATTACCGTCTCTGTCGGGGATTGGCTCCTGGAATTCGGCTGTTCCGGCGTCTGCTCAGCAAATCCTGGATGGAGAGGAGTGTTTTTTCCGTATCGGCAGCCTTGATGCCGATCCACTCGGTGTGAACATTCCTCTTTTCCAGCTCTTTTCGCAGCTCTTCGATAAAGATGCCCTGCCCTTCGACTTCCCGGTTGCTCATGGAGGTCGTATTCACACCGCAGCTGGGGGAGCGATTGATCCCCACGATGCCGAGTACGGTAAAGCCGTGGCGCAGGTACTCGTCGATCTGGTACACGAGCGACCGGACAAGAACTCGGAGGGCTCGGACCGCGGGGCGCCGCCTCATGGAGTCACGTATTCTCGTATTCTCTACCACCACCGGTCGTTCGGCTCCGTGGACATCCCCCCGGTCCAACCCGAGACAGTGCAGCTCCGGGCAGGGCATCTGGACGATCCCGCACTGGGACTGAAGCAACAGGCTCACGACTTCCTTGATGGATCCGGGATAGTCAGCCGTCCCATCCGAAATGGAATTCTGGTTCAGGACGCAATGGGCGACCAGCACCAGCTTCTTGCTCCGCGCATCAGTAAACATGATAGGACCTCGCGACTGTAAAAAAGCGAAACGCGCCATCGGCTCACCATACTTGCCTCTACAACTTCGGGTTTTCAACACCTTTCATAGGGCCATGGCACCGTGCAACACACACTGAGCGGTTCGACAGAATACGAGGGGTCAATGCGTTGGCGGGTGACGGGAGTGAGCCGAAATGGCTCGCGGTCCCGCACCTTCATACCGATGCCGATATTCTGTCTGCTTTCCGGCAGATGTATCAGTGCACGAGCCCCGGAGGCGGTTGCATCATCTCCGTCCGGGACTACGCCTCGATGGAACTCGGCGACACGAAAATCGTCCCGTTCGGGATCAGGCACGAGTGACCTGCCCGGCATCTGGTGTTCCAGTTGTGGGAATTCCATGGCTCGATCTACGACCTTCACATGTACTTCGTCGAAGATCGTGGGGAATCCGAGTTCCGGGCGCGGGTCATGCGCACCCGGTGCTACGCCGTGTCGATTGAGCGTTTGAGAGAGCTGATGGTCAAGGCAGGCTACGCGAATGTCCGGAGGCTCGACGGACGGCTCTTTCAGCCGCTGCTCGCAGGCGAAAGGGAGACCTGAGACCGGAGCACTGCATGAAACCGGCGGCGGGTGTCGTCTTCGGGGGATGCTGCGAGCGGAGAAAGCCGCGCACACCTTCCGGGTATAGGTGAAATAAGCAGCTCAGAACATAAGCGGCCCTTTGGAATCCAGAGCCGGCTGCGACTTCTCCCCAACTTTTGAGAAGTGGCGATATGTTAACCTGCCGCGATTGATCCCGAGACCCACAATGGATCCGGACGAGCCATATCACTCCAGGACGAGCCGAAAAGACTGCAATCCTCACACACTTCCGACATTCGGCACGATCGGAGGGTGCCGCCAGCAACGGAACCACAGCTTTCCTCTTTCTTCCACCGGTTCACCTGAGCTAATCTGAAAACCCTGATACGAAAACAACCGGCCGCCGGTTCCGTAATTCCTCTCGACCAGGGCCTCGGTCCATGCGCGTCGGTTGCCGATTTCTTGCTTGAACCTCAAATGCTGTCTCAATAGGATTGCCCCTAAGAAGTCGGGGCCGAGACTCGGACTGGGTGCCTCGGCTGGGGGGCCGGCGGATCTGGAGGAGTCAGGGGGAATAGGCTATGACCCGTTTCAAGATCACGCTATTCGTATCGGTCAGTCTTGCGCTGGCGTCTGTGGCTGGCTCGATGACGGGGACTGCAGACTCGCAGGCAAATGCGCCCGAGAACATGACCCTCCCCAGCCCGGACCGGAGCGGTGGCATGACGCTCAACCAGGCCCTTGCCGCTCGACGCTCCGTGAGGGAGTTCTCTGGGGAGCGGTTGAGTCCGGCGCAATTGTCACAGCTTCTTTGGGCAGCTCAGGGGATCACGGACTCTTCAGGCCACCGCACTGCCCCGTCCGCCGGCGCGAAGTATCCGCTGGAGTTGTATGTTCTCTTGCCGGAAGGCCTCTACCACTATGTCGCCAAAAACCACCAACTGGTGAAGACGGTGGATGGCGATCTACACAAGCCCCTTGCCGAGGCTGCGCTGGCCCAGGAATCCATATTCAAGGCGCCCGCGGTCTTTGTTATTTCCGCCGTTTCCGCACGGACCCAGGTGAGATACGGGCCTGATCGCACGCCCCGTTACGTCGCCATGGAGGCAGGCCACGCCGCTCAGAATCTGCTGCTGCAGGCCGTTGCCCTTGGGCTCGGCGCCGTCCCGGTCGGGGCGTTCAAAGATGACGGAGTGCACAAGGTGTTATCGCTGCCGGCTGACGAGGCTCCGCTATACCTGATTCCGGTCGGGAAGCCGCGCTAAATGGGTTCCGGATCAGGTGCCGATGCGCACCTTACGGCTCTGAGGACTCTATCTCGGCTCCGTGCATAGGAGCGCTTTTACTTGATTGGAACTTCCGACGGTCTCAGACTGGACATAGGGGTAAATCCGATGAACGAATTCACACAATCTATTCCCCTTGGTCACACTGACCTGCAAGTTACATCGCTGGGCATCGGCACCTGGGCGTGGGGCGATCGCCGCACCTGGGGCTATGGCCGCACCTATGCCGAAGCAGACCTGCAGGCTGCCTTTGAAAGCAGTCTGGCTGCAGGGATCGACTTGTTCGATACCGCCGAAATATACGGTGGTGGACAATCGGAGCTTTTGCTTGGCCGGTTTATGAAGACTGCCCAACAGCGAGTGGTGGTTGCCACCAAGTTCATGCCGTATCCCTGGCGCTTGCGGCGCGGGAATCTGCTGCGCGCCTTGCGAAGGAGTCTCGATCGGCTGGGACTCACTCAAGTGGACTTGTACCAGATTCACTGGCCATTCCCTCCGCGCTCTATAGAGACGTGGGTGGATGAGTTAGCCAAGGTTGTCGAGTCTGGTCTGGTTCGCGCGGCGGGCGTTTCCAACTATAGCGCAGAACAGACCCGACGGGCTCATGCAGTCATGGCCCGACATGGCATCGTTCTGGCATCTAATCAAGTGGAGTATAGCCTGCTGAAACGCTCCCCCGAACGCAATGGCGTTATGCAGACATGCCGCGAGTTGGGCATCACATTGATCGCCTACAGTCCGATGGCGATGGGCGTGCTGAGTGGCAAGTACACCTCCCAGAACCCGCCAAGGGGAATGCTTCGCAGTTCTCGCTTCAGTCGCGAGTATCTGGCCCGCATCCAGCCGTTGATTGGTCTGCTGCGAGAAATTGGACAAGCTCACGATGGCAGGAATCCGGCACAGGTCGCATTGAATTGGGTAATGTGCAAAGGGGCAGTACCAATCCCCGGCGCAAAAAATGCGCGACAGGCTCAAGAGAACGTTGGCGCCTTGGGGTGGCGACTCTCCGAAGATGAAATCGCATCGTTGAACGCAGCCAGCGACCGCGTAGGAACAAAGTAAACATCGGAGTTGTTCATCCCCACAAGGTGCACCAGCGCGCATGATAACGCCTCGGACTCTCCAGTTCGAAAAGACGGCGTCCCGGTTGGTGTCGAGCAGCGAGAGTGGTAGAGTTCTCGAAGGAGGGGATGGCAATGAAGGCTAAGCTGATTGCATTTGGTGAAATTGAGATCGAAGGTGAGCGCTATGATCACGACGTGATGATTGAGGCAGGGAATGTCTCTAAACGCATGAAGAAGGGTTCAAAGATCTTTAGCGATCAGTACGGCCACACTCCCCTATCCGTCAATGAGGCGATCCCTTGGGGCGGAAAGAAATTAGTTGTTGGCACAGGCGTCCACAGCAGCTTGCCTATCATGCCCGACGTGTACGAGGAGGCCGAGCGGCGTGGGATTGAGATTGTCGCTCTGCCAACCGAAGATGCCTGTCGCATGCTCCACAGTTTGAAGAAGAAGGATACATACGCCATCCTGCACACAACGTGCTGACCTCAGGTCATCAAAACTGGCAGAGACAATAACGCTTTTCAAGGGTCAGTCACTCCCCAGCGATACGAACGTTGACGCGGAACGTACCCGGCACCGGTTCTTCGGATACGATATAGAGGTAACCGCCACCGCAGCCGGAATACATGGCGCCGTGGTGGTGCGCTTGGTAGTGGTGCAACAAGGCCAGGAGATCAGTCTTTACCGTTGGATGCTGAACCGTGTGCGGCAGGATAGTCTCCCAGCACTTCATGCACTCGTTCATGGAAGCCCCGAGCGCGTTGAGATCCCTTGCCAGGATGGCGGCGTAACAGTCCTGCCCTGTCTGGCCCAGCCTTAGAATCCATTTCGAATCGAGGTTTTTGACGCCCAGTGGGTTGTATCCTTCGGGCCGCGGAGCGACGGGAAGCACATGAATCACCCTTTCCAACCAGCGGGCGACTTCCGGGTCGTTGTTGGATTCAATGTGCCTCGGGAAAACTCCTCCTTTGTATGAATAATCGTAATCCAACCGGTTCACGCCAGGATAGATCAAGCCAATCATGTCCTGCGTGCCCGATGGCTCAGGCTTATCCTTATTCTCCTCCGCGTAGAGCTGTTCCACCAACAGCTCGGGATCACCGGAAGGCAGCCGCCCGTCCCACAGATGCATCGCGACTTTGCGAGTGCCGGTGGCCATGCCGGCGCGATCCATCCAGCGAAAGGTTGGCTTCAGGCTGATCACCACCATGGACCCCGGCGGGGACGGGTTGAGCTTCGAACAGAACGGTTGATCAATCCATCCACCGGCCAAAGCCATGCGATAGGGAATCTCACCGATGACGTTGGTGATCCTGCTCAGAGTCATGGAGTCCACCAATCAATTCCTGGTGAGCCCTGGTGACTACCACGAAAAAACAGACAGGCTCCCAATCATTGTTAAAAATGACGAATGACGAATGACGAATGACGAATAGAATCAACCGTCGGGTTATTCTTCCTTCGTCGTTCATTTTGATCAATAGATGTCCCGGACGGTTTCCTTGCCGGCCTTACGATCGTAATATTGCTGCTCGATCCAATTGAAGGTCGGTTTGAGCCCTTCGCGGATTGGCGTGGCCGGCTCCCAGTTGAGCATCTTCTTGATGAAGGTGTTGTCGCTGTTACGGCCTACAACACCACGCGGCGCCTCGAGATCATATCTCCTCTTCAGTTTCACCCCGCCAATCGCCTCGACAATGCTGACCAGTTCGTTGATTGAAATCATTTCACTAGTACCGAGGTTGATGGGTGTCGCGATCAGGTCGTCGCAGTGCATGATCAGATCGATGCCCTTTAGGCAGTCATCGATATACATGAAGCTGCGGGTCTGCTCGCCGCTGCCCCAAATAACAATCTCGTTCTTGCCGGTGTGCTTGGCTTCGATGACCTTGCGGCAAATGGCGGCCGGAGCCTTTTCTCGTCCCCCATCCCAGGTGCCCCATGGCCCGTACGCGTTATGGAAGCGGGCAATGAAGGTCTTCAGGCCGCGCTCCGCCCAGTATTCCTGGCAGAACATTTCCGATACCAGTTTCTCCCAGCCATAGCCACGTTCCGCATAGGCTGGATAGGCATCCGATTCCTTCAGAGCGCGAGAGTGCGGATCTTCCTGCAGCTTGACGTTATAAGCGCAGGCCGACGAGGAGAAGAAGTAACGTTGCGCGCCGGTCCGATAGGCCGCCTCGATGAGGTGAGTGTTGATCAGGATGCTGCGCAGGCACTCGATGCGGAAGCGCTCAATAAATCCCATGCCGCCCATGTCGGCTGCCAGGTTGTATACTTCGACAGCACCTTCGACGGCGCGGATGCAGTTACCTTTTTCACTCAGATCCATGCACAGGCATTCCACGCCGGGCACCCGCTGATACCACAACGGCAGAGGTTTCTTATCAATGGCGCGGATCCGGGTAAAACCTTTATCGTGGAAATGGCGCGCCAAAGCACCGGCGATGAAGCCGCCGGCTCCCGTGATCACTATCAAACCTTTCTTGTCAATCGTCGTGATTTTCTTTCTCGCTTCTTTCTTCATAGCTTGCTCTCCTTCGAGCCAACTCTCTTCTGCCACGTTTACCATTGCCCAGCATGCCGAAAAAGGGCTTTAAAGTTGAACCCGTGTCCACGATACTCTCGCGATGTATGGCCACACAATAGACACTCTTGGCCAAAACATGTGGCTGACGAGCTAGGGTTCGTCGATCCTTTTCATTCCTCACGCGTGTTCAAGAGGGTGGCGGGGATTTCTCCCAGCCTGTTCGCCAAATTACGTCACAGATCCTAAATCAGGGTTCCCTGGATCTGCTATGAAAAATGAGACAGGTACGCAATTAAGGTTAAAAATGACGAATGACGAACAAAGTAACCGTCGAGGTAGTCGTCATTCAATGCTCCTACCCGCAGGAGTGTGCCAGTTCTGCTTTTCATTCACGGTGGTGAGCCGGAGGATCATGGAGATTTTGTGAGGCAGGACTATTTGCTAAAGTAGGGACATGGTATCGGGTCTGGAGGTTATGCACGGGCGCAGCGAAAGGTATGCTGCAATAATGAAATCTCCCGGACCTGGCACCTGGGGAATAAAATTGACCGTTTTCAGTACTGTGCTGTATGCTCCGTCACCGTGTTGGTTAACTCCCTTCATATGAGGCCCCCTTATTTATGCCAGAGCGTCGCTCCAGCCTATTGTGGGCTATTTTTCTAGCCTACTTTACCTTCGGTATGATCACAAACGTCTTGGGCGTGATCATTCCTGAAGTCATCAAGCAATATCAACTGAGCCTGTTCGCCGCCGGCATCCTGGCTTTCGGCTTCTTCGTTGCCTACGGTATCTTTTCTATTCCCACCGGCCTGCTCATGGACCGCTTCGGGGCCAAACCTCTTGTGCTGCTCGGGGTGGCTCTGATGAGTCTGGGTTGCCTGGTAGTCGCGTGGGCGCAGAACTACCCTTTGATTGTGGCCATGATCTTTGCCGTCGGAGTCGGCGTCACCGTCCTACAGACGGCCGGCAATCCGCTGATCCAGCACCTGGACCGCCCGGAGAATTATCATCGCAACCTGACCTTGACCATCGGCTTCTGCGGCATCGGCGCCTTCCTTGGCCCTTTCATGCTGGCTTTCATCCGGGGGACGGGACGGGGGTGGCAAAGCCTCTACGTTCTCTTTGCCGTGCTGTCTTTGGTGTTGCTGGCACTGCTGGCTCTTTCGCGGTTCCCGTCCAGGACGACGACGACCGTCGAGCGCATCCGCGTGGACCAACTGGGCAAGCTTCTGAAGAATCCCCTCGTGCTGGCCTATTCACTGGGCGTTTTCTTCTATGTTGGTGCGGAGGTCGGAACGGCATCATGGATCGTCAAGTTTTTCGAGCGCGTCCACGGGCTAAGCGCTGAGGTCGCAAACCTTGGAGCCACCAGCTTCTTCGGTAAAGTCCTGCCCACACTGCCGGCACTGATCGTGGCCCTTTTCTGGGGATTGCAGGGCAGCGGACGACTGGTGAGCGGTGCGGTTCTGAACCAATTCGGCAGCCGCAGAATTCTTCGGATCTATTCGTTCATGACTGTGGCTTGCCTGCTGGCCGCCAACTTTGGGTCCAAAAACGTAACTGCCGCTGGATTTGTCGCCTGCGGATTCTTCACCTCCGTTCTAATCACGCTGATCATCAGCGGGACGATCAACAGCTTTGGAGAAAACCACGGCACTATCTCCGGACTTCTCTGCACGGCCATCGTGGGTGGAGCTCTGGTGCCGCCCCTGGTGGGATGGGTAGGGGACAACTTTGGCATGCACATGGCGATGATGGTACCAACGCTGTCTTTTGCTTATGTCTTTGGATTGGCGATGTTCGGCCGTGCCAAATATGAGTAACGAAATCAGCCACGAATTGCACGAAGTAAGCAGCCACGAATTACACGAACTGCACGAAATATAATAATGTTTTTAGTTCAATTCGTGGCTGTTCGAGCGGTTCGTCGCTCATAGCGAGGAATTCAAATGGCTAATACAAGAGCGACGCAGCAGCTGACGGTCGGGGTCGACATCGGCGCGACCAAAATTGCCGGCGGTTTGGTGACCCAGAAAGGGCGCATGACAAAGTCTCTCGTGATGCCGACGCTAGCCGAAAAGGGCCAGGAAGCCAGCCTCACACAAGTGTTTCGCCTGATCGAGCGCATGATCCGCCTGGCGGGGGGAAAGAAAAACCTCCGAGGCATCGGCATCTGTGCTCCCGGCCCTCTCAATCCCAAGACCGGCGTGGTGATCAACCCACCCAATCTGAAATGGCGCAATGTTCCACTGGCCCAGTTGGTTCAGGAGCGATTTGGCTTGCCAACCCTGGTGGAGGGTGACGCCAATGCCGCCGGCTTTGCCGAGGTGCTCATCGGCGCGGCCGTGGGATATCGGGACGTGTACTATGTGACTGTGAGCTCCGGCATCGGAACGGGCATTATCATCGACAAGAAGATTTACCACGGAAAGAACGGCGTAGCGGGGCATGGTGGGCACGTCCAGATTGACTTCCGCAGCCCATACATCTGCGGATGCGGATCGCATGGTTGCATTGAGGCGCTGGCCTCCGGTCCCAGCATGGTGCGCCGCGCTCGCGTCCTGCTAGAGCAGGAACATTCCACCCCAAGCCTCCTACGAGACCTGAATCGCGGCGATTTGAGCAGGATTACACCGGCGATGATTGCCGACGCTGCACGCCGCCGCGACCGCATAGCCCAGTCGATCCTTGATGAAACGGGATTTTACCTGGGCGTGTGGCTGGGCGGGATGGTTTCGCTCCTGGATCCCGAAGCGGTTGTGATCGGAGGCGGAGTCTCGCAGATCGGGAAGCCTCTGTTCGACAAGATCCGTGAAACAATTCCGCGTTGGACTATCCTTCGCGAACGCATTGCCTCGCTTCCCATCCTGCCCGCGAAACTCCGGAAAAACGTGGGTGTTTATGGGGCTGCAAGCCTCTTCCTTCCTCTTGCATAGTTCCTAGCGGTCTTTGTGGTCTGTGCGGTTTGTTTTATACTGCAATTCGCAAAGACCACAAAGACCGCTAGGTGATTCAAGCAGACTCCTATGGAGGCGCATCCATGCTAGGACATTTAAAACGTTTGCCTTTACTGCCGCTGGTCTGTTTGGCAATGCTGAGCACAGGCTGGAGCCAGACAGCAAAGCCGACGGGCCCGGATCTGACCAAGGAGCCGACACTGTACGTTGTCGGCTACGCCCACCTCGACACGCAGTGGCGCTGGGACTATCCCACGACCATAAAGGACTACATCACAAAGACCATGCGGGTGAACTTCGATTTGTTCGAGAAGTATCCGCACTATGTCTTCAATTTCAGCGGCGCCAACCGTTATCGCATGATGAAGGAGTATTACCCGGCCGACTACGAGAAGGTCAAGAAGTATATAGCCGCCGGCCGCTGGTTTCCGTCCGGCTCGTCGATGGAGGAAAACGATGTGAACTCGCCCTCCGCCGAGTCCATCATCCGGCAGATCCTCTACGGCAAGCAGTATTTCCGACGTGAGTTCGGCAAGACCAGCGCCGAATTCGAGCTGCCGGATTGCTTCGGTTTTCCCTCATCGCTGCCCAGCATTCTGGCTCATACAGGCCTGAAGGGCTTCTCCACGCAGAAGTTGACATGGGGGTCCTCGGCCCCGGCCGGCGGTCCGAACTCACCGGAAAAGACGCCACTCGGCACTCCATTCAACGTCGGCATTTGGGAAGGCCCCGACGGTAAGAGCGTGATTGCGGCGCTGAATCCCGGCAGCTACGGCGGGAGCGTGACGGGCGACCTCAGCAAGAGCCCTCACCTCTACCTCCGCCAGATCCTTCAGCGCCACAGCAGCGGCGAGGGCCGAGAGAAGAGGATTGGGTGAGTCGAGTCAAGTTGAACGGCGAAGTAAGCGGTGTTTTCGCCGATTATCACTATTACGGCACGGGCGACACCGGCGGCTCTCCGAACGAAGCCTCGGTGAAACTGATGGAGGCTATTGTAACGAAAAGCAAGACCATCCTTCCGACACCCGGACAGTTCGTCCGCGGCGGCCCGCAAAGCCAGCCACAACAGGCACCACCACCGGGTCCGGAGGTCCAGGTAGGAGATGGTCCGCTGAAGGTCATCTCCGCCACAGCCGAGCAGATGTTCCTCGACATCAAGCCCAGCATGATGGCTAAGCTCCCGCATTACAAGGGCGAGCTCGAACTGACCAATCACTCCGCCGGCTCCATTACGTCCCAAGCGTATTTGAAGCGGTGGAACCGCAAGAATGAAGTGCTGGCCGATGACGCCGAGCGGGCTTCTATCGCCGCTGAATTGTTGGGTGGCCGGCATTATCCGCTTAAACGCCTGAATGACGCCTGGACGCTGGTGATGGGCGGGCAATTCCACGACATTATCCCCGGCACCAGCATTCCGAAGGCGTATGAGTATACCTGGAACGACGAGGTGCTGGCGATGAACCAGTTCGCCGGCGTGCTGACCAGCGCCAGCGAAGCAGTCTCCTCCGGCATGGACACTCAGGGCAAGGGCACGGCCATAGTGGTCTATAACCCCTTAAACGTGCAGCGTGAGGACGTAGTGGAAGCCACTATTACCTTCCCCAGCGGCGTTCCCAAGGCCGTTCGCGTATTCGGGTCGGACGGCAAGGAGGTGCCCGCGCAGCTGAACGGCGCCGGTAAGGTTCTGTTCCTGGCCAAGGTGCCTCCGGTGGGCTATGCGGTTTACGATGTACAGGCCGCCGATGCTCCTGCTGCTTCGACGTTGAAAGTGACCGAGTCGTCGCTTGAAAACGCCCGCTATCGCATCACGCTGGACCAGCGCGGCGATGTAGCCCGCATCTTCGACAAGGCCCTCAAGAAGGATCTCCTGGCCTCTCCCGCACGCCTGGAAATTAAGACCGACAACCCTGCGCAATGGCCCGCCTGGAACATGGATTGGGAAGACCAGGTGAAGCTGCCGCGCGCCTACGTGGGTGAGCCGGCGAAGATTCGAGTTGTGGAAAATGGACCGGTGCGCGTGGCCATTGAACTCACACGCGAAACCGAAGGCTCCAAGTTCGTGCAGACAATCAGCCTATCGGCCGGTGACGCCGGCAATCGCGTGGAATTCAACAATTCCATCGACTGGAACACCAAAGAGGCCCACCTGAAGGCCGTCTTCCCGCTGACCGCGTCGAATCCCGTGGCCACCTACAACTGGGACATCGGCACCATTCAGCGCGGCACTAACAACCCGAAAAAGTTCGAGGTCCCTTCCCATCAGTGGTTGGACCTCACCAATACGAGCGGAGCCTACGGTGTCACGGTGCTTTCGGACTGCAAGATCGCCTCCGACAAGCCCGATGATAGCACCCTGCGCCTGACGCTCATCCGCACACCCGGAACCCGCGGCGGTTATCCCGACCAAGGCTCGCAGGATTTGGGTCATCATGAGATCACGTACGGCATCGCCGGCCACAAGGGCGATTGGCGTCAGGGAGAGACCGATTGGCAAGCGTATCGCGTGAATCAGCCGCTCATTGCCTTCGAGAGCCCGAAACACGCGGGCCGGCTGGGCAAGACTTTCTCCTTGCTGAACGTTTCCAACAGCCGGATACGGGTATTGGCCGTCAAGAAGGCCGAGCAGGGCGATGAAGTAATCGTCCGGCTCGTGGAAGTCGACGGCAGGCCGGCCCAGAATGTTCAGGTCTCGTTTGCCACTCCGATAACCGCCGCGCGCGAAATCAACGGCGCGGAGGAATCCGTGGGCCCAGCTACCGTAACCAATGGGGCACTGGTGACGTCCTTCACGGCGTTCCAGCCTCGCACCTTTGCGGTGAAGCTCGCCGAGGCACCCGCGAAGGTGGCCACGCCGAAGTCTCAGCCGGTCACGTTGACCTACGATCAATCTGTTGCCAGCCGGGATTATGCGAAATCGGCGCCCGGCTTCGATGCTGCCGGCCGGAGCCTCGCGGCCGAAATGCTGCCCACCGAGATTCCGTATGCCGGGATCCGCTTCAAGCTTGCTCCTGCCGGAGAAGGGAAGCCCAATGCCGTGGTCGCGAAGGGTCAGACGATTAATCTGCCCTCCGGCAAGTTCACCCGTCTGTATGTGCTGGCGGCTTCAGCGGAGGGCGACCAGAAAGCGACGTTCCGCATCGGCGATAGAGCCGTCGATCTGACGGTTCAGGACTGGGGTGGTTACATCGGACAGTGGGACAGCCGGATCTGGAAAACGGTGCCTGCGCCGCCTCCGACGCCGGAAGAACAAGCTCGGATGGCAGCCCGGCAAGCCCAACTTGAAGCGGCTCGTCGGGCGGCGGGCCAAACGGCCCAACCGCCCGCACAGCAGCAGCGGCCAAGAACGATCGAGGCATTTGACGGCTTGACGCCGGGCTTCATCAAGCGCGCGCCCGTGGCGTGGTTTGCCTCGCATCGCCACACAGTAGACGGCGCCAACGATGTCTACGCCTATTCTTATCTCTTCGGCTATGCCATTGATGTGCCGGCGAATGCCAAGACGCTGACACTGCCGAATAACGACAAAATCCGCATTCTGGCGATCACCGTAGCGGATGAGGGTGCGCAAGTGCTCCCGGCTCAACCGCTGTACGACACGCTAGAGCGATAGCAATTCGTAGAGTAACTCTGCCACGAATTAAACGAATTGCACGAACGCATTTTTTGTTGATTTCGTGTAATTCGGGAAATTCGTGGCAGGTTTTTTTGGAGGGACACATGAATGCCGTGCGCCTCGTTCAACCTGGTCAGCCCCTGAAGATGCAGGATCTGCCTGTGCCGGAGGTGGGATCGAGGGATGTGCTGATTCGGGTCAAGGCGGCCGGCATCTGTCACTCCGATGCGCATTACCGGGCGGGGATTTCACTTGTACGCCCCTTGCCAAGAACCTTGGGACACGAAGTCGCCGGCGTCGTCGAAAAATGTGGAAGGGATGTCACTCGTCTTCACCCGGGGAATCGTGTCTGCGTTCACTACATGGCCACCTGCGGCGACTGCGAGTACTGCAATCGGGGTTCTGAGCAATTCTGCACTTCCGGCAAAATGATTGGGAAACACAGGGACGGTGGCTATGCGGAATACATTTGCGTACCCGCGCGCAGTGTCTTCCTCCTTCCCTCAGAAATAGCCTGGGAACACGGCGCCATCATGATGTGCTCCTCGGCAACCTCATTGCATGCGCTCAACAAGGTACGGCTGAAAGCCGGAGAGACAGCGGCGATATTCGGCGTGGGCGGACTGGGAACGTCGGCGATACAACTGGCCCGGGCACTCGGGGCGCCACAGGTATTTGCGGTCGATATCCAGGAACCCAAGCTGGCAATGGCACAACGGTTGGGCGCGATTCCGATCAATGCGGCTGCCGGTGATCCGGTTGAGGAACTGCGGGACAGGACTGCCGGCAGGGGAGTAGACGTCGCTTTGGAACTGATTGGACTGCCTCAGGTCATGAGACAGGCCGTGCGTTCCCTGGCCGTATTCGGACGCCTGGCAATTGTGGGGATTACCGATCGAACCTTTGAGGTGGCCTCCTATGAGGAGTTGCTTTGTAGGGAGGCTGAAATCATCGGGATCTCAGATCACCTAGCCCAGGAGATTCCTCAGTTGTTCGATTTCGTGCGCCGGGAACAGCTCCGACTCTCCGATGTGGTCAACGGAGTGCTGGACAGCCTGGGACGTTTCGAGCGCCAGATTCGCACGGTAATCACGCCTTAGGGTCTGTCACGAAATAACAGGCCCACTTTGCTGCAGGCCCCCAGGCCCGCTGGCGAGGCGCGAGCGACGAGCATACCCTCTGCGGTATGTAAGGAGCGAGCAATAAAGCCAGCGGGCCTGCGGGCCGCAGCCCGAAGGGGCGCGGCGGCGGGCGGGCATCTGCTGCGTTGCCGCTCCTCGACGATGTGCATCGACATCGCCTGCGTCGCGGCGCCTTGCATCTGCCCGCCCGGCGCTCGCGCCAAAGTGGACCTGTTATTTCGTGACAGACCCTTAG